>MAAC01014809.1_pt1 | contig 20290 bp, 15 predicted proteins | sample 1115981 | NCBI WGS metagenome assembly MAAC01 (sample SAMN04961126, study PRJNA320927) | seawater metagenome | isolation source: sample BD02T64 sea water enriched with oil for 64 days | place: USA:Gulf of Mexico | collected 2013-07-27
TACGTGGCTTAGAGGGAATTAACTTGATAGGCATGGATTTGGTTGAAGTATCTCCTGCTTATGATCATGCTGAAATAACATCACTCGCTGCTGCTGCGCTAGCACTTGATTTGTTGTGTTTATATGCGACAGCTAGTCATCAGAAAATAAAGTAAATACATGATTTCTTATATAACTATAACTTTAATAATTAGGAATTAACTGTATGACACAAATTAAAAAAATTGAAAATATGTTTGGCTATAAAGACATGATTTTCTACTGTATTTCAGCTATTTTGTTGGTTGAACAAATTGCTATGTCTGCTTCTGTGGGTCCTTACGCAGTATTTTGGTGGCTAGTTACAATCATATTCTTTATGTTACCAAATACTATGGTGACGTCAGAGCTTGGCGCTACTTATCCAGAACAAGGAGGGATCTATGCCTGGGTTAGAGATGCATTTGGTGCTCGTTGGGGAGCTCGTATTACTTGGTTATACTGGGTAAATATAGCCTTGTGGGTTCCTTCTGTCTTTATTATGTTTTCTGGTATGTTATCGGCTTTGTTTTTTCCTGATATGAGTTTATGGACTCAGATCTCTATAGCCATTTTCCTTTGTTCCTTACTTGCGATTACAAACAGTGTGCCATTGCATTACACCAAGTGGCTACTGCTTGTGGCGACCCCAATGAAGTTCTTGATTGTATTGACTATCGGTGGAGCAGGAATCAACTATGGCCTAACACATGGATTTGCCAATGACTTGAGTTTGTCAGCAGCTGTAGCCGATTTGTCGAGTGGTTTGGCCTATATTCCGGTAATTGTGTACGGTTGCTTGGGTCTTGAGCTTATCATGTCAGAAAGTAACAAAATAATATCTCCTGAAAAGAATATTCCTAAAGCTATGTTTATATCTGGGGCTATTACTGCCTTTCTTTATATTTTTGGTACCGTTGGTATATTGGCTGCGGTTCCTGCGGAAGAGGTTGAAATTGTTAGTATATTTGCTGTTACGCTAAGAGAATTATTTGGGGGGAATGAGTCGGGTGACCTGTTAGTTTCTGTACTTGGTATCATGACATTATTTACTTTCTTTGCTTCGATGATTGCTTGGACTTTGGGGGGAAATGCCGCAATGGCTGAGGCCGGTCAGGAAAAAGAAATGCCAAGTATATTTGGTATTTTAACGAAGAAACACGAGATGCCAATTGGTTCTGCGATTATCTTATCGTCAACTTGCGCTGCCATGTTAATTATTTATGGCTTAATGGCGGAAAATGCAGAAGAGCTATATTGGACGTTGTTCTCGTTCGGCGCAATAATATTTTTAATGCCCTATATCGCAATGCACTTTTCTTTTTTAAAGCTACGTCAACGAGACGCCAATAAATTCCGCCCATTTAGAGTGCCAGGAGGAGAGCTATCTGCAAAATTATTTGCTGGTTTGTGTATCATGATATTGATAGTTGCCATTTTACTCTTTTTCTGGGTACCAGGGGAACCAATTGATTTGAGTTACATAGCACAAGTGAGTGTCGGTTTGTTCGTTACCTTATTATTTGGTGAAATGTTGGCACGTAAAAACTGATAAAATTAGTGCTTCAGGCTAACTTTATTTTCAACTATTCTATTTATAAAGTGCAGTTTTTAGCAACGAAAAAGTGGTAGATGACTATATCCCGCTCTTAAGCAATCAAGGGTGGGATTTATTAGTTATAAGTGTTAAGGAAGCTATATTTCATGGTTGCACGGTTTAGTGTACCACTGAGTTAGTTGAGTAAACTCGTTAAACTCTTACATTCCCTAAAGAACAAATATCGCTTATTGATGGCGATACAATTGGCGCCATAGCTTGAGTTATGTTAGCAAATTTCTCACAGTCTACGATGAAATGTTAAAGAGTATGAAGCGGACATCCTGTTAGGATTGCCAGTGACTTATGAATGCTCATTTGGGGAGTTAGACAACTACTTTTGCTTTTTCTTTTTTAGAAAATTGTAAAGCATCAGATAAATCAAATAGGTATATCTTTCTTTTTGATTTACATAGGTAGGTTAGTACTTACCTTCTGGCAATGTGGCATTACTGCTTTATACCTTTTAGCCTAGTGCAGAACTAACATCTGCTGATAGAGAGCTTACTAATTGTTCAAAATCGGTAATAGCTACAGGGCGACTAAACAAATAACCTTGGTATTGACTACAGCCATTTTTGAATAAAAATTGACGTTGTTCTTGGGTTTCTACACCTTCCGCAATAACATCATATTTTAGACTGTTAGATAAGTTAATAATTGTTTGTACTATTGCAGCATCATCGGGATCTGTTGTGATATCACGGACAAATGATTGATCTATTTTTAACTGCTTCAACGGCAAGCGTTTCAAACACGAAAGAGACGAATATCCAGTACCGAAATCATCCATCGAGAAGTCAATGCCGAGTTGATTTAATTGATGCATTTTTTCAATGATAATGTCGATATTTTCAAGCACTATACTTTCGGTTAATTCCAGCTTTAAACCACGCGGATTTATATTATGTAAGACAATTATCTCTTCGACAATTTCAACAAAATTTTCTTGTTGAAATTGTAAGGCACTGACATTTACGGATATCTGCCAATTTTCTCGGCCAGGGATATTTTCCCATTCTTTAAGTTGATGGCAAGCCGACTCTAATACCCAACGTCCTATGGGTATGATAAGACCGCTTTCTTCTGCTAAAGGAATAAAATCAATTGGTGAAACCATTCCTCGCATCGGATGAAACCAGCGTAATAATACTTCGGCACCTTGAATACCTTTAATTTCATCTATTTGAATTTGGTAATACAGCTCAAGTTCACCATTGTCAATCGCTTGGTGCAACTCAGCGAGGATAGCTGCATTTTCTTCTAATGCGACCTGCATGGCTGGGTCAAAGAAGCGTATCGCATTTCTACCTGCTGCTTTTGCTTGGTACATTGCAACGTCAGCTTGCTTGAGGATTTCATCGGGGCTGGTTAAGCCTGATTTGAATAAACTAATACCAATACTTGGCGTGCAGTGAAAATTCATTTCGTTCTTAGTCTTTACATTTTCTTTGATAGATAATTTGTAAGATTGGCAAATGGATAACCGTATTTTTTCTGCTACTTTTTCGGCAGCATGGCTAGCAGAAGTTTTATCATCGCCAAGACTAGAGATCAAAGCAACAAACTCATCGCCCCCTAATCGAGCGACTATATCTTCATCTCTAACACTGTTTTGTATTCTGGCGGCAACAGCTATTAATAATTGATCACCCATATTATGCCCTTGAGTATCATTGAGGGTTTTAAAGTGATCAAGATCGATGAAAAAAAGTGCGTTGTATCGTTCGTCATTAGCACTAGTCGTAACCATCAGCTGCAATCTATCTTGCAACATTCTGCGATTTGGTAACTCTGTTAAGGAGTCATAAAAAGCAAGTCGTTGGATTTGCTCTTCATAATTTTTTCGTTCAGTGATATCTCTGCTAACGCTCATTAAGCCATAGCGAGTCCCATCTGGCCCATCAAAGGTTTTCTTAATTGTTTCATGTAATACTTTGCTACCGTCGGGGTAAACGACCCACTCATCTTGACGGTACTCTTTGCCATTGGCGATAATTTCCTGCTCGTCAAATGCTGTTGTGTCTGAAGGGGCAAAGTTACCCTTGAGGTCTTGAGCCTTTTTTCCTTTCAGTTCTTGCTCTGATAGACCAACATATTGTTCAAAAGCATGGTTACAGCCAAGATAACGTCCTTGCACATCTTTAAAAGAGATTAAATCAGGCAATGAGCCAATCAATCCTCTCATCAAACTTTGTTCTCTGTTTAATAGTTTTTGGCTTTTAATTAGATCATATTCCGATTTCCTTCGGTCACTTTGGCGTCTAAGTATCAAACCTACTAGCATAGTGCAAATAGGAAAAACGAAGATGATGGGTTTTATAACGGCGTTGATGACTTTGAACCGTAAATGTTCGGGCATGAGTAACATACAACCCAGAACAGTGATTTGAATCAGCATGCCAAAAGAATAGAGCTTGAACCAATCAAGCTGCAGATTTTTTCGCTTCAATACCGTCGCGAATATATAACCAAGACAACCGGGGATGATGACACAGAGTGAACCAACAAGAATTCCAGCTCCTCCTATATGAAGCCTTAAGCCAACCATCATAGCACCAGCAATTAGCGTGGGGACTAGGCCAAAAAACAAACCACAAAGGCTGATCAGTACCCATCTTGTGTCAAAGAACATTCCAGGAGCCAGCTCCCATGAAGTATTCATTACAGCAAGGCCGAGCATACCGACTAATAACCCAGAGATGAGGTCGCGCACTTTTTTATTGTTAATGGACTCAAGTTTGAGCGCATCATAAATAACGCCTAAAGAAATTAGGAGCGCTGCATTGTAGAGTAGGGCAATAAAACTGTTAGTATCCATATCAGAGAACAAATGCCTTTTAAAGTGAGTAAGTCTTTTATCAGCAAAGCGACAATAACAGTATGAGAGTTATTGTCGCTTTGCTGATTTTTACCTAGGAACAATTATATTTAATTAACTATATTTTATCTTGTTTTCAATCGTCTTTAGCGGTGTATATTTAGAACATATCTTCTTGCTATATAACTATAACTGAAAATTAGTTGCAGGAATGTTAATCATATTTTTCGGACTTATATTGCTTTATAGCGAGTAAATTAATAATAGCTATAAACGATAAAGCAGAGAAATAGCTGTTTTTGCAGTTGAAAGTTGAGTTGATCAACAGTGTAAGGTTATAGTCGAAACTGTTAAGGACTAGGTTCGACTTTAACCTTTAATTACAATTGTTTAAATATGCCTAGCTTTACAGGTTACTTGCCATTAAGTTGCTTTAAATTTATCATCGATACAATCAAATCTAATGTTGAGCTTGAATATGAATACTTTTCCAATTAAAACAGTAGACCTTGTAGAAGCCGCTAACATTCTTAGCTCTTCCTTTAAAAACTACGAAGTAATGCGCTATCTATTCAATGATTCTGGCAGTGACTATGAAACGCACATTACTGATTTTTTCTTAGCATTTTATCAGTTCGGCTTGGCCAATAATTGGCCCTGCTATGGGGTAAAAATAAATAATCAATGGGTTGCTGTGGCTCTTGGCTTTAATTCCAGCCAACAAGAGATTATTGAAGGCAGTGATGATGCTTTAACTGAATTTTATAAAACAATAAGTCCTCAAGCTGCCCATCGCATTGAGCAATACGAGCGGCAAGCTGATACAGCTCACCCTAAAGATGCCCACTTTTTTATTGACTCAATTGGCACCCATCCTGATCATCAAGGTAAAGGTTATGCGAAAGCCCTTATCCTTAAATACCAAGCGCTATCAAAGGCTGATTTATATTCAACAGGTGTCGGCCTTAATACTGAGTCTGATAACAATATCCGTTTTTATCAGCACTTAGGTTACCAAGTAAAAGCGCAACAAAGGATAGGTAGCCTAACCAGCTGGAGTCTATTTCGAGCAGATGACTAGCTTTTTGAAAACACCAAAAGCTGATTATTAGCGGGCATATTATGATCAGCTGTTAAGGTAAGTCCTGCTGAATTTGCTAATATCAGGATTGCTTCCATATCGCGAATACCGCTATCGATATCTCTATCTTTCAGCCATAGATCAAAATCAGCGTTACTTTCGCTGGTATACTTTCCTTGATACTTAAAAGGACCGTATATGCAAACTATGGCTTGAGAGGCGAGGTTGTTCGCAATGCCTTCAAAAAATTTAACCACTAATGGCCAACTTATTATGTGCAATGTATTGGCAGTATATAACCCATCAACTTGCTGATAATTTTCAGGCTTCGGCCAAGCTTTATTCAAATCTATCACTATCGGTTTTTGCACGTTCGATAGAGGTGTTTCCTCTAACCACAAATTAATACCTCGATGATTTACCTGTAAATCACTGGTTTGCCATATTAAATGCGGTAGATTTTGTCCGAAGAAAACAGCATGTTGTCCTGTTCCAGAGCCAATCTCTATCACATGTTTATTCTGTGAAAATACCTTTGATAGTATGTTTAAAATTGGTCGTTTATTATTTTCACATGCTTGGGAAAAGGGCTTATTCATCATATCTTTTTGAAGGGTAATAGCTGCTGACATTGTTCTTGATACGTTAGCATATGCTGCTGCTCTTGTTGACAAAAGTTTTTAATTGCCGATCTAAAAGGTGCATGTTTTATCCAATGATAAGAGTAAGTTAATACTGGCTCGAACCCTCTTTGAATTTTGTGTTCTCCTTGGGTGCCAGGATTAAAACGTTGCAGTTTATTTTGAATGCAGAATTCGATACCGCGATAATAACAAAGCTCGAAGTGTAAATTATTATAGTGCTTGGTGGAGCCCCAATATCGACCATATAGTTGAGAATCATCATAAAAAAATAGCGCACAAGCAATATCTTCTTGTTCGTGACTAGCAATAATTAATAAAATATTATCTGTCATGTCAGTAACTATTTGCCTAAAAAAATCATAACTTAAGTGTGGTTGGTGACCTCGTTTCAAATAGGTAAGTTGATAGGTTAAATAAAAAAAATCGAGATCTTGTTCGGTGATTTCGTTATTTATTAACTGACGGATCTCAATCTCTCGCTCAATGATCGACAGCCTCTCTTTACGGGTATTTTTTCTTTTGCGAGAAGTGAATGTATTTAGGAAATCATCGAAAGTTTTATAATCACGATTAAACCAATGAAATTGTACGGTATTACGCTGATAAACATCTTCAGGTAATGCAGCCTTCATTTCCTTACAATACAAAATATGCCAGCTATTAATGTTTTCTTGTTGGCAATGCTTTATTAACGGTTCAACCAAATCACTCATGTGTACTTGTGAAGTGAGTAATTTATCACTGCTAATAGGAGTGAATGGGATAGTGGCAACCAGTTTGGGGTAATAATCTATGTTATGACGTTTAAAGGCATCAGCCCAATCCCAGTCAAATACATACTCTCCCCAAGAGTGACTTTTCAAATACATCGGCATTACCGCCGTTATTTTACTGTTTGTATTCGCCACCAAATGATGGGCTTGCCAACCCTGTTTAGCGGTTGCAGACTGACTTTTTTCTAGGGCATTAAAAAAATCATAACGAAGAAAAGGACAGGGTGAGGTGTTTAAAAGCTGCCAATCACTAGCACTTATTTTATCGATATTGTTAATGAAATTAATTGTTGAGTTGGCATTCAATAGATAACTTCTCACAAGTTGATGGTTAATACTATTTTAAATCATACATCAATATGCTTGATACTTATGTAACTTCAAGATTAACGCTAACGAGAATGTTATTAAAAGACTCCAAATAACTAACGCTTTATGTTTTGATGTAAAAGCCAATATTTGAAGCTGAAAGCAGGCGACAAACTTTTGTTATTGGCCTAATTAGCAGGGAAGGATAGGGTAAAGTTAGCACCACAAAGTTGTGTTCCGTTCGCTGCGCTAATATTGCCTTGATGCCAATTCATCACTTTGCTACATATAGCTAGACCTAAACCAAAGTGACCTTGCTCTCGAGTTCTATCTGCATCAAGTTTTACGAAGGGGTTAAAAATAACCTTTAACTTATCTTCACTAATACCTTTTCCATCATCGGCTACAGTCACAGAAATGGCATTATTACTACTTTCTAACAAGATGACTATATTGCTGTCAGCATAACCAATAGCATTACTAATTAAGTTGACGATAGCGCGATAACACCAATGATAATCTAGTTCATAGCTAAGCGACTCATCTGGAAAAATGGTGCTGATCTTTATGCCTTTTTGGCTGGCAAGTACTTGGCAGTCTTTGACTGCGGAGGTAATTAGCGCCGCAATATCAGTTTGTTGTTTGTTTAAGTTTAAAGCCTGTCGCTCCATGGAGGCGTAATCGAGAAATAGCGAGGTCATCTCTTCCATCAGCGTTAATTCATTGTCCATACGAGTTAAATAGCTATTTTTTTTATCCATTGATTTGCTATCAAGCGCTGCTTCGATACCAAAGCGCAAACAAGACATTGGTGTGCGAATATCATGAGATAAACTGCGGGCAAGAATTTTATTATCAGCTACCAATTTTTCTATTTTACCAGCCATGGTATTAAAACTTTGTTCTAACATTTTAATATACGAGAATCGACTGCTTGCAATACGTGCATCAAGTTGCCCTGAGCCAATTTTCGCTGCAGCATTGTTTAGTAGGTATAAACGCCTTGTTAATGGTATTAACCATAAAATTAAAATTCCGCAGATGCTTACATAAAGTATTAGCGTGAGAAAAAAGTTAAAATTATCGTCATCCACTGTGTCAACGGGCAATTCAAACCGTAGGAGGTAGTCAGGGTGATTGGCAATATTTTTAACTAAATATTGATTTTGACTCGAAGCGAGCAATAATCCTCCTGACTGGTTTAGCTCAGCGACTAATGAGCTAGGTAAAGCAATATTCTTACTTGAGGCTAAGCTGGCTTTTAAGTGATAATGGCGTTGAAATAGGCTAACTTTTTCGCTTAATTGAGATGAGCTAAGCGTGCTAAGTTCACTCGATAAACCGTCGAGCAGCTGACGGTATACAATAGTGCCTTGTGTTTCAGTTACTTTATCTTCAGTTGAATACTCTACCAGTTCGTCTAATCCCCAGCCAATAAAGAACAGTGAGCCTAAGACAGTAAAAATAATACTAATATAAAGACTGCGCATCGCTATTCATCAATACCGTAAGTTGGTTTATCTTGCCATGCATCACCGACAAATAAATAACCCTTTCCCCAAATGGTTTTAAACTTCTGTGGCTTTTGTGGATCATCATTAAAGAGTTTACGTAAGGTCGATAACATGACATCAAATCGTCTATCTTGGCCATCATATTCACGTTTCTTAAGGGCTTTAAATACAGAGTCCCTATCAACAACATTACCCGCATGTTGTGCCAAATAAGTGAGAAAGGCAAATAGGCTTGTTGATAACTCCACCTCTTTTCCCTGATAGAGCACACGTTTTGCTTCTTGGTTGATAGTAAGTTCGCCAAAAATCAGTGGGCCATTGAGATCGACCCCTATCTTTTCGTTATGACTTAACTGGCGATTTATCCTTGCTAATAAAGCACGGGGGCGAACTGGCTTTATCACATAATCATCAGCGCCAGCTTCTAAACCTATTACTTCGTCAAATTCATCAGCGCGAGCGGTAAGCATAATAATCGGTACTTGTTTGCTTTGTTCATGTTGGCGTATGAGTCGACAGACTTCTATACCATTTAGTCCAGGTAACATAACGTCAAGTAACACGATATCTGTGGTATTTTTTTTAATCACATCAAGAACTAAATCACCCCGAGCAACATGGGTAACATTAAACCCTTGCTCGGTTAAATACTCACACACCCAGTCAGCAAGGCTAATATCATCTTCCACCAATAATACATTGTACATTTTGCTTATTCCTACTGTGATAAATCGAGCGCTTCCTTAATGGAGTAACGCTACGTAATCTTCTACTAAAATAGTCGCCAACGACGTTTACGCGCGGTATTTTTATGCTGCCAACTGACTTCAACTTGTGCTTCGGCGACGATTTTATTGTTAACTTCTTTGCGTAATTGGTATTTAACGCTTTTATTTGATTCGAAATCTATTTTTATTTGAACATGATTACTGTTTTTCCAACAGCCTAGTTGTTTTTCTTCACCTTCTTGATATAAACAAAAGCTTTGTTTTGAAGGTGATTGCCATTGCAATTCTACTGTGGCAAAACAATTACGTCCTTGTCTTAATGTTACACATTGCTCGGGCAAGGCTGTAAAAGCCACATCATTAGTCTCTGTTAGTTCACTTGCACTCACTTGCTTACTTATCAGCAAGCAGTAAAGTAGCATAAGTGAAAAGATGGCAATTCCTTTGCCAAGCTTAAAATACATACATCACTCCAAGCGTAACTTGGGTTATTTGGTTGGTATCAACCAGAGGACTGTCTTTAACATTACTAGAATAATAACTGTGGGTGATACCGGTATGAAAGGACCAACTCTGTGATACAGGATATTGCGCATAAATTTCAGCTTGCGCTCTAAAACCCGCTTCAGCCTGATATTCAGGTCTTGTTGCGATTACTTCATCAGGGCTAACACCGATATAATAATTGATAATATCTTGGCTAAAATAAGTTAACCCAGTACCTAAATAGATATCCCAGTTTTTATAGGGTAATAAATAGCTGTAAAAACTATCAATGATGAGACCACCGATATGACTTTCGTTTTCATCTTCACCTGAACTACCATAGGCAAAATCAAGACGAAATAAGGCATCTTCAAAATACTGAGAATAACGGATAGCAGCACCTATCGTTACTTCACGCTCTTTTAATCCGACCAGTAAATCTGGATCACCACCGCCATGATCGATCAATGATTGAGAATCGAAACCTTGCATATAAGCTTTTAGTATGAGGTCAAGTTGCCAATTATTCTCAATAAATAATTGGTACCCTAGCTCGGTAGCGCCAAGTAATACGTGGGAACGCCTTTGATTGGTTTGTAAGTAAAAGCCTTTGTATGAAATATCAACCAATAAACCAGGCAAAAGGTAGTCTGATAAATCTTCCTGCTCAATGCCCGCGATGATTGTAGGATCATAAATTAATGAGAGGTCTAACAATATTTGCCATTCAAATTCGTTTTTAATGACAGGTTGATTAGCAGTGTTTACTAGCTCATCACTGGTTTCTTGCCCGTAAGTCAAGGGACTAGATAGCAACAAAAAAATGGCAATAAGCCAAGAAACGCTTTGATTCTGTAGCAGGCGGATAGTATTTTTTTTATAGAACATAGCAAAGCACAAAGCGTATTTACAAAAAGTAATCATATGTTACCACGGTGTAAATGTTACTTGTGCTTAGCTGTTCATTTTTATTGTTTAAAAAGTGTAAGTAAAGTTAAACCAGTCACCACCTAATGTCTGAGATGCGTAATGCTTCTTGATGTGTAATAGGAAGTCTCGCCTGACTAGAAAGTCATTTTTAAACCAATATAAGGAAATACACCAATATCTTCTTCACCAGAGACATTGTATTCTGTCAAACTGTCGTTATCAGTCGGATCGTAGTAATAGCCAGAGACATTCTTCTGCGCCATGGCATTGATAATAGCCCAAGTCCACTTTGCATCATATCCCCAGTATTTTGTTTTGTAATTCGCTTCTAAATCTAAACGATGGTACACAGGTAAGGTTTTTGAATTGAGATCACCATAAACAGGTAAGAAGTGTTCATCATAATCAGGGTTTTCACGTAAACCAACGATAGGTGTGTATTTTGCGCCACTACGTAGGGTGAAACGTAAACCGAAATCCCAACGTTCATCTAATTCATAATTAACTACAAGGTTCGCGACTAAAGGGGTATCTAGGTAATAATCAGCAGTGATATTGGTTAAGTCATCTGTACGTTGACTTTGCGACCAACTCAGTGACGCCCAGCCAAACCAACCGTCATGTCGTTCATGTCTCACTAACCACTCAACGCCTTGAGCATCTCCTGAAGTGTCATTGGTATAATGTAAGTCAGCATCTTCTACAGCGGTATTTTCATCAACAGATCGGGGTAAATTGGTTAGTTCTTTATGATAAATATCCAGTGAAGTGAACCAAATTCCATTTAAATCATAATCAATACCTAGCGAGTAATGTGTTGCTTGGGGAGACTTTATTTTTGGATTACCTAGTTTATTTAACGCGGTATCAATGTCAGGAAAACGGCTATAAGTCCCCGCTTTTGCTTTAAACGTTAAATCATCGGTGGCAAACCAATCCAAGGCAAACCTAGGGTGAACAAAATCTTGGTTGGTATAATCGTTGCGCTCTGCTCTTAGGCCAACAGTAAGTTGCCAAGCATCGTTTAACTGCCATATGTCATGTACATAAACGGCGATATCTTCATTGGTGAGCGTGGCAACATCTTGTATTCGTTCGCCTTTGTTTTCATTACAATCGGCATCATTTTCAGTACAGTAGTAGGGGATCATATCGAAACTGTAATCAACGTCTGATTTGCTGTAGTCAAAGCCAAAACCTAGCTTATGACTATCAAGCCAAGTAATTTGTGATGAAAAACGTACATTATATGACTCTTCATCAACTTTAACGAATTGTCCCTTACCATAAATCTGGTCAACGGTATTGACTGTATGACCTGCAACTAACTGCATGATTTTTTCATCATCACCATAGTATTGCCATGAAAGGCTTTGGCTATCAAACTTGGTTGTTATTTTAAAATCACCAATGCTATCAGGGTCAATGCGACCTTCTTCTGACTTTTCAGAAATATTAACGCCTCCAGTATCACTAGCACCTGAAGCACTTAAAGTCAGTTTGTGAGCGTCACCAATAAGCCATTGATATTTACCTTGGTAATCTTCACTTATCGGGGCTTTAAATATTGTATAGCCTTCATCTTCTTCACCTTCAGGTAAAAATAAGTGAATTTGACTACGGCGATAAGATAGGTAAAAAGCTTGATCTTCAAAAGTTTCCCCTTCAACCATCAGGCCGCTTTTTAGCATACTTAAATCAACGGTAGTGGTAATGTCTTGCTGGCGAGGATCGCGTAATTGCACGTCAAAAACACCGCCAGTAGCATTGCCGTATTCACTGCCAAATGCGGCAGGATGTAGGGTAAAGTCTTGAATAAGATTCTCATTAAAAATACTGTCACCAAATAAATGGAATATGTAACCTGCCGGCATATCATCTATATAAAAGGCATTATCTTCAGGAGAAGAGCCGCGAACTGCCGGTGAACCGGTATCTCCGCCAGCATAAACAATACCAGGTAAACTATAAACAGCGCTTAGTGGGTCATTACCAATGCCTGCAACTCCCATTAACTGTTCTGTTTGTTCCGTCATCTCACTATTGGCTTGATTACGCCTAGAGGTGACTTCAATAACTTCAATTTTATGATCTGTTTCTTCTATATCGTGAGTTTTAGCGTTGTTTATATTTGGAGCTTTTTCGTCAGGCTCTACTGGTGCTGCCAATGAACTGATAGGCAGTGTCGCTAGTAACAATAAGAGTGAGCTTGTTATATGCGTGGTGGATGTTGAGTTCATTTTAGCTTCCCTGTCTTTCACTTGGTGTAAGGTGCATGTGGTATGCATTAATTTTGACCAATGCTAATGTGCAAATCAGTAATCTAAGTGTGGAAAAACTGTTAGAAAGTGTAATTAATACAGGCTTTAGTCGGCAGTCGTGAAGACAGCAATAGATAACACTAAATTTCTAAACTGCGTTGTGAAGCAAAATTATCAAAAGTTTTCATGATCTTTATAGTTTATTCGGGGAGTTAGGTTGTTGGAGGAAAACTATAGTTCCGTACAATGATCCAAAATGTTGATTTCTTTCTATACTTAACAAAACCTTTATTTTGTATTGATTATTTTGATTAACAAAAATGTTACTTGGTCTTTGATCTCGTTGGCTATATTTTGTAGTGCTGCTTGGTTTTATTTAAATTTTGAATCGCATTGGCAGCAACCAAAATACCCATTAATGATTGCGGTTTCTAAAACCCCATTATCAACACCCTTCTATGTTGCTAAGGCTATAGGTGCATTCGATGAAACCTGTGTCAGTGTCAACTTTGATGAAGTTGTGGGTGGTCAAAGGGCGTTTGCCAAAGTCATGAGTGGTGAAGTTGACTTTGGCACGAGTTCAGATTCAGTTATCGCTTTTCAAAGTTTGGCGAACAAAGCATTTGTCACCCATGCCATGTTTGTTCAATCAGATAATGATGTCAAACTCATTACCAGAGCCTCAACAAAAATCAATTCAACCATGGATCTTAAAGGGAAGGAGATCGGGGTCACTCATGGGACCGCGAGTGAATACTTTTTAAGTACATTGTTAGCGCTGGAGGGCTTAACAACTGAAGATGTTGAGCTTTATCATTACAAGCCTGAGCAGCTAGTGAATGGCTTTATTAACAAGGATATAGATGCCTTTCTTCCTTGGGAACCATTTGGCTTTCAAAGCGCGCAATTACTTAATGGCCAAATTAAAATTCATAAAACTAAAGGCTTAAATACTTTGAGCTTTAATTTAATCTCGGTGACGGCTGATAATTTACTGGTTGAAAAAGCAAAATGTGTGATTCAGGGCTTGAGTATTGCTATGGATTATATTGCCTCTCACCCCCAGGAATCTAAACAAATAGTGATGGATGAGCTTAAGCTTACGGCTGAATTTATTGACTGGGTATGGTCTGACTACATATTCAAACTAGGTCTAAATCAATCGTTAATGTTAAGTGTTGAATCACAAGCAATTTGGGCTGTTGCGACTCAAATGACAAAATTTAAGGAAGTACCCAATATAGAGCACTTTATTGACAGTAGAGCTATGTTACAAGTTATGCCTAACGCGGTAAACATCCCACAATAAAGGACGATTTACGATGAATATCAGCCTGTTGCAACGTATCTTTTTTTTCACCCTTGGTTGCTGTTTTTTGTTTATTTTGTTACTTGGCAGTGTTATCTGGTCATCACAGGCAATAGAACTTGCTTTTAGTCGAAATAATTATGCGCAACAGCTGACTAACCAAACAAACACGTTAAAACAGTTAGTTGCCAATGATAATATTTATGGTAACAACTACAGTATTAATGATTGGCAAACATTAGAAGTAAAACTGACAGCTCTGCTTAAGTCGTCGCCCAAATTAACTGAACAACAACAAACCATTCAAAATAGCCTTCAAAGTCAAAATGAAAGTTTAAAAAGTCTTTTCATTCTAATAAATAAAAACAAACTAAAAAATGCCAGTGAGATAATAAAAAAGCATTTGAAAGCAAAGTTGATGACACAACTCGAAGCTATTCGCTCTGATGCTTTACATTTGTCGGCTATTGCACAAAAAGACATTTATAACACGATAAAAAAACAAGCTCTTTTAATTATTTCAGTCTCAGCTGTCAGCATTCTCGCTCTGTTATTTGGGTCTTTTACCTTGACTTCTATAGTGAGAAAATCATTGAATGAAGTGAAAAATGCTTTTGAAAAAAACCACTGTGGTGATTATCAAAATATACAGCTTTCTCACCACTCACAAGAGTTTGATAGTATCGCTGATGCCTTTAATACCATGAATAAAAAGCTTAGTGAATCTACTATCTCTCTGACGGAAATGAAAAAAATAGTGGATGAAAGAACACATGTATTAGAACAATTATCAAAAACAGACCCTCTGACTAAAGTGGCCAATCGTCGAGCCCTTTTTGAACGTGCAAATATGGAGTTTTCTCGGGCGTTGAGAAGCAAAAATAAATTAACGTTATTACTATTAGATTGTGACTTTTTTAAGAATGTAAATGATGAATTTGGCCATTTGTTTGGTGATGAGTTATTAATTCATATTTGCAATATTTGTGGTCAAGAAATACGAGATATTGATTTTTTAGCAAGATACGGTGGTGAGGAGTTTATTATTGTATTGCCAAATTGCGATATAGCAGGCGGGATTGAAACCGCCAATCGTATCCAAAATTCGCTTGCTCGGCATTGTGTAGCAATAGAAGGTAAAAAAGTTTGTGTAACTTTAAGTATTGGTATTTCTATGCTCAGCGAACGGCATCAAAACTTAGACCAGTTAATTAATGATGCTGACAAAGCTATGTATCTTGCTAAGGAAAATGGTCGTAATCGGATCGAAGTTCTCCCTGCACTAAATCTGCACTAATTATAAAAGGGTTACATCGTTGTTACATATCTTGAAACAAGTTACTTATTGCTCAACGAAAATGCTGTTATAGACTGTTAGCTTATTAATCGCGTTGTAAAAGCATTTAAAGATGCCATTTTCGCAATGCAGTAAACTCAACCAAACGATTTAAATAGCCTTATCGCTTTAATAACTGACAGGGAATAATCAATGAAAATGAAGAACTTTCAAAGGAAAATTACCACTAAAATAGCGGTCCTATCGGCATTAAGCATAGTTGCTATTAGTGCGCCTCTTGTGGCAGGTACTCTTGATTTATCCGGTAGAAGTGATAATGACACTCAGCAAGATAGTGGCAGAAAACCTGCACAGGTACTCGATTTTGTCGGCGTTAAAAAAGGAGATAAAGTACTCGATTTATTAGCCGGTGGGGGCTATTACACTGAACTTTTATCCCGAGTGGTTGGTGAAAAAGGGGCCGTTACTTTACAAATTCCTAAGGCATACCTTAAGTATGCAGAAAAATCGATAAAAGTTAGGCTTGCTAATGATAGATTAAAAAATGTTACCTATTTACTTAGTGAGGCTGATGATTTAAAGCTAGGTAAAAATACTTATGATAGTGCTTTCTTAGTTCTAGGTTTTCATGACATGTTTTTTCAAGAAGATAGCTGGAATTTTACTGCTGATGAGGTAATGCCTCAGGTACTTAATTCATTAAAGCCTGGAGGAAAATTATTAGTCATCGACCATGAAGCCGCAGAAAATAGTGGTATTCGTGATGTAAAATCATTGCATAGAATTGATAGTGCATTTGTTAAAGCAGATTTGGAAAAGCGGGGTTTTAAATTGATTAAAACGTCTAGAATTTTAGAAAACAAGAAGGATGAACACTCCAAATTAGTTTTTGTACCTGAATTACGTCGCAAAACAGACCGTTTTGTAATGTTGTTCGAGAAAATTTAACTTTATTTAAAAGTAACAATACACGTAGATTTTGTGGAATACTATCGGTTAGTAATATTAGTATTCCTTTTGTTTCATCAAGCTTTATTCTTCCTTAATCGCATGTCAGTTTAGGCTTGACCTATTGCTAAGCTCGGCTATTGCATGAGTCAAAATAAACCATGCCATCACGGTTCAACGATAACTTTACAAAAACTGTACATAAGACTGCACATACGTCTTCACAGTGATTTCATCATAAGATCGGAAAAGATGATCTTAATCATATTGGTTGTTTTATAGCCCTTTAAAGTACAGAGATAAACTTTTTTGGGAGAGATTTAAATATGTCGTATGAAATGAACTTTGGCAAAGCTTACAATGAACAGCTACCTACTTTAGGCGAGACCATGAGCGATGTTATTCGCTTTTTTGGCGGGCAACATATTTATGGGGTTGGTGGTGATTTTGCTGCTAATTTAATTGCCGCCCTTGGTGCAAATGAGCATGGCAAAGGCATTCAAATTAATCCTTCAAGTAATGAAATGCACGCAGGGTTTTCAGCCTGTGCTCAGGCAGAAGTCGATGGTATGGGGTTTTGTTTAACGACCTATATGGTGGGCAGCTTACCATGTACCAGTGCTGCGGCATTGGCGGTAACCGAGGGGTTGCCTGTAGTTTTTATTTCCGGTGCGCCAGCGGAAAGTGAAGTGAACCAAGTCGCTATTCATCATACCATTCATCCAAATGCCTCATGGAAAGCTGAATATGATAATGCGTTGGAAGCATTTTCAGCCTTGGGTATGCGCGTTGAGCGTTTGCAAGGGCAAAGGGTTGAAGGGCATCCTAATATTGCCGGACAACGTTTCTATCAAATTGTTAGTGAAGCGTATAAGAATAAGCAGCCAGTGTTTATTGAAGTGCCGCGCGACCAAGTCTTTGCTAAAACTCAGCCTATCAAGCTACCGAGTGCTTTGGATAATATTTGCTGTGGCAGTAACATTTTAGCGGGGACTGAGTTAATTGTTGATAATATTTTAGAGAAATTGTCCCAAGCGAAAGCACCTATGCTCTATTTAGGGGATCGCCTAAAGCACAATGAAAAACTTAAACGTTTGATCATTAGTTTTGCCGATAAATTTAATATTCCTTACGCTACTACTTGGTTTGCTAAGGGGCTTTTTGATGAATATGCGCCACTTTGTTTAGGTGCTTATAATGGTATCTTTACCCAAACGACAGGCCGTTTGTATATCGAGCAAGAAGTTGATTATGTTATTGATATTGCTACCAGCATATTCCCGCAAGACAGCAATATTGCCTTTGGTACCGGTACGCATAAAATAGAGCGTTTTGACAATAAAACACTGTTAAAAGGCGGTTCATTGCTAGAGAAAGATCTCATTGTTATTTTTGAAAGCTTGTTAGAACAAGAGATAAATCCCTTTAATTTTTCAGCCCTATCAGAACATAGCATCACTACAAATGGTCAGCATCTTGTGAGTAATGAGTTGGCCAAAGGTGAAGATGATATTGATTTTAATAACTTGGCACAAACACTAAATGACTTGCAGGCACAAGATGCTAATACCTACGTGTATTTACCCGAAGTGGGTAATTCATACTTTGCCAGTTACAGTTTGAAAGTTCGTCAATCAATACTTGGTCGTTCATGGCTAACTAACCCATGGTATGGCGCAATGGGCACTGCATTACCTTATGCCAGAGTCGTTGCTCAACGCATAAAATCACAGCAAATAGCTGAACGTGCTGTAGTGATTATTGGTGATGGTGGTTTTCACTTTCAATTAAATGAATTGATCCACTTTTTAAAGGATAAATCAGACGTTACTATCGTGTATATGCGTAATAATGTTTTTCACTTAGGAAAAAGTGGTGATGGCGCTATTTATCACTGCAATGACAGTGAATTTGATGTGCACAGTTTAGTGAAAGCCTATCAAGGTAAAAGCAAAACATGTACTAGTGTCAGCGAGTTTAAAAATTACTTTAAAGCATGTGGTCAGCATACAGGGGTATCTTTAATTGAAGTGCCTGCAAAACCCATTGAAGAGAGACAAAGCAACGAACTGAAGTTATTGAACTTGTATATCAAATCTAAAAATGGCCAAGTTGACGCTGTGAAAGCTTGGCAAGCATTAACTCAATAAACTATTTGCTTTTAGATTATAACGCTCAGCTATTTTTAAAGTGGTGAAAGTATGGGATATTAGATTCCCCATTATGATCGTCAATCAAGAAGCACTCAGAAATGTGCACCTTGATTGACGCATACCGCAGCGAGGAAATAATAGTGAGAAAGGTGTTGGTTTTTGGTAATTCAGCTAGCGGTAAATCTACCTTAGCTAAGTGCTTGGCGACATCAGAGCAATTAGCGCACTTAGATCTCGACTTGCTCGCTTGGCAAGAGACCAACCCACCAACAAGAGCCCCATTAGCTGAAAGCGCTAAAACTATTGAAAGCTTTATGCTCGACCATGAGTACTGGGTTATTGAGGGATGTTACAGTGACTTATTGAAGGTTGCGGAGCAAAAATCAACAGAGATCATCTATATGAATTTACCTGTTGATGATTGTATTATTAATGCCAAAAATAGAGCTTGGGAACCACATAAATATGCCTCTAAAACTGAGCAAGATGCGAACTTAGCTATGCTTATACAATGGATTTCTCAATACGAGACTAGGGATGACAACTTCTCTAAAGCCGCGCATCTAGCATTTTACCAAAATTATATTGGCGCGAAGAAAATGCTTACCACGAATTCTTGATGTTAATGTTTACTAGCAATGTTAATAGGGAACGTTAACTCGAAAAACTCTAAATGGTAAACTAATAATGAATAAAGCATACCGTGAAAGTGGGTACTTACTTGTTCGGGGTTTTCTTAATGATAGTGAAATCTTAACGTTACATACCGTAGTAGCGGAATTTCATCGTTTATGGAAAAAGGCCAATGCCCGTTATTATGCGCAGAGCGCGGTAAACTCAGCTTATCTGACTAATCGAGAATACTTAAATGATAGACAGCGACAAGTGCTGTTTGATTTTATTGGTTCAGAAAAAGTGATGTCTATTGTTAATGAACTCATCCCCAAACAACCTTGTTTTTTAAATACGCAATTATTTTTTAATCCGGTGAACCCTAACCAAAATAACTACTGGCATAGAGACCCACAATATCACCTCACTATTGAACAGCAAAAGTCGGTTATTTCGTTTTCTGAAGTTATTCACTTTCGGCTACCTTTACTTGATGAACCTGGAATTGAATTAGTGCCAGGTACTCATAAACGATGGGATTCTATTGAAGAACTTAATGTAAGGTTAGAACAAGCGGGTCATAAAAATAACGAACCACTATCACAAGGAAAAGTGATAAAGCTCGACGCGGGTGATTTATTAATTTTTTCGGCTAATATGATTCATCGAGGTTTATATGGTCTGGATCGCTTAGCTTTCGATATACTTTTTTGTCAGCCTGACCCAAGTGTTATTCAATTTGTCTCCAATGATGCTTTACCGAGTGCTGAAGCTTTAACAAGCCTTGAAAATCCCGCTGCTTTTGACAG
>MAAC01017573.1_pt1 | contig 20285 bp, 15 predicted proteins | sample 1115981 | NCBI WGS metagenome assembly MAAC01 (sample SAMN04961126, study PRJNA320927) | seawater metagenome | isolation source: sample BD02T64 sea water enriched with oil for 64 days | place: USA:Gulf of Mexico | collected 2013-07-27
TGGTGCAATTAAAGAGACATGATGTTGGCTATCGTTTTTTATTCTGGAATTTCTTGTTTTAATTTCCCTTTTCCTTTTCCAAAAGAAATATTCATAAATATGAGCCACTCTTTTTTTGATTCTAAATTTATATTATGAACGTCAAGATTTGATATATTGACCACTTTAGAGAGTGCTTTATGTAGTGTTTGGATCTTGTTTTCTTCAATTCCTTTATGTGGCACCCTAATTTAATTTATACTAACGACAGCCAATCTGAAGGTTATTTGGTTTATTCTAAAGCTAATACATTGTCAGAAGGGCATAAAATGTGGGCAATTAAATTTAATTTAACTCAAAACTAAACGATAGGCTTATTTTCTTTTTTTAGCGGAGACTCGTTTACTTTTCGTAAGTGGCCCGAACCAGCAATTAATTCTATACGGTGTTCCCTGTAGTTTTTATTTTTGATATTAAATCCGTTACCAGTTTAAACTCCTTAATGTCGGAAAATATATGGCCAGCATCAATTCGAATAAAATTGTCTTTCAGGGTCATACTATTACCATCAAATTTTTTAAGATCTTTTAATATGCTTTTTTCGAATTCAGTTGTATTGTCTATGGAAGAGATCTGCTTTAGTTTGCTCGTCGTTTCAAGTTCAAAATTGTTTATAGCTAACCGGTTTTTAAATTCTACTATAATCGATGTTTTGTCAGTATTAAGACCTTCAGCAGATTTCCATAATATTCCTATGAAACTAAAGGTGGCGACTTCATTTGTATAATTAATTAAATAATGGGACTGAATGACGTTGCCTTGATTACGTTCTTTATATTTTAATTCTATGTTTTTTAACTTAGAAAATGTATTCCATGTTTTATCTATTTTATTCCGATTCATTTTTTATTTTAGGTATTGTTTTGGTGTAGAGGTTGTCGTGTGACGTTTTTTTAGGCCTATACGTGTTGGTCAATTAAAATAGTGTTCCCATCTGGATCAATAAGCATGATACTAGCAGGTCCTTGAGTGTTTTCTGCTATTTCATTTTCTAATTTGGTTCCTTTACCTATTAATTCTTTTTGGATTTTCCTGACATCATCAAAATTTTCAATCAAGTTCGCATTTGAGTCCCAACCAGGATTAAAAGTTAAAATGTTGTTTTCAAACATCCCTTGAAACAATCCAATAAGAGAGTTTTCATTTTTCATAATTAAATAATTCATTTCCATATCTCCTCCAAATACTGAAAAGCCTAAATTTTCATAAAATACTTTTGACGTATTGAGGTCTTTTACATTAAGGCTAACTGATAATATTCCTAGTTTCATAGTCAATAATTTTAAAGTTTATTTTTCTAGTAGCATCATTCAATTTTCAATGACTGATGACGGTAAGGCTATGATTTATTGCGTAAGTACTAAGATAGTAAAAAGGAGTGGCGTAGAGGAGATTTGGTAGAATTTCCGTGGTAATCATTAATCACCATCTATCAAGTAATTATGCACGGTGTTGGCAGTAGTTTATTTTAAGTGAATTAATTCAAAATATAACAAACTAAATTTCTTCAAAAATATTTACACCTGATTCTCCAGATCTAGATTTCCATTCAAAATGTTCTATCAGTCTAATTTTACCTTCAGTTGAAATCGCTAACTCTGAACTCGACTTTCCGTTGTCCAATATGCCATCCGTTTGCAATTGGCAATAACTAAATTCTAATATGTTTTCTTTTATCACACCAACAAGAAACCCATTTTTTATTTTTCCGCCAGAATATTTAGCCTCAACAAAACTGTCCTTTTGGACGAAATCAAAAATAGTCTGTTCGTTAACAACTCCATTTTGAGCCGTTTCAATCACGTTCATTTTTAGATTATTTAGATTTATCATTTAAGTGTTTATTTTAACATTTAGGTATTCATAATTACTGCCAACGTAACTATATGCATTAGATATGAGCACTAATATAAGCTGTTTATTTAAACTTCATTTTGATTATTAGCATTTTGCCAATGACTCTAAAATGAATATTATATAATTAAATTGTGGTGGATTTTACTCTGTTCTTTGTTGGGTCACAATTTTATTCAAGTTGTTTTACTTTGTTTTCTAGTTCAAATTTGTTTGGCGACATACAACGCTAACCAATCTCTGTGGTCATCCATAGAGTTTAATTTATTTTTGTAAAAAATCTTATTTATTTTTCTATTTGTAAAGAAGTGAATCCATTCTACCAAAGGGATGAAATCTCGATGTCCAACACCATCAATAATTATTAATTCTACAGATTTATTTTTTAATACTTTACAACAAATATTCTTACCCATTAGGTCTCTAACAATTATTTTATGCTTAATCATCAGTTTCTTTAATTTTTCTAATTTAGAAATAAATAATTCATCTGAAAAAGGTGAATTTCCCATTTTTAAATAATCATCCATTGTTAAAGAAACATTATTAGTTGTTTCATCTTTTATTAAATCATAAATATGAGCGACACCAAGATTTGTATTTACTTCACCATAATATTTTGCAAAGAAGGGAGCTGAAATGTGTTTTTTTTGAATTTTTTTATAGTATTTAACTTCTCGATTAACTCGAGGGTTTTCATATTGTTCGTTTATTTTTATTTTTAAACAAAGATTGTCATTATCAGGATGAATATAGCATTTTTGCAATTTCCCCTGTCCTATATAATGTTTTTCTTCAATTTCAATCATTAGTTATATATTTCGGGATTTGTTTTCTAGTAAAATTTAAAGTGCTTTTTTAGTAAGTCGGATATTAATATTAAAAAGAACATTCTATCAAACTTCATTACAGGAGAATAATATTGTTACCAACGGATATATATCGTTACTGCTAACTACACACCCTTTAGAAGAGCGCGAATATAAGCTGTTTATTTAAACTTAATTATGATTATTTCCATTTTGCTAATAACTCTAAAATGAATATTATATAATTAAATTGTGGTGGGTATTATTGGTGTTTTTATTTGTCAATAATATTTTTAGCGGGTTCTGAATAATGGATACTATCTACTTCAAAGGTGCCATGATATTCATCCCTGCTTTTATCAATAAATATGCCTATTTGATTCCTTCCTCGTCCACTTAATTTAGTACGCTTAGCACCATTACCAGTTGTATCAATCCATGCAGTACCTCCACTAAAATTTTGATTCAGTGAGATTACTTTGCTTTCTTCAAATTTGTCTAATACATAACGCCCCATTTGTCCAGAGCCCTTATTAATCATGTTGTGGTAATTACCAGTGAGTACAATTAAAAAGTTTGAAGGTTTTTCTGTAGCTTTTTGTATAACCCTTTGAGCCATTTCAATATCTCTGTCACTCGAACTTGGGTCGTCTATCAAGAATATTTCCACATCAGCGCCATCCACCCTTAATGCTCTCAATGACGCTATTAAGCCAAGCATTGCATTGCTTGCTCTGCCGTCCTGATAATCTTGTGACCAAAAAGGTAAGTTTAATATTTTAGCTCTATCTGATGCTTTTCCTTTTGATTTCATAAAGGTTTTTATGACTTGTTCATCTAAATAGGGTAATTCAAGACCAACGGACACACTTAATTTTTTTCCAAGAGCATGACAAACAATCTTCTCTACAAACCCAGGGCCTTCTTTTGTTCCATGCATCTCACCAAGCAAAATTATTTTTTTGTTGATTAACAAAGGTTCTAATCCTGTAACGGGACTGCATACAAGCTCATTATTAGAGGTCCTTTTTGTACATCCATAAAAAAGGCCACTTATTATAAGTATGAAAATAATTATCTTGTTGTTAGAGGATTTCATCCGAGATATTTTTATAATTGAGTCCTTTTTTCAAAAGTAAAAAATTATTTATCTTACAGTTTTATGTTTTGGATAATTTTAACGCCTCAATTATATTGGTCTTTTTTTAATTAAAAGGGTTTAACGAATTATACTTTCTATTACCAGTTGCCCCTTTTTTGATGGACTATCACTTATTCTTCTCCAATTAACCTTTATGTCTGGTTTAATCCCATAGACTTCATTTTTCCCGTCTGCTCTTAACCGGACACAGTCAGGCATTTTAATAGAAAGACCAATATGATTAAGTGTTGTTTTAATGCCTCCATTTGTATAACCACAACCTGCACCATAGCTAGTTCTTCCAACAATAGTTGCGGCGTTATTAAATTGTAAAAGAGAAGAAAATCCTTCTGTAGCTGAAGCAGATTGACGGTCTTGAACGATATACAAGGGGCCAGAGTAAGCTCCTCTTTTAAAAGGTCTAAACCTTGACGCCGTCAGTAGGTTTTTGGATTGTAATAACATAAATTGAGAATCGGTCATAATATCAAAAGGGAGATCAGATTGATAAGGGTGTCTTATTAATTTTAAGCAATCTATCTTATTGCTATCCCAAACATTTTGTGATGAACAATTACTTTTACATTTAACAATAAGGCTTTCAGCCAACTCCTTTAGTTTTAAGAGTTTTAGTTTTAGAGATTCATTTAATTCATCATTTGCCAAATCGATTCCTATTATTTTTAAATCTTCTTCTAGTGATTTTTTCCAATGATTGTGCTTAATAATAAAGCTAGGCATATACTCTAATTTTGGTTTATCACTTAATAAGTGAGCAATTTCCTCAAACCATCCTGAACCGCCATTATTTCCAGTAACATCTATTAAAAGTTTAGAAATATTTTTAGCTTTTAATTCTTCAATGCGTTCAACGAATTGTTTTGTGAATTGTTTTTCTAGTTTATATTTAAAGTTTTTTTGACACTCCTCATCACACTCCCCTTTAAATTCTTTCTTATAAGAATCCCACATTTTATAGGGTGTATTCCAATACCCTTCATTATAAAAATAGGGCAGCTTTATAGTGCCTATTTTGCCTAATGATGTTTCTATAACGGCTGTGTGGAACGAGTTGTTTTTATTAATTAGGGCTAAATATCCTGGAACAGAATCAAATTTTATATTGGCACCATAGGTATCAATGAAAAACCCCATTTTTTTTAAAGCGACAGCTGTAGAGTCTGTGCTTAATGGAAAATCATTACGCTCATTAGAAGTGTTATTAGAGGATGAGGTATTAATTACAGTTGCTGATAAGTGGCCATCTTTAAACTTTCTCAAAAAGCTTTCAATAACTATTTGGGCTTCCCTCTTAGTTTTTGCTAGTTTAAGCTCTGAAATAGTCTTAGTATTTAGGCGAGCTAAATCAATGCTTTCCTCATTGACTATGGATTTTAAATTTGCATAACTTTTCGTCATTTGTGCCTTTAAGACCTCGAAATCCTGAATCCATAAATCGTTTTGATTCTGATTGTTTTTAAAGCCTAATGTTAACAACAGTAAAAAAGTGCTGCAGACTAATATTTTTTTTCTCATTATTCTAATAATTAGTTTGTGTGTGATTTCAAAGTACAGAAGCGAATCTATAATAGGGATGCCCACTAAACAAAATAAATGTAGTGAATAGTGGTTTTTATGCATTGAATTGCTAAAAGCCTAATTATGAGAAATATTAATAACTGCTGTAACAAGTCAAAATATAGTGGGTCTATATATAAGAAGAAAAATTAAAAAGATGAGAGCTTTATTAACTGTATTAATTATTTGTATGCATATTTCAATGCATTCGCAAAATGAAAAAAAAATATATACCGAGGATATTGATAATTTTTGGGCAGCTTATGATATAATTCTTGAATTAGATAATTTCAATGATAAACTAAAAATCATCAATGAATTATATATAGATAAAGGAACAATTGGATTAAAATCATTTATGAAGTTGCGTAGCTATAACGATACCTTATGGGTTAAACTGATAGACGATTTGCCGAAATTTTGGAATAGTATTAGACCGAATACTCTTAAAGTAAAGGAAAAATCAAAAGATATTGAAAAATCTGTAATAAAATTAAATCAAATATATCCAGAATTGAAAGATGCAAAAATGTATTTCACGATTGGCGGTCTTAGGTCGGGAGGGACTACAAATAAAAGCATGGTGTTAATTGGCACAGAAATAGCAACAGCAGATTCAAGTACAGATGTTACAGAGTTTAAAAGTAATTGGTTGCCAAATGTGTTTAGTAAACAAAGTATTGATAATTTAGTGTTTCTAAATATTCATGAATATATTCATACACAACAAGATACTCGAGGGACTGACGTTTTATCAGCTTCTATTAGGGAAGGAGCCTGTGATTTTATTGCTGAATTAGTAACAAAAACACAGTACAATTCATCTTATATGCAATATGGTAATAATCATGAGGAGGAGATTAAAGTACAATTTGAAAAGGAAATGCATACAAAGGATTATAAAAATTGGTTATCCAACGGAGGAAAAATGAAGGAAAAAGCGGACCTTGGTTATTTTATTGGTTATAAAATTTGTAAATCATACTTTAATAATTCTACAATAAAATCCCTTGCCATTAAAAACATTATTGAACTGGATTATTCAAATAAGGAAAAGATACAAGAGTTTTTGCGTGAATCTAAATACTTTCATTAATAATGCGGCTATATTTATACAGTTTTTCAAAGTTAAAACTTAGATTACTTTCTATAGTAGTGCGTATTTTTGTGAATTAAATTGGATACTATCTAATTAAAATGCTGGTGGGTTTTTGCCTTAAAATGTATATATTTGCCCAGCTTTGCAAAGAAATGCACAGTTGCTAAAAAGGTGTAAAACCCTAGGAAGCATAGTATATAAAGAAAAAGGGGATGTAGCTCAGTTGGCTAGAGCGCTTGACTGGCAGTCAAGAGGTCGTGGGTTCGAATCCCATCTTCTCCACATCAAGCAGAGAATGCACTCTAGAGAGCGGATTTTTTGTGTTGTAAAAATCAGTAAGCTTAATTTTATGGTTTCTATAGCATAAGAATCCAACAGGCATAGTAGGTAAATTTCTATCTGCAATTATGCGAGAATGATAGGAACAACAAGGGTGATCCCAGTTTCATCACGAATTCAAACAATTTTATTAGTATTTACAATGCTTGTTTATGACTCACAAATGGTATTTGCTCTTCGCCAAGCATCAACAAATTCAGACCAGGCAATATTCCCATTGATAAAGTCTTCCAATTTGTCTAAAGAAAGATTAATTGCCCCACAACAACCATCATTTTCTTTGGCCACATGTCTGCAATCTAAACGTGGAATCCGCCATCTAAATACCGGTGTAGTTTCTCTAACTTTAGGAGGAATGGCTTTACGCTCTAAGCGAATTAAGTGATTATTTAGTCTAATATATTTTTCAAAGATGGGTGCATCTGTCTCTAAATTTGTACCATCATCCATTAAAGATTCTGGAATAGATGATACAGATATACTTTCAAGTAAATCAGCTAAACTGTCCATTTTTTTGTTTGTTTTATGGTTGTGATGTCTCCGGCTAGGTTAATGACACACATAAGATACGAAAAATCAGTAAGTTATAAAGGGGAAGGAGAAAATATGAAGAACCATTACTTTGATTTCAAATTAAATCTCTTTTTCAACAAAGGAAATTTCAGAATCACATATCTCCAAAATGAGCGACTTCAATTCAATAAAAAAAGAATCTAGAGTGTCCTGTGTAATTGAAGCATCTTTTTTTGCATAGGCCCCTGGTTTATCTTTTTTAGCAAACTTTAAAAATCCTGCATTTAAGTTTTTAAATGAAATAATACCGGCCTCAACAGGGCCGTCAAATGGCTGTTTCTGATTCATCATAAAAGCATACATCAATATTTGAAAACTTTTGCTATACTTTGTATAATCAGTAGTAATATCTTCCCAGTTAACAATTTCAACTTTACTTTGTTCAACCTTGCCAGTTTTATAATCTATAATACGAAGCATCCCGTTATACTCATCCACACGATCTACTTTGCCATTAAGTGTTACAGGAAATCCTAATTCATCAATGGCTATTCTTACTTTCAAATCGGCTTCAATTTGAACAATTTTAATGCTATTCCCTTTTTTTAAATCTTCAATTTCTTTGTTTAGAAAGTTTGAGACATATCGTTTAGCAATTTCAAAAATGATTAAGTTTTTACCTTTGGTAATTTCTCCTGCTTTGTAAATGCTTTTAAAGTGATGTGTAACCCGGTTTTCTATTTGAAGTTTCATTGCATTTACCAATTCTATGCTAAGCATTTTTTGTTCAAGAGGCTTATAAAAATCTTCAAGCGTATTATGAACCACCGACCCTAAAGTGTTGGCGGCTACAGTTTCCTCAACATCATTTTGTTCTTTTATCCCTAATATTTTTTGGTAATAAAAATCTAATGGATTACGGATATAGTTGGTTAATGATGATGGCGAGAATCCTTTGGTTGCAAGCACTTGAATGCTGTTCAGGATATCTTCTGTTTTTGGGATTACATTTAAATTTGATATAATTTTTGGCGTTTTTGGCCCGACAATATATTGTTTTAAGTTATGGATATTTTCAATTTCCATTTGTGTAATAAAACGACTCTTTTCGCCACCATTTAATACATCCGGCTCAGTATTGTAAATGATATATATGTTTTTAGCGCGTTGTAATAACCGATAAAAATGATAGGTGTATACGGCATCCTTTTCTTTATATGTTGGCAATCCATTTTCTAGTTTAACATCAAAAGGAATAAATGAATTATTACTTTTCCCTGAGGGAAGTATCCCCTCATTTACAGAAGAGATAATAACAGTTTCAAAATCTAAAACGCGAGATTCTAACATTCCCATAATTTGAAGTCCTTGTAGAGGTTCTCCCTGAAAGTCCAGGGTTTCTGTGCTTAGAATTTCTTTATATAAACCATGCAAGACTTTAATGGTATTAATATATTGATGTTTTGAATTAAGCGTATGAAGGGTGTTAAATACTTCATTAAATCTAAAAAGGTATTCTAGAGCTAATAGATTGTCATCTTTGTTTTGGCTCAGGTAATCTTTAATTTTCATTATAAGCTCCAAACAGTTTTTTAATGCCAGTTTGGGACTATTGTTCCAATTGCCAAAAAGTAAGCAAATGAGCTGTTCATGTTTTGGAACAAGTTTAATAAGCGTTTCACTTTTTAAAAACACCAAATTATTAAGATGGATGTTTTCTATGATTTGTTCGGCAGCATTAGAGCCATCATCATTATCAAATAAAGTTCTGGTAAATTGATGAGATAGTAAGGCAATAACATCTTTAAAATGAAAGGTATCTGTATTGTTTTTATGTAATTCGAAAAGTTGTTCAAAAAGAGAGGCCGATGGAATTGCACTTAACGGAAATCCCATGGTAATATTAAGTGCGTTTATAGTGTTTGGGATGGAGTTCAATACAGGAATTAATAAATTTTCATCCCCTAAAACAACGGCTGTTTTGTTTAAATGACCATTTTTAGTTTTGAGTCCTAAAAGTAATTCACCAATATATTTTGCTTGACCAACATTTTTTGGAGTTCCAATAATTGAAATGTTTTTTGCTTCGGAATAATAATTAGAAAGCCATTTAAAGGGGTGTTGTTTAAAGTGTTTCCAAGTTGATTGATGTTTTCTTATAAAGTATCCTGCATCGTGATAGGAGTTGTTAATAAAGGCGTTATCGGTATCCCAGTATATTGAAGCGAGCTCATGGTGTAGTAATTCTTTAAAAATGGTGGTTTCGGCAGTATTTAGAGCATTAAACCCAAGAAAAACATGTTGCTTGGAAGGATTAAATTGAATATAAGCCTCTAAGTTTTCAACGGCTTCCTTATAGATCAATCCTTGATATGCTAATCCTTTATTTATAAGAGCATCAGAAAGACCTGTGTAATAATCATTAAGTTTTTTCCAAAAAGTAAGGTAGTTTTTTATAAGAGGTGTTTGGTTATTTTCCATAGACCAATGATTGAGATCTTGTATGGCACTTAAATAATCAAAAATATATTTGGGAGGGATTAGATAACGATCTATTTCATTAAAATCCTGTAATAGGATTTGTGCCCATTTTGAAAAAACATCAAATGAATCTTGGCTTTCTTGCGGTGTAAGCGCAGTATAAACATTATAAAACTCGAATAGTAATTCGGTGTTTGTAACTTGTTTTAATTGTGAAAGTTCTTCAACAAAAGATTCAATACTAAGTATCGTTGGGGAAAAAATGGTTTGTGTGGTCAGTATTGATAACTCGTGTTTTAAAAATGCCCCCGCACGTTTACTGGGAAGAATAAAAGTAAGTTGAGAAATATCAACTGATTTATTTTTTAGGTCTATGAGTACATCTTGAATAAAACTTGTCATTGTATAAAAATAAAAAACGCTTCGAAATTTCGAAGCGTTTTTTCACTAAATATTTTATATAAGGTATAAAACTATTCTTTTATTAGTTTTACTTCCACACGTCTGTTAGCAGCTCTACCAGCTCTATTGTCGTTAGATTCAATAGGATCACTTTCTCCAAGTCCAACAGCATTTAATCTGTCAGCAGCAACTCCATTTTCAACGAAATAACCCATTACAGCATTGGCTCTAGCCTCAGATAATGTTTGGTTAAAAGAAGTACTACCAGTACTATCAGTATGACCTTCAACTGTAAAGTTAGCTTTAGGATACTCTACTAATATAGCAGTAATTGCTTGTAAAATTTCAACAGTACCAGATTTAAAACTAGATTGGTTAATGTTGAAGTTTATAGAACGAGCATAGCTTGTTAATTTAGCTTCTTCTTCAGCAGTTGGAACAACTACTTCAGGACAACCATTGTTAGCAACGGTTCCAGCTTCGTTAGGACATTGATCATCTTTGTCTAATACACCATCACCGTCAGAATCTGGCCAAGGGCAACCGTTGTTTGCAGCAGGACCTGCTTCATTAGGACAGTTATCACTACCATCAGTAATTCCATCAGAATCAGCATCAGGACAACCTGATAAAGATTTTAATCCAGCTACATTAGGACAGTTATCATTATTGTCAGATACACCATCACCATCACTATCAGGACAGCCATTAAATTCAGCTAAACCAGCTTCATTAGGACAGGTATCTTTTGAATCTTCAATCCCATCGCCATCGCTATCTGGACAACCATTGAAAGCTTCTAAACCAGGAACTTCTGGACAAGCATCATTTTGATCGTAGATCCCATCACCATCAGTGTCTTTTCCACCAAATTTAATTGAAATTCCAACAGAATGTTGGAAGTGTTTTGCTAAATGATCTTCAAAAGAATGTTTGTAACTAGATTGTACAGTAAAACCAACATGCTCAGAAAACCAATAGTTAATACCAAAAGAACCATTTAAAGTTCCAGCTCCAATTTTATCAATCCAAGTGTAACCTCCACCTACTCCAAGGTAAGGCTCAAGTTTGTTCCAGCCAAAAAGATTACTTAAGCTATATTTAATGATACCATCAGCACCGAAATAACTTAAATCATTTACATCTGTATTTCCAATATGTTCAATTCTATTAATAGATCCAGTAACACCAAAAGAGAAACCATCTCCTAAGTATTTAGAAACTGTAAAAGTTGATAAAGAAGGAACAATGTTGTAGTGATCTTCTAAGTTAAAAAACTCTTCGAAATAATTTCCTAAAGGCATATCTTCTCCAACAGGATAAAAGTCTACTGCGTTAAACCCAAAGCTGAATTGCCATGTGTTGTTTTCGTCTTGCGCATTTGCATTGCTAAAACCAATAACAAGCAACAAGGCGAACATTAATCTGCTAAGATTTTTCATATTCTATAATTTAATTTTAAGTGTTAATTGTAAGCAAAAGTAAGTTGTTAAATGTTATTAACAAAGTTTAATATAGGAAAATATTGACCTTTTATCGTTAAAACAGGTATATTTTAGATGATTTCTAATTTTCTTCCAACTTTAATAAAAGCAGTAATAGCATGATCCAAATGATCTTTTTCATGTGCCGCCGATAGTTGTACTCTAATTCTTGCTTTGTCTTTAGGAACTACAGGAAAAAAGAAACCAATAACATAGATGCCTTCTTCTAGTAACATATTGGCCATTGTTTGCGATAATTTTGCATCATATAGCATTACTGGGACTATTGCCGAATCGCCATCAACGATATCAAAACCAGCAGATTTTATGCCTTGTTTAAAATAATTTGTATTCCACTCTAATTTATCTCTAAGTGAAGTGTCATTTGAAAGAATTTCAAAAACTTTAATTGAGGCACCAACTATTGCAGGGGCGAGTGAGTTTGAAAACAAGTAAGGTCTTGATCGCTGACGTAACATATCGATAATTTCCTTTTTGCCAGTAGTATATCCTCCCATAGCACCACCAAGTGCTTTCCCAAGAGTTCCAGTGATAATATCGATACGATCAAGTACGTTTTTTTCTTCAAGAGTTCCACGACCTGTTTTACCAATAAATCCAGCAGAATGACATTCATCAATCATCACCATCGCATCATATTTATCTGCGAGATCACAAATTTTATCTAAAGGAGCAACTAAGCCATCCATTGAAAATACACCATCGGTTACAATAATTTTAAATCGGGCACCATTGGCATTTGCATCTTGAAGTTGTTTCTCCAAATCGGCCATATCACTATTTTGATAGCGATACCTTGCTGCTTTACATAATCTAACACCATCAATAATTGAAGCGTGATTTAAAGAATCTGAAATTATAGCATCTTCTTTTGTGAGTAATGGTTCAAAAACACCACCATTTGCATCGAAAGCTGCAGCGTATAATATAGTGTCTTCAGTTTGGTAAAAGTCAGCAATTTTTTGCTCTAAATCTTTATGAATATCTTGTGTTCCACAAATAAATCTAACCGATGACATTCCAAAACCATGGGTGTCCATAGTATCTTTTGCCGCTTGAATAACTTCTGGATGTGCAGACAATCCTAGATAATTATTAGCACAAAAATTCAATACTTTTTCGCCAGTATTTAATGTGATTTCTGCACCTTGAGCAGAAGTTATGATACGCTCTTCCTTATAAAGACCATTGTTTTTTATGTCTTGAAGTTCTTTTTGAAGTTGTTCTTTTATCGATCCGTACATGCTTTTGTTTTTTGCAAATTTAAACTTCTTTTATTTCTAAAGTATCATTAATATATATAAGAATTTTATTTGTCACAGAAAAACTCATATCCTCTATTGCAGCGCTATATCGCTCAAGCTGAAGGCCGTGTTTTTTATCCGGTAGTCCCGTTTTATAATCGATGATTACGACTTCATTTTTTGCATTGATAACTAATCTGTCAGGGCGTAAAGAGACGCCGTCTTTTGTAATGATATCTTTCTCATTGTAAATGGTATTGTCCGAACTATAATAAGAAACTAATTGTGGGTGATCCACAATATTCAAGAGAATGGTTTCAAGATCTTTTACTTGTGAGTCATTAATAATACCAGTGGATAAAAAATTGGAAAGTGTAATATCCACATCCGATTTAGTTTTTATTTGTGACATTAAATTATGGATGAGATTTCCTTTTTCAATAGCATCTTCTTGTGCTGTATCCCATAAATATCCAGAGTTTGTTACAATACTTATGTTGTGATCTTTTTTGGGTGTTGAAATGAAGTGTTGTTGTTCAATAACGTTTAAATCTTGAACTTCATTAAGGGATTCTTTTTTAGGATTTCCAAAGGTATAGTGAGCCGTATTGTCATCCCATTGCCCTATGTGTTTAAGGTAATTAACAAACATTCCTGAATAAAGTTTTAAGTTTTCATCACCTTTTTTGTCTAATGATTTATGACTAATAATATGCAATTGTTCAATGGCTCTTGTTAAAGTAACATAGAGAATATTAAGGTTATCTAATTCTAATTCGGCTTGATGATTATTAAATATCTCTTCTCCTGTTTCGCCGTAGTTCTTAAAGTCTTTATTGTAATTTAATAATGCTTGAGAAAAACCATAATATTGTTCAGGGTCTAAGGCCATCCATGCTTTTGGATTTAATTCTTTATAGATATCCAAATCGGCATATGGAAAAATGACAACCGGAAATTCTAAGCCTTTAGATTTATGGATGGTCATAATTTGTACGGCATTTTTGCCTTGTGGAGACACAATGCTTAAGCGTTCTTTTTTAGACTCATAATGGTCTAGAAAGCCAGATAAACTTGAATTGATTTTTTGAGAATAGTCTAAAACAAAATCAAGGTAAAATTGCACATAGGCATTTGAAGTTGGTATTAAATTAAAACTATGAATAATGGATTCTATAGCTTCATAAATTGGTAATTGTAAAACATCTTGATGTCTAAAATATATTTGAAATTCACTAAAGGCCTCAAAAAACTTATAGGGCTCTAAATGTAAATAGCTTTTAAAAAAAGAATGCTTGTCGGTGATGTTAAGTTTAATGTCTGTTAAATAGTTTAAAACCGAGACCTTTGCAAGTTCATTTTTTGGATCAAGGATATAACTTAACATGTTGTTTATAAACCGTACTTCTGGACTCCGATCAAGTAATAGTGTTTCGGAAGAAATAATGTCAATCGTATTTTTACTTAAATAATCGGCTATAGCGACTCCTTCTTTCTTTTTCCGTACTAGCACACAAATATCCTTAAGATGAAATCCATTTTCTAAACAGTTATTAATAGTCTCAAGGACGCAGTTAGGATAAATATCATCTTTGTGATCTCCTTTATCGATCTCTAAAAATTTTAAACTGACATACCCATTTTTGTCAATAGATAGATTCTGGGGGCTCTGAGCATACAGGTTTTCGTATGTTTTATTTTTAAATATAAATGTTGATAGGTGTTTGAAAAAGCCATTATTAAATGAAACCACTTCTTTAAAACTCCTATAATTTGTTGGTAAATAATGTTCTTTTTTTTCTGTGACAAAGGGATTGTCATTATTGCATAAGCCAATAAACTGTTCTGCCTTACCACCACGCCATCTATAAATTGATTGTTTGGCGTCACCAACGAGCATTACACTCCCATTTTCGCTTGACAAGGAATTTTGTAAGAGCGGAATTAAATTCTGCCACTGCATAACCGAAGTGTCCTGAAACTCATCAATAAAGTAATGCTTAAACTTTTCGCCGATGCGTTCGTAAATAAATGGGGAAGGCTGGTGTTTTATTTCGTTGCTGATTAAAGAATTGAACTCAGAGATTAATACAATGTTTTGATCTTCTTTTAGGGTGCTAAGCTCATTATTAATAAGATTAAGAACGGATAAAGGCGTCACATTTTTAGTAAAATTCAATACAAATTTATGATGAAACACCTCACGTTTAATTTCATTATATGCCAAGGCTAGTTGAGCTTGTATATTTTCAATTATCGATGCAATATCTGGAGTCACTCTTTTAGGGTAAAGGACTTTAGATTCAAGATCTTCCTGCCATTTGGCTTCAAAATTTATATTGAATTTTTTATCACTTATATTTTTAAAGAACTTAGGCAAATAGCTTCCTGAAAAGTCATTGTATTCTAAGCCGCACTCGCTTATTAAAGTAAGTGCGCTATCTGCTTTGGTGACAATTGAATTTTCATTGGAGATGGTTTGTTTTTTTAATCCAGCTTTTAGTGTTTTAAAATCGTCTAGCGATTTTTCCTTTAGAGCGTTAATAGGTACAATGTCATTTTCATGAACGAGCAACTTGGCAATGGCATAAAAATCCAGAGCAACATCCCAGCTTTTATCTTCATCGGCTTTTTCAAATGCAAAATCAATTAAAATTTTGGTAAGTACTTTATCTGTCCCAGCTTTAGCTATAAGTTTATCAACGGCTTGGTTTAAGAGTGTCTCTGAATCTAATTCTACTTCAAAATTTAGTGGAAGTTTTAAATCAAAAGCAAAGGCTCTAATTAGTTTTTGAGTAAACTTATCGATGGTAGAGATATCAAATGCCGCATAATTATGAGCAATACGATTTAAAATTATTTGTGCTTTGTGATGCACTTCATTTGGAGCTAATGATAGTTCTTGACAGATGGTGTTAAACATATCATTGGGAGCGTCTAATATGCTTTTGTTTGAAAACTCCTTTAAGGTATCAATGATCCGCATTTTCATTTCGCCAACTGCTTTATTGGTGAACGTAATAGCTAGAATATGTTTGTAAGGTTCTTTGCTGGTAGCACTAAATAAGATTTTTAAATATTCTTTAACTAGAGTGAATGTTTTTCCACTACCGGCCGAAGCATCGTATATGTTGAAAGCGTTAGAATTCAAGAAAGATATTTTTTATACCAAAATAGGTAAACTTAATAACTTATAGAAGTAAATTTTAATCCTTTATCGTAAATTTGATTTGAAAATAAATACTAACATAAAAACAAAATATTATGGCATTCGAATTACCAAAATTACAATATGCGTATGATGCTCTTGAGCCACATATTGATGCAAGAACAATGGAAATACACCATTCTAAACACCATAATGGTTATACATCTAAACTGAATGCTGCTGTTGACGGTACAGATTTAGAGGGAAAATCTATTGAAGATATTTTAGATAACATGGATATGAATAACGCAGCAGTTAGGAATAATGGCGGTGGGTTTTATAACCATTCATTATTTTGGGATGTTATGAATCCAGAAGGTAAAGGACGATTATCAGGTGATTTAAAAGATGCTATAGAAGCTGCTTATGGATCATTTGAAAATTTTAAAGACGCATTTAGTAAAGCCGCAGCAACTCAGTTTGGTTCTGGTTGGGCGTGGTTATGTGTACATAAAGGAGGAAAAGTTGAAGTGTGTTCTACACCAAACCAAGACAATCCATTAATGCCAGGAGTTACTTGTGAAGGAACGCCAATTTTAGGATTGGATGTTTGGGAACATGCTTATTATTTAAATTATCAAAACAGAAGACCCGATTATATTGAAGCTTTTTTTAATGTGATAAACTGGAATGAAGTTGAAAGACGTTTTGCTGAATCTAAATAGGTTTTAAGAAAACATATAAAAATAAAAAAGGTGAACGAGAGTTCACCTTTTTTGCCCCAAATCTACCATAAACTTAACCTACTTATGTTATGGTGAGACAAATATAAGGGCGATTAATTCTAATAAATAAATTTATTAGTTAAAATACTGATAAATTAGTCCAACAGGTTTTGACGGGTTCTTGGAGATTGTGAAAAGGATAATTGAAATAGCTTAGAAAAAGAAGTATAATATTTTACCATTAAGAGCTTATAAGAAAACATATAAAATAAAAAAAGGTGAACGAGAGTTCACCTTTTTTTGCCCCAAATCTACCATGAACTTAACCTACTTATGTTATGGTGATATAAAAGTAAAAGTATTTTACTTAATGCATCTAAATATTAGATGAAATGCTAATTTTTTGGGTTAAAGCGTTAATTTTCATAGACTAACAGACAAAAAACTTATTTTTTCGCTAATATGCACGTTCATTCTTTCCTTCGTAAAAATTAATAAAGGCTCTGTTAACCACTCTATTACCCCCTGGAGTTGGATAGTTGCCTGTAAAGTACCAGTCTCCTAAATGTTCAGGGCATGCAATATGCAGGTTTTCAACGGGTTGGAATATAATATCGATTTCAGCTTTTATAGATTCGTCTCCTAATAATTCCGAAATTTTATGTGATATCTGTTCATCTATAAACGGATCATAAATTTCTTTTACAAAATTTTGAACATCTTTATCCTCCAAATTAACTTGAGCTTTACACTTTTTGTAAACCGCTTCAACGATGTGGTATTTGTTATGGTCTTTTAACAGTTCTAAGGCTGCTCTAAAGGCTACTAGGCTTTCTAAATTAGCCATATCTATTCCATAGCAATCTGGATATCGAATTTGAGGTGCCGAAGAGACAATGACTATCTTTTTTGGATTCAATCGATCCATCATTTTAAGAATACTCATTTTTAATGTGGTACCACGAACAATACTATCATCTATAATAACAAGATTGTCTTCGGGTTTTATAACCCCATAAGTAACATCATAAACGTGCGCAACAAGATCATTTCTACTGCTATCTTCAGTAATAAATGTTCGTAGTTTAACATCCTTAATTGCGATTTTTTCAATTCGTGGATGTTCCGATAAAAGTGCTTTAACATTTTCGGCCGATAACGAACGCTGTCCGTTTAAAATAGCTTCAGTTTTCTTTTTATTTAAATATTCTTCAACGGTTTCAATCATTCCAAAGAATGAAGTTTCAGCCGTATTAGGTATGTATGAAAACACAGAGTTTTTAATATCATGATTGATTGACTCTAAAACTTTAGGCATAATAAGTTTTCCAAGCAATTTACGTTCCTTGTAAATTTCGGCATCACTTCCTCGAGAAAAATAAATACGTTCAAATGAACAAGACTTTCTTTCTAAAGGTTCTAAAATTTCTTGAATTGAAACTTCTCCAGATTTTTTAGTGATAAGGGCGTGTCCTGGATCTAATTCTTTGACATCATCAAAATCTACATTAAAAACAGTTTGAATTACTGGGCGCTCAGAAGCAACTACAACAACTTCATCATCCAGATAGTAATAAACTGGACGAATTCCTGCAGGATCTCTAAGCACGAAAGAATCACCATGACCTAATAACCCAGCCATTGCATAACCACCATCCCAATTTTTAGCCGCTTTTTTTAAAATTTTAGCAATATTTAAGCGCTCTGCAATTAATGGAGAACTCTCAATTTTATTATAACCTTCTTTTTTTAGTTTTTTATAAATTTTACTTACCGCATCATCCAAAAAGTGCCCAATTTTTTCCATAATTGTTATGGTATCGGTATATTCTTTAGGATGCTGTCCCAGTTCCACTAGATTGCTGAAAAGTTCTTTTACATTAGTCATGTTAAAGTTCCCCGCCATAATTAAATTTCGGTGCATCCAGTTATTTTGTCTTAAAAAAGGATGTACACTTTCAACACTATTTTTACCAAAGGTGCCATAACGTACATGGCCTAAAAGCACTTCTCCAATGTATGGAATGTGTTTTTTTTGTAGCTCAACATCATCAGCATACTCTGGGTTTTCAGTAAGTTCTTTATTAATTCTCGAGTTAATTTGAGCAAAAATATCCTGAATGGGTTGCTGCTCAATAGAACGCACTCTACTAATGTAGCGTTCTCCTGGTTTTGTATCTAGTTTAATACTGGCAAAACCGGCACCATCTTGTCCACGATTGTGCTGCTTTTCCATTAATAGATACATTTTATTTACACCATAAAAGGCACTGCCATATTTTTCCTTATAAAATTCTAAAGGTTTTAAAAGCCTAATATGTGCAATACCACACTCATGTTTTAAAGCGTCACTCATTGTTTTAGTGTTTTTGTTTTATTTAGGGATTTCTCCTAAATGACAAATTAATGAATCCATAATAATTATATTATGGTAGATTATTATAATTAAAAAACGCGCTCAATTTTTGAGCGCGTTGGTTTATGTTAATTCTATTTCGAATTGCGTTAAAGCCTTAAATTGCTGTAGTCGCTTATGAATTTCATTTCCATCAAGATTTTCCATGCGCTCGGTTCCAAATTTCTCTACACAAAAAGAAGCTAATGTCGAGCCGTAAATAACGGCCTTCTTCATGTTCTCAAAAGAATGGTCATCAGTTTTAGCTAAGTAACCAGCAAAGCCACCAGCAAAGGTGTCTCCAGCTCCTGTAGGATCAAAAACCTCCTCTAAAGGAAGTGCCGGGGCAAAAAATACATTCTCGTTGTGAAATAATAATGCGCCGTGTTCTCCTTTTTTAATCACTACATATTTTGGACCCATTTCATGAATCTTTCTAGCGGCAACAACTAATGAGTATTCTCCAGTAAGTTGACGAGCTTCTTCATCATTGATGGTAATAACATCAACTCTTTTTATAACAGTTAGAAGGTCTTCCAAAGCACAATCCATCCAAAAATTCATGGTGTCTAAAACGACCAACAGTGGTTCTGTAGTCATTTGGTCTAAAACACTTGATTGTACTAAAGGATGTAAATTACCTAACATTACCACTTTTGAATCACGATAGCTTTTTGGGACTACAGGTTTAAAATCTGCCAACACATTTAATTCTGTTATTAAGGTGTCACGAGAATTCATATCGTTATGATACAATCCACTCCAAAAGAATGTTTTGCCTTCTTTTACGATTTCTATTCCCGAAATATCAATTTCTCTTTCCGATAATAGATCTAAGTGTTCCTGTGGAAAATCACCTCCAACAACTGAAACTATAGCAGAATCTACATTGAATTGAGATGCTGCTAAGCCTATAAAAGTAGCTGCGCCACCTAATATTTTATCTGTCTTTCCAAAAGGGGTTTCAATGGCATCAAATGCTACTGTACCTACAATCACTAATTTACTCATAA
>MAAC01010926.1_pt1 | contig 20283 bp, 16 predicted proteins | sample 1115981 | NCBI WGS metagenome assembly MAAC01 (sample SAMN04961126, study PRJNA320927) | seawater metagenome | isolation source: sample BD02T64 sea water enriched with oil for 64 days | place: USA:Gulf of Mexico | collected 2013-07-27
CTCGTGCGACGTTTAATCCAAAAATGGGAATTGGCCTTTCCTAGCCCCGCCGGTACCCACGACCTGCAGGTCGGCCACCACCCACTTCCAGACTTCGTGCCACGCAGTCTGTTCAGCGACCTCAGCCTTCCAGAGGTGAGCGTTATCATTCCGCCCGCTACTGCTAATCACGAGGAGCGCATCGAACAGATGCCGATCCTTCAAGCACTCAACCAATTTGTTCCCGGCCGCGTAACGAGGCGGTTCGCTCACGAACGCGGCGCCCTGTCGCACTGGATTCCAGTCGATCCCAGGATCCCGGAACAACATCGGCGGATCAGCGACTATGCGGTGGAGCATGAATTCGTCGGTAATTTCACCGGAACACTGAATGATCATGTCGGAGGGTCACCCCTGTTAGTGTTTAGGCCTTGGACTGTGCGTCTTGAGCGCGCCGCCCGCACGGAAGCTCTCCCGAGCAGTAATGCCCGGTTACAATGGCAGTCGGATATGGTGGCAAATGGCGATGCACTTAGCGTTCCAGTACCGTCCCGTTCCGAATGGCGGCGCCACGTCAGGGCGATTGATTTTCACTTGCACAGATTTAGGTCAAGCGTGAGCGTTCGCCGTTTTGCTGCTACCGCTCAAGCAAACATACGAACACTTGATGACGATTTTCCCGTTACGCTCCATTTTGACAGTGATGACGGCCGAGCAGCCGCAGTCGGCTTCGAGCTGGAAGTTGACGGGTTCAGGCTCGACCTAGCGCTCACCGAAGCGGTGGATCTCTCCGGCGATACACTGCCGCCGGACGCAATGGCAACAAGCAAACTTGCCTATCTTCGTGACCTGATCCGCTTGGATCCCGAACTACCGGATGACCTGAACATATTCCAGCGCGACTGGATCACCCAGTTCTTGTTCTCGGCGTTGTTTGCCGATGCCACAACCAAAGATCGACCGTTATCGGATACGATTGCTGACCTACTACACGACGATCGAATCGAGGACGTTTTTCGAAACGTCATGGATGAAGTCTTCGGTGCATTCCCACCGACGATGCCTGACACCGAAGACACTGAAAATAATGATGCGAATGAGGATGACTTCCACGAGACCGGTGGGTTAGTTGCAAGTACTGCAACAGGTGGCGGGGGAGGACGTCTTCAGAGAGAGCTACTCTTGCAACTGGGCCGACCGATCGTTCGCGATAGACTGCGTGCTCATGCCATACAGTTGGTATCAATTAATTCTGTAACCTTCAGCGCCTGGCTACGTCGCTTAGTCCTAGACACCCTTGGCGAAGCCATGCTGCAGGCCTGTATCGCAGCCGCACCCCGACAGGCAAGCGTGGACAACTTGCTCGTGGATATCCGTGACGATGCCGCTGAGGAAGTCTCGAGTGTCTGGATCAGTGAAACCACCGTTGGTGGTGCTGGCGTTCTTGAGGCTTTTGCCGATCGCTTTGCATCCGAACCACGGCTTTTCTTTTCCGCGCTCGATGCCGCATTGGCGCCGACTGATCTTGAACTGGTCGATGGTGGATTGCGAGAGATACTTGCGCTCAGCCTCGATGATCCTGAGATAGCCAATGACATAACTCTTCTCCGGACAACCAACTCGCACGCCGAACGGACGATCCTGTGGCAAGCTCTGTCGCACCGACTGGCCCATAGGGGCGGTATCGACCTTAGCCATGCCCTTTCAGTGTCGCTAAACAATCGGTTGTTAAGAGCAGGATCCGGACCACAACTCGACCGGTTGTTACTTGACCTGCAATTGCACTGGGACGCCACCGAAGTTCGGTTCGACATCGCGATCGGTCTGCGTGAATATGCCTTTATCGCCAGTCGTGAAATCCGCTTGGCAGCCGATGTCCGTGCGTTTTTAGCGGCGACATTGCCGGCAGCGGCAATTACGCATGTTACTGTCCTTTCCGCTATCACAAGCTTGCTATGGCCTCGCGCGAACGAAGTACGGTTGAGATCACTCCAATCCTATAATCCGTATCGTCAAGCTCGGTCGACCGATCCAGCTGTTGTTCGCCATCTGTTGCTAAACCGAAAAATAACAATGGTTACATTTAATGATCCTGGCTGGGAGGCGCAGCTTGTTGCCGCTTTCGAGGCGCAAGGAACGTTGTGCCTTATTGCCGAGGCTGGTCAATCTGCGCGTTTTCGAATTAAGCTTATTCAACTCGTAGCAACGCCGGTTAGTGTTGGGGTTCTACAATTTTTTCCGGCGATCGAACGCGTTGAACGTGCGGGCGGTAAGATTTTTGTGACACTTACTTTGAGGGAGCAGGTCTAATGCTGCATGCATCTCGCGATCTCCATGGGCCGACCCAGTCACGCGCGGTTCGTGATCTTTTCCAAAGCCTGTTTGTTGCGGAACTGATCAGTCCTAGCCCAAAGCTCTGGCTGTTTTTTGCCTGGATTAGTGATGTCGAAATCATCGACAATTCAGCACGCGAGTTTGCCGCACTGGAACCGGATTGGCCAGCGGCGCCTGTTCATCTGTCAAAAGTGCTCCGCGCACTTCTCGCACGTGGCGTCCAGATAAGGCTCGTCATCCGCGAAGATGGCCACAATGACTATTTCATTACGCGCCTGCAGACGCTGAAGGCACGCTACGGTGACTTGATAAAATGGAGGGTCGAAAAGAGTTTTCACGCTAAAGGCCTTCTTGGCGCTGATTATTTCCTCAGTGGTTCAATGAACTTAACCCGGAACGGAATTTCGATAAATGATGAACATCTGGTTCTGCGGACCGATCCGGCAGCCGTGGCCGAGCAGTTGATCGAACTGGAATCCCGCTGGGAGGGTCTGATGGCATGATCGGCCAGGCCCCAGAAGATGCCCATCATGTACTTGCAGAGATAGTCGCTCTCGATCCATGCGCAGGCCTTAAGGCGGATTTGGCAGCATTGTGCGCCAATATCACAGAGACAGTTGCGATACCGCAATTCCCTGGTGCGCTCATACCCGTAGTCAATGCCTCTGGAGTCCTTCAGATCAACGTGGCGACGCCAACCGTTTCGGATTGGCGTCGCCTAAAGCCAATCCTGCTAGCCTTTGCCGGGCCGACGCTCACCGACTTCGATGGCGTGCCTAAGGCGTTTGAGGTCGGCGATGTGACAGGCGACTATATTATGCGGACCCACCCCGACGTTACCGCCATAATGCGCTTGCCGAGCGAGCACGGCGCGCGCATGATTGCACTGCGCGGAGTTCTCCGTGCACTCGAGACTCTGGCACGCGCTCCGCAACTGCAGCGCACTGCGCCAGTTCCGACGAGTTGGCTGCTCGCGCGCTTTCAAGATCATCTGAATGTTGGTTCGCGAGATGCGGCTGAAGGCGTTCTTGAGCGCCTCAGTTCTGATTTTCTCCTCGACGCGCTCAATATCAACTTCCTCAAGATCCAGTTACTGGCAACATTCCGCGACTGGGCAGCCATAGTCTCACTTTCCGAATTTCCGAGCCTCTGCCTTGCGCGTCAGACACCTACGATTACCACCATCCTTCTTGAGGCGCTGTATAAAACCCATCTTGACGAATCCTTCAAGGCCAACAATGTCGACGATACCCGTCGCAGGTTTGCGGAAGATGTGCGGCCATTCTCTAAGTCGATGATTCGCGTCCCGCCGCCGCCGCTCAGCGTCGAAGGGTGGCGTATCTATGCCCTTGAGGCGTTGCTAACACCAAGCAGGGATGATCTCCTCAATATACTTCTCAGTCAGAAACAAGATCTGGGATGGCTCGCGGACATGCTGCACCAACCAGTTGAAGTAGAGGCCAGCGGGTACAAAGTCACCGCGCCGCTCGACAACGCACGTGAGGCGTTGATGCGGATAGATGCAACAGACAGCAACGACCTAGTTGCAGACGCCATGTCGATACTCGCGCGCCTTTCTCCGGAAGAACACACTTTGCTTCGCGAAACTATGCCGTTTCGTCCAATCGTCGAGGCAACAGACGAACTGGCAAACGTTGCACCGCCAACGTCGTGGATTGCTTGGCTGAAGAGCGTGTCGGACCCGTCCTTTTCCAATGCGATTGACATTGCACGTCACGGCAAGGATGAATGGGGGATTGGCACGTCGGTTGGCGACCCAGTTGAGGTTCAGGCACTCGGAAGGGCGCTTGGCCAGGTGCAAGACAGTGACCTTGCAGCGGAGCGAACCGCGCAAGCGCTGCCCTATTTGGTTGCCTGGTTGCAACGTGATCCGGAATTCCCACGTGCCGGCCTCTCTCCTATTTATGCTGAGTTGCTAACGCTTTTTGCGCTAGGCACTGCACGCGGCACCATTACTTATGAGTCCAGCCAAATCCTGATTGGGGCACTCTTGGGCATGGGCCTCGATCAGAAGGCTTATGGTGATCTAATTGCTGATATCGAGGAAATCTCTGGTGACGGCTTTGGCGTAGACATGATTTACTGGGTGCTTGAGATTGTTGAGACCTTCATGAGTTCGGCGACACCTGATGCCGGAGCCCGCGAGGCTTTTCTGCACAGTATTCTCGCGCGCATCTCGCCTATCTATGCGCGCCTCACACGTCTGCAACGCATGGCGGTTAACTTGCTTTCTGCAGAACTTGGTTGGTCGTTACAAAATCTGCCCGCTACCAGCGTCGCACAATCCGACGAAAGCATGACTGACCGCATTGCTGGCATGCGCATCGCGATCTATTCGCTCACCGAATCCTCTAGTCGGCGGGCCAAGACGGCGCTCGAGCAACTAACGACAGCCGTTATAGTGGACACAAATGCCGATCACGGAGGCACCGCACGCCTGCGGGCACTTGCAGAAAATTCCGATCTATTCGTGATGACATGGCAATCGGCAAAGCACGCTGCTACAGAATTCATCCGAGACAATCGCGGTGATCAACCGCTGATCTATGCAAAAGGTAAGGGATTCTCGAGTATTCTGCGGGCGATAGAGGATCATCTATCAGATTAAGTGGGATTCCCAGAGCGGCTTTGACAGAGGTAACCAGTTTGAGTAGGGTTGGTTCACTCCCTAGTTTCTGGCCATGATGCAAACGCATCCCATTTAGCTATTTTGAAACCATCACCGAGATCATTACGCTAGCATTGATGTCATGCGTGAAGTTGACATTATCACATTGACTTTTTAAAACGCAAAAATCTCGATATTTATTTGAACGTGGGTTGTTGCCTTCTGGTGACTTAAGAGGTTCGGAAATCCGTCAAAAAAAAGAAAATGGCCTTGTATTGAGTCAATATGACAACGTCTCAGTGAGTAATTTTTCTGCCCTTGAGATTTTGCCTTAATCTTCGCCTCAAATTGATCGACTTTAAGCAGTTTAACGATATCTGAAAAATTTCCTCGAAATTCAGCCACAAAATTTTGAACGGTTAGCGAAGCCTATCAATGGTTAAGCCGGTTCGAAATTCATGCGTTTATCCCGTTCCCTAATCCACCAAATAACAGGTATGGCAATTAAGACCATCCAACTTTTGCCGACTACTTGACCCCACATGAAATCTAAACTTCCAAAAGCTAAATAGAGGAACAAAACACTGTCGACCATTAATCCGACAAAGCTACTAGCAAGGACAGCTGTTATCAGTCGTTTCTTTTGCAACGGAGTGTATACGGCAAAATCGGCCAATTCAGAAAACAGAAACGCAACAGTTGACGCCATGACTAAAGTTGGTGGAGCAACAAACGCAGAGGCAATGGTTCCAACAGCGATAGCCCCAATAGTCCAATTTTTTCCAAGTCTACGTTGAACCAGATCTCTCAGGACTAAGGCCAAACCTATCATTAAGACACCGCTGGGTGCGTCTAAGCCAAATCCAACGGAGATTAAGCACGGGCCGTTTGGAATGCAAACACTACCGAAGTTTCCAATCATCCAATTTGCTAAAGGTATGGTTAGTATGAAAGCTGCTAGGCAACCAAATCCTTCGTGCCGAGTTGACATAGTTTTGCTCCAAGTATTCATATTGAAAATCGATAACTTGATAAAAGCGTACCATAATTGCGTCAAATTCATACCAGTTTTTTGATAATTCATATCATAACAACAATTAACTGCACTAGTTCTGAAAAAATTCTAACGAAATATCTGTAATTATCTATGATTCTGGTTTAATGTGATCATAAAGCAACCCTTCAGAAGTGATCGCTCACATGAATATGATCATTGTTACTACATGTTCTAATCGAAAACGGTTTAAACCATCACAAGATTTGAAAGCAAGAAATCTTGCATATGACGATTTGTGCAATGTTGCACAGGACTGGTCAAAGCGCACTGAGGTTGCTACTGAGAAAGTACTTGCTGGGGATTTATATTGCGGTCGCGGCTTTCGTGAGGCTGAAATTGCTGCGAAGTATCTTGGTCAAAAACCCTGGGTAATCTCTGCTGGGTTAGGTGTTTTGTGTCACGATACGCTTGTACCAGCGTATGATTTGACATTATCGCGCTCTTCAGATGATTGTGTTTTTAAATACGTTAAAGGAAAAAAATCTCCTTCTGATTGGTGGGAAGCTATGGCTTTGCAGCGGCAAACGCCGAATCCATTGTCACGCTTAGTAAAAAACAACCCAAACACAATGATACTTATCGCATGCTCAGGTGCATATACTAACTTGATTGCAAATGACCTTCTCAGTCTTCCTGAGGAGGATCTTTTGCGTATCAGGATATTTGGCCCACAAAATCTCGATAAAACTCCTGAGAAAATTCGCTCATTAATAATGCCATATGATGCTCGATTTGATGGCCCAAACAGTCCATTACCTGGCACAAAGGCAGACTTTTCCCAGCGTGTTTTACGATATTTTGTGGAGACCACAGCCCAAACTACAAATAACATTTATGACCCAAAGCATCATGCAACACTTGTTGAAGAACTACAGGCTAATTGGAGACCAATTGAGAAAATTGACCGGGAGAAAAAAACCGACGAAGAAATTTTAGGTATAATCGAATCTCTTTGGATGCAAGCCCAAGGTAGTTCAGCAAAAATGTTGAGGATATTGCGTGATCAAGAGAAGATCGCATGTGAGCAAGGCCGTTTTGCTGCCTTGTTTAGAGTTGCTAAAGAAAGGTATACCTTGTGACAAAAACAAATAACAAAGAAGAAATTGTGGTTTATGCACTGCGTACTGAGCAAAAGAAGGGTGTTGATACATTCGCTTGTTTTTTACCAGGCTCCTCTATTATGGAAATCGCAGACATAAGCCGGGTCACTCGAGATGACCAGGATCACCTCAAAGGATTCCAAAGAAAGGAAATACAATCACACGTAAAAAATATTGTCGAGTATCTTGATCAGGGGAATGTACTTTTTCCAAATGCTATTTTATTGGCGCTGAGTCCTGAGGTCAAATTCAAGCAAAAACGCGGAGAAAAAGCTCACGGTATTACTGAAACATCAGTTTCTGGAACTCTACATATACCAGTTAGAGAAGAAGATAATCGTGTTGCTTGGATTGTTGATGGCCAACAACGCTCGCTAGCATTGTCTAAAACCACCAATTCTGACTTTCCTGTTCCAGTTATTGCATTTGTCTGCCATGAGTTAGAAACTCAACGAGAGCAATTTATATTGGTGAATAAAGCAAGGCCTCTTCCTTCTCGTCTAATTAGTGAACTTCTACCTGAAGTAGGAACAATGCTTCCAAGAGATCTTTCCTCAAGAAAATTACCAAGTGAGCTTTGCAACCTTCTAAATACGGATCCAAATTCTCCTTTTCACAAGATGATAAGGCGCATGTCCAACGATGACAAAAGCGCTGTAATTACTGATAGTGCTCTTGAGAAAGTCATTCAAAGAAATTTAAAGCCGCCATTTGGAGCTTTGAATCAATATAAAGGGCTTGGGAATGAAGCTTCAGATATTGATGGTATGTACCGTGTATTAGTTATCTATTGGCGCGCTGTAAAGGAAGTTTTCCCGGAAGCATGGGGAACTCCTTCAACAAAAAGCCGTTTGATGCATTCAGCCGGAATTCGTGCAATGGGTTCATTGATGGACCAAATCATGATGAGGGCAGATGTCATGATTGATCCTGAAGGAGAAATTCGGGATTCTCTTAAGCGTATCAAGCCACATTGTCGTTGGACTGAAGGAGTTTGGGAAGGGCTTAATTGGAAGTGGAATGAAATCCAAAGTACTACGGCACATATTAACAGACTCTCGGATTGTCTTGGGCGACTAGATCGCGAACTAAGCAAGAGGGCGGCATGAAATTTTTATATGCTGATAGCCTTGATACTGTCGATCCAAAATATAATTTTCTTGAAGATCGATTTGCTCCTGGCCGCGAAGTATATTGGGATGACGAGTTTCCACATCAGTACCTTGGGGATCCGCCGTTCGATGGGTTGTTGGTTTCTCGCGGGATCGTTGGTGATCACAAATTTCCCGGTAAATACACTCCTTCACAAGCTATGCGCTTTCGAAGAGACGGAATGCGTAAATTCATGCGCCTCAATGAAGAACGTTATGATGATTTGATGTTTATGGGTGATTGCGGTGCATTTAGTTATAAAGATATGGAAAAACCACCCTATTCTCCATCTGAAATTCTTGAATTCTATGAAGATGCTGGATTTTCTCATGGTTGTTCAGTCGATCACCTCATTTTTGACTTTGAAAGAGATCTCAAAGGAATGGAGCCTCTACCAAACTATGAAGATTCAATTCGTGTAAAAGAACGATTTGATATTACCAGGGAAAATGCTGAAGCTTTTTATAAAGAGTCTGCACATGTTCAAAACTTCACGCCGATGGGAGTTGTTCAAGGTTGGTCGCCAGGTTCTATGGCTGAATCTGCTCGATGCCTAGTAAGTATGGGTTATGATTACATCGCTATTGGCGGCATGGTTCCACTTGGTGTTGAAAGCATTAAATTTGCTTTAGGATCCATCCGCGCATTAATTCCAGATTACGTACGTATCCATATACTTGGTTTTGGAAAAGTGGATTATTTTCATGAATTTGAAGCGTTTAATATCACAAGCATAGACACAACATCTCCAATGCTAAGGGCCTTTAAGGACAGTAGAAAAAATTTCTTCATGCCCGGTTCAAATGAGAAGATTAAATACTATACAGCTATCCGCGTTCCTCAAGCGACCGTACATCGTGGCTTAGGACTCCTTGTGAAAAAGGGACACTTCACTCAAGAGTTTTTACTTCAACAAGAGGCCGAAGCACTAATGTCTCTACGCAATTTTGATATAGGGAAAACCGACATCGAAAGTGTGATCGGCGCAGCAATGGCATATACAAAATCGTATCTTGTAAACCCTAAAACCGGTGCAAAATCTAGTGAAACTACGCTTAGGAGAATTGAATCAGATTATCGAGAAACTTTGACAGATAAACCATGGCAAAAGTGCCCATGCGGTGTTTGCCAGAAAGTATCTATTGAGGGTATCATTTTTCGCGCAAGTAATCGCAACAAACGACGTGGTATTCACAATATGTGGGTATTCCATCAACAACTTAAGAAATTAACCGGTCAGGAGTACCATCGTGGAAAAAATGAAGTATACAGCAATACGAGCGCAACAAAGTGAAAAACACCAGGTATTGTCGTTTGCTGCAAAAGCTTCTGACATTATCAGGTTAGCTACTATTGATCGAATAGCACGTGATGATAACGGTGATTTAAGAGGCTTCCAACGCCCGCAGATTACAAACCACATACATGAAATACGGGACTATTTAAAAACTGATGATGCAGTTCTTCCTAACCCAATTGTTATAGCATTTACTGACTCAGTTAATATTACGGAGAAAGAAGATGGCGTCGTAACGATAGAAGTCGATATATCAGACGGTGCTCCAGGGTTGGTGGTTGATGGACAACAACGCTTGACTGCTTTAAGTGGAATTCCAGATAAAGAATTTGAGGTTTTTGTTTCTGTTCTTCTTTGCCGAGATGAAGAAGAATTACGTAAGCAATTTATCCTCATTAATAACACTCGCCCACTTCCAAAATCTCTTATTTATGAATTGCTTCCAACGGTTAGCGGTTTGCCAGATCGTATGTCCTCACGGGCGCGGGCTGCAAAATTAGTAGAAGCATTGAATTACGATGAGAACTCATCCCTTAATGGACTAATTAAACAGCACACAAACCCTAACGGCATCATTACAGATACGATTATGCAAAAACTTGTTATGAACTCTTTGGCTGATGGAGCCTGTAGAGAACTTATTCGAGAGGAAGATGGAGAGGTGAAATGCATTAATTTGATCTCTGAATTTTTTCAAGCTGTTCAAGATACTTTTGAAGGGGAATGGCTTGAGCGCACTCCAAAAACATCACGGCTAATACACGGGGCCGGTATTATTTCTATGGGATATGTGATGGAATTTCTATATGCGCGCGATAAAGCTATGACAGCGGAAGACTTTAAAATCGGTATAGCGCCTCTTAGAAAGTTCACGGCTTGGACAAAAGGTGAATGGCATTTTGGCGATGAAATTCGTCCCTGGAACGGTATTCAGAACCTTCATAGAGACATCCAACTGTTAGCTTCATTTTTAGTGCGTGTTCTTAAACAAAATGGTCGTGAAAAGATTGTGCAAATATCGGCAAATACTACCCAGAAAAGTGCTTAGAATGACAAACCAAAATGCTTTAGTTTTATTCTCTGGAGGCCAAGATTCCGCAACATGCTTAGCCTGGGCACTCGATAAGTTTGAGCATGTTGAAACTATTGGATTTGATTATCGTCAGCGCCACAGCGTTGAACTTGAAGTACGGAAAACGTTCTTAGATGAACTTCGTAAACAGTTCCCGGAGTGGGCATCAAAACTTGGTAATGATACCATGGTCGATATGGGCGGACTTGCTGGCTTGGGTGAGACTGCAATGACTGACGATGTTGCCATTCATATGCAAGAGAATGGGCTTCCCAATACGTTCGTTCCAGGTCGAAATATATTATTTTTTACATATGCCGGGGCGCTAGCTTATCGTCGAGATTGCAAGCATATTGTTGGCGGCATGTGTGAGACCGATTACTCTGGGTATCCAGATTGTAGAGATGATACGCTTAAAGCTCTGCAAGCCACATTAAACCTAGGGATGGACACCCGATTTGTTCTTCACACACCTCTAATGTGGATAGATAAAGCCGCGACTTGGGAGTTGGCAGGCAAACTAGCTGGGAATGAGTTGATTGAGTTAGTTATAGAACATACGCACACATGTTATTTGGGAAACCGGACAAGTCGTAGTGATTGGGGTTATGGATGTGGTGAGTGTCCAGCATGTGATTTACGAAAAACTGGATGGAATGATTATTGTTAATACTCTCGAGAAAAGCCCTATATTAATTCTCTACGGCGCGTTTTTTTATGATGGTTTATGTTCAATTTTCCTTACCTGTTTCAGAATTGGCCTTGAGAGCGTTCGACAATAACTGCCGAATTCCGTCTGCCCTGCCGATATTTAGCAAGGGCATGTCACCCTTTAGATCAAGAACGAACCTGTCAATTTCAATCACCATAGCCTTCGGAAGGCGAACAGAAACTGTTTCCATGGTTTCATCTTTTTGTAGGCCTTGGCATGTTGACTCCAATTGACTCAGCAACAGTTATTGCATGCACAAAATCACGCTAATATCACTGCGGACAGGAGGCACTTAATGGCAACGGCTGACTTTGACCTCGAAAAGACATCGAGCGGTCTGCAATACATTATTCCAGGTGCGGAACGTATTGTTAAACCAACTCCACAGAAATATCCGATAGATAAAATGTCGAATGGCGACCAACTTGTTATTCCCGGAGCGGAACATATTTCGATGAGGGAACATATCTTGCGTCTAGCTGAACGGCCGATGTCGCCGCGTCACAGGCAGATAGGTTTGAAGGGAATAGGGCTGTTCTGAAGTCTGCAAAGCCAAATAGCTATTCCACAACTCAATTAGGCCAGCAGAGTTCACTGACAATAATCGGAAAAAATGGACCAGTTCTAAAAAATTGTACAGACAAGCCATAGTAGCGTAATATCACAGGGTAAATCTAGTTACCATCCCTATGCTAAAATCCAGCTGACTTACCTGAAGGAGGCCTACCGTGGCATATATTTTCTATGACACTGAGACTTCCGGTCTCTCACCAGAGTTCGATCAGATCCTTCAGTTTGCAGCGATCAGAACAGACAATGATTTTAATGAAATCGATCGTTTCGAAATCCGCTCACACCTTTTGCCTTATGTTGTTCCGTCGCCGGGAGCTTTAAAGGTAACCGGTATCGGCCCTGATCTGCTCACAAACCCGACGTTACCAAGCCATTATCAAATGACATGCCAAATTCGAGAGAAACTACTGGAATGGTCGCCGGCAATCTTCATCGGTTACAACACCCTTTCCTTTGATGAAAATTTCCTCAGGCAGGCTTTGTTCCAGACCCTTCATCCACCCTATCTTACGAACTCTCAAAACAATACCCGAGCGGATGTCCTCAGACTTGTGCAGGCCGCTGTTGCTTACGCGCCTGACTGTCTAAATATTCCAACGAGTGACAAGGGAAAACCGGTGTTCAAGCTCGACCAGCTTGCGCCGAAAAATGGCTTTATCCATGACAATGCTCATGAAGCGATGGCCGATGTCGAGGCCACTATTTATATTGCGCAACTTATTCGGCAGGGCGCTCCGCAAGTTTGGCAAAATGTTATGCAATCATGCCGAAAATCTGTTGCTATCGATAAAATCACAACAAACCAAATTCTTGCTCTCACAGAATCCTATTTCAATATCGATTATTCTTGGCTCGTAACCTATTGCGGTCAAAACCCCGGATATGATGCACAGATCGCCGTATTTGATTTGCAATATGATCCTACTGATTATTTTGACCTTGATGTAGATGCTCTTGTGGACGTGCTTAACACTAGCCCAAAAGTGATCAGAAGCATCCGTACCAATTCCCAACCAATCCTTATGCCCAGGGGAATGGCCACCGATAAAGCTGCTGCTAGTTCTCTTGCGCCTATCATTCTGGATAAACGCATCCAGGCCATCCAGGATAATTCGGAATTTCAGGAAAGGGTCGGTCAGGCCCTCGCAAGCAGATTTCCGGATGAGGAGCCCTCCTCTTACCCTGAAGAGCGCATTTATGACGGATTTCCGAGCAGAAGCGACGCAGCTTTAATGCAGAAATTTCAGAAGCAGACATGGCAGGATCGCTTCGCGACGGCGGAGCATTTAGACGACGATAGGAGCCGGGAATTTGCGCTTCGTATCTTGTTTACTGAGGCACCTGAGGTATTACCAACTGACAAGCGGGCCGAGATGTACAACTGGATGCGAAGGCGTATTCTCTCGAACGATCAAAGGGTTCCCTGGTTAACCGTTCACAAGGCCATTCAGGAGACAGAAGAAATGTTGGCCGTGGCTGATGATGAGGAGAAAGGGTTTCTGACACAGCTTCACTCTTTTTATGAAGAAATGATCACTGTTTAAGGCTACTAAGTATCATTGGTCATCAATTTTATATCGATTGAAGCGAGTGGCCTGATCATTAATATTGTTCTATTTCTTTACTTGGCCATTGGTAGTTTTGTTTTTGTTGCGGGCAAATAGTTGGTAAAAGTTGGACGGTGCCGCTCTCTACCCCAATTATTCTACGGATTCGGCAACATGAACAACGCAAAGGGTATCCAGACAGTATAAAAACAAGCATTTGGTGCTGATACAAGCCTATTTACATCTTTCGACCATCGGATTGCTGATGAAACACGTTGTCTCCAGTCTGTTAGCGATATCATTGCTGTTAGATTAGTAGAGGTGTAAATCAAATATTATATCTGACGAAAAGTCGCTTCTAATGGAGTTGTTTTCCAGAAGTTGAGTGTAGAAAATTGGTGTTTTAAAAACGATTTAGTTGTTGATGGCGGCGTTTATTGCGTCACTAAAGGATACTACAGAGTAATCAGCGGTGATATTTGACTGACCTGCATATCTAGAGGGATTAAATCCGCCTGCAAAATGAACTGCGGTAACGCCGGCTAGTTGGGAAAATTGAATATCACTAACTAGTTGGTCACCGATCATCACTGTTTTCGTATTGGGTCCAGCCAGTTTTTTTAACCGCCTATATAGTTGCGCACTTTTTTTTGCAGAGATTATCTGATCAATTCCCTGTAGTTTGTGATGTAGGATAAATTTCTCAATTTTGTGTTTATCGCCTTCGGTGACGACAATAGTTTTTATCCCGCATTCTACTAGTCTGTTCAATCCTTCTAAAACGCCTAGTCGTAATGTGGGTACTCGGTCGAGAGACTTAAAGTAATCTTGCACAATAGTATCTATTTGTGTTGGGTTCAAAAAACTGACGGTAGATGGATTGCTGACAACCTTCGATGCAGCTTTACTTGGCTTTTCCCCTGCAAGTCCAAGAATTAGCGCCCGGACCAACAAATCTGGAGGGTATTTTAATCCTGAGTGATGTTGCTTAGCAATAGCTTGATCGTAGCTTCTCAAAAATGCGAGTTGATTACTTACTTTGGGCCCAGGTATAAGAGATTTCACTGCTTTTAAAAGACCCATTTGTGCTTCTCTAAACACGCTATCTGTGTCCCATAAAGTGTTGTCCGCATCTGTGAGGACAAGAATATCTAATTCAGCTTTATCGTTCATAGATAGCCAAAACGTTTACTGAATTTCCAGCGCGAAGCGTTCCCACAATTCGAACACCGTGCTTAAAGCCTCGTCCAATAAAATTATACCCGAAGACTCCTGAACTGTATGCTCCAAGAGGGTTGCAATGAAGGTGATAAGTTTCTCCGCTATTCCCTGATTTTACTTGAAAGTCGACCCATTCAAACCGGCCAAATTTTTGGGCGGCATTTTCAACTTCTTCCATAGCGATGTGAGATTGATAGCGATCAAATAATTTATGCCAATACTGTTTACGGTTTGTGTCGTCTCTTTCTTCGTCGTTAGGATAATTGGGGGCAGATTCCATTTCACTTTCAAGCCAAAGCCGTTTTACGATGTTTTGGTATATTAGAGTATATTTTCCATCTATAGATTCCGAGGCCGTTGGCATAATCGGTACTTTTGGATCAATATCGATAAAAACTAGAGGACGAGGCGGAGTTTGTAAGGATGCTTTGATGTCCTGTGACTGTTCTGCCGATACAAGTTCGGCGTTATTTGGAAGGCTGGAAAATTGAATTTTACCCGGAATATATTTAAGATAAAATCCGATGATTTCGAGTAGTTTTCTCTCCGAGGTAACTATTTTAGTGAAATTTTGAGTTTCACCACTTGAACTTGAGGATGAGGATTGTAGGCTTATCTTAGCTTCGGCTTTGATTTCTGCATTGAAGCCTAGGAAGTCAAGAATAGATGGCCCCTTTATACCGCCGCCAATCTTTAGATCGGCAGCGATTTGTTCGGTTTCAGATTTATCTTCTGCTTCACTCTTATTCGTCAATTGCCATGTGGGATGAATGATCGCGTCATGAAAATGGTGCGTCAGGTTCCTGTCGATGAACAGTGGCGCATCAATCAACCACCACAATTGCCCCAGCATTTTCTGGCGACTTTCAAGATTGTTAATTTCTTTTTCTTTAGCCATGAAATACTCCCTAATTCGTCTAAAATATTTCCACATTATGTTCTGAGTCCAATCGGAGCGAGTGCAGAGACCGTTAGCCAAAGTTAACGTATCATTTTTTGCTATCGCGCGCGATATCGTTGTGTGTAAAAGGACTATTGGTTATTGGGGCGATAGTGCGGGTAATCGATAATGCCAAAGTTAAAAAAATGAATAACCACCAATTTCCTGGACACTGCCAGGAAACCGGCCAGTAGTTAAATAATCAGACTAAAAATTCGTACCGACCCTTCCGACGGCAAGAGCGATCGATGATCAAATCTAGACACGTGAAATCACTATAGAAATTTGTCTAAATCCACTCGCCAGTCCACAACGCCTTCAATCAGGAAGAGCATCTTTGGAGCCGCGAAATACTCAAACTCAAACATGGACCGACACTTGCTAGGTGGCGTCAAATCAATACCTGAAAGACAATGCCAAGTTCATGTTCAGCGCTACATTATTTTCGTTTGACAACGCCTCTTAACTGGCGCTGCGGCGCAAATCTGAAAATTTCATTAGATCGGTCCTGCTTACTATTGGATCTGTTTTGGCGCCTGTCCTCACAAAACATTCTTCCTGATCAAGCATCGCCGGGTACTGATTATCATTCGGTCTATATTCGGACACGCGAACGACACAAAAACACTGGTTTTCAAAATTTATAAACTCAATTTCAATGAATTCTCCTGAAAAGAATTTTCCGATCCTGTTGTCGATCAGTTGAATCAGGTGCAGTTGATATCGGTCGGTACTTTCAAATTCATCAAAGTCAATACCAACGCGTGTTTTAACATCATCTTTTTCGTGCACCCCAATAACCAGTGTTCCACCTTTTGCGTTTAAAAGGCCAACAATTGCTTTAAGTGTTTGCCGCTCAATATACTTCCGGACAAGTTTTATTGATGAAAATCTTTCATCTCCAACCGGGAAGTATGTTTTCCCTTTGTCATCAACTTTCGAATCAAGGCCATTCGGATATGGCGTCCTCAGGGACGCTTTGTATTCATGCGTTAAGTTCTCTTGTAAAGATAGAAGCTTTTTATCCTCGTCAAATTTGGACTGAGATAAGGCAATAAAATTTTTGCACACTGATGCCATTTCAACAAATTCGGAAAGCATTTCACGTTTGGGGTCTATTTCATCGGAGTCACAAATATGTAATTGAGCAGTTGCTGTTTGTGACATTGCAGCCGCAAAGGCCTGTGCCTCTATCGAATTACTACACATAGCCCATGCTGCAAGAGCGGAACCAGTAATGTGGCTGAGGTTGTTATAGATTGCTCTCTCAAAAGGGAGCGCTTGAACTAGATAGTTTTTTAAATCACTTGCGAGCAACTGAGATGGAGTTTTGTCTTCCTTATAATATTGAACATCGCTAAATTCGTGCCCCCTATTTTCCAAAAACCGGATTATGTCTCTCCATTGATGAATTTGATCAACACGTTCTGGACCGGGAGACAAATTTGTAATGGGATCCCCTATTACATGATTATAAACTTCATGTTCTGTAGGTACATACAAGGCATCATTGCAAAAATCAATTTGGGTACAAAGAAGAGAGTACAGAGAAATCTTTTCCAACGGTTCGCCAACTAAAACGTTATTCGAAATTTCGACATCAGAGAATTTTTGAATTTCGTACACAATAGTTTCAATTAATTTGGTTTGATCGCTTTTAAGAGGATTGCCATTAGGAGTCACCAGATACTTTTCACTGCGACCGATCGATATCATATTCGCGTTATCCTGCACACAGGGATAAAGATATATTGGATCCATTCATCCTCACTCGTTGAAGGCTATATGAAAACAGCTCTTCCATTTATGTCTTAATGTAATGTCCAAAATCGAAAAATGAACGTAATCAGCCAAGACTAAAAAACACTACATGATTAAGCAAGTGTCATTTTATTTTTGTCCCTTTTAAACAACTATTTATGCCAAGCTGACTGAGTGGATCCTTTAGCTACGTCATTCGGAGGTAGTTATACCTTGAGATAATAAGGATATTGTGGTCACCGTTTGGGCACCCAATAAATCTAACGTACAACCGCTTGGCTTTGAGGAGGATCAACTTAACAATTATCCTCAGACAATGCTGGCATATGTTACTGGCCAGATTAACAAACGGTAAATAAGCCCAAACTCTCTCAAGGGCATTTTCTTATGACTGAAAGCGCAGATGCCAAGAAACGAACATCTATTTTGTGGATCGCCGTTGCTTCCTATATGCTTCCATATTTCATGGTTAAACAAAAAATGATTCCATATTCGCATAAGATGTTGATTCTAATGGTAAAGGAAAAGAGACTTGAACTCCCGACGCGCGGATTATGATCCAGCAAATCAACCAAGGAGTTGCCTAACAAAGAGAGGCATTGCTGTGTGGTTACACAAAACAATTTTACTAATAAATTGGTCGCTATATGGTTGCTAGAATAAAAACGACGATCTAGATAATTCAACTAAATCTTTGAAAAGATTGGTGCACCCGACGAGATTCGAACTCATGACCTCTGCCTTCGGAGGACGCTTGTCGGGTTCTGAGATTGTTGCGATTGTGCAGTTTTACAAAGGGTACAGCATATAAAACCCCGTCATCACCCGACATAACCTACAACCCATTGGCGTTTTAAGTACCAAATAGCGACCCAGTATATTGCCGATTTATACTATATCAGAAACTAACTTTTCTTATGTTTTTAAAGTATGGAAATGTTTCTTTCGCTTAATCACTAATAGTGGAATTGCCACACAATTCAAGATTGCTGGCAATCGATTGATCGTTTACTATCCACCCAAAATGGACATTTAGCTACTTGATGATTGATGATTGATGATTGCTGATTGCTGATTGTTCCAACCTCTATGTTTTAACTCAAGTCATACCAAAAAAGCTCAATTTAATGATTCAAGATTCTCAAGAAATAGTAGTACAGCTCTTTCTAAGTGCGGCTCGTGAATTTTTGAGCATAGTTGATGAGATGTACCCTGGCGGTCAGCTGCCAATTGAAAACAGAATAATAGATCTTATAGAAGGAGATCAAATAGAACAAATAAACGAAGAATTTATCAGTCGATTTTTCTACCATAGAGAGGTTGATTTACATAAAAGATTTGAAGGCTTAGCGGAGGCAAAATCGTACTTAACTCACATGTTAGAAAATGAGGTGGTCGAATTTCCTGATTTTTCTGACAATGATGGAAAGAAGATAGAGCTGAGTGTCCAAGAAAGAGTTGATAAAGGATACTTTGATTGGGAACAGTTAGTCGTATATCCAGTTGTGGACGTTATACTTAGTAAGAAAAACGTGGCTATCAGTGATGATGAGCTAATTGAAGCCTATAACAGGTACATCGATCCAAGAACGTCTGCAATGATTGCAGAAATAAAAAATACTCCGTTGATAGGGTTTGAATCAAGTATTACCGAGTTCAAATTTTCCGAAGAATTTTCGATTCAGATGTTCTCTGATTATCATAAAAACGATTATAACAAGCTCACCAGACTTACGAATGGCTATTCTACAGAAGAAATCTGTGGAGCCACACACATGATACGTTATGAATGTTTATATCCTAGAGGTAATAAACCCGAGTTTTATCATGAACATTACCTCTATTTGTTAGTTATGGCTATGAGGATATGCGCGTCAGCGGATATTGTAATTAAATTTTCTTATTACGAACCCAAAAAATTAATTTCAATTATGGGTGGTGGCGGGAAGTGGCATTTTGAAACATCCAAGCCTTGGAGATTTTATGACAAGCATAGTTTTGATAAGGCTGATTTAGAGCGATCAAAAGAGTTATTTACAGAGCTTCTGCGCTTAGAGAAGGTGGCTGGTTACAAGAATATATTCAACGTTGTGGTCTCTAGATATTTGTCTAGTTTGTCTAGAGCGTCGCCAGAAGATTCAGTAATCGATTTTACCATTTGCCTTGAATCACTGCTTTTAGCGGACGTTCGCGATGAGCTAAAGTTTCGCCTTTCATTGAGAGGAGCAGTATTACTACAAGATGAAGACCCCAAAATAACAAAAAAATCGCTTTCAGATATGTATAATGATCGTAGTGATATTGTCCACAGCGGTAAAAAGTTGGATGATATAAGAAATTCTAGTAGCGGGGATACATTGAAAATATACCGCAAATTAACTGAGAAGATCATCTTGGCGTATATTTCAAAATCTGCTGAATTTGACAGCATTAGTCTCATTAATTTACACTTAGACGAGCTATGTATAATGGCTGGGAAGAAGCCTAAATATAGTGAGTAAAGGACAATACAAGCTGCTTTTGTAGGCTATGAAAATGTGATGTTTCCTATGGTTGCGAACTTTAAACAATAGAAATTAGCATGATCTTTACATTATGCTGGTTAATGACCTTCGATTAAATTTGCTATTGAATGGTAAGCAGCACCGGAAGTATCAATGGCATACCCGCTTCCCGATCAATTGGGAAAATAAAATTTAAAACCCCAGTTAAAACCCCAGTTTAGGTTTTGTTCTCTTTTGTAGGGAGGCTTGTCGGCAGTCTAAGTAATTGTTTTTAAACATAAAATAGTGGTGCACCCGACGAGATTCGAACTCATGACCTCTGCCTTCGGAGGGCAGCGCTCTATCCAGCTGAGCTACGGGTGCTTAGAAGAGGTCCCTCCTATAAACCAATGCACTGAGGAGCGC
>MAAC01010491.1_pt1 | contig 20280 bp, 17 predicted proteins | sample 1115981 | NCBI WGS metagenome assembly MAAC01 (sample SAMN04961126, study PRJNA320927) | seawater metagenome | isolation source: sample BD02T64 sea water enriched with oil for 64 days | place: USA:Gulf of Mexico | collected 2013-07-27
ATACAGAGAAATATCCCCGTATCTTTTGACTAATCTAGCCTTTCATAACTTACCCTATCAACCCACCATCATCACGTGTTATCGCGATCACTGATGAACGCGGTATACTGTTTCCACCTTCAGGAAAATGGCTATTACCTCTTTCGCCGGGGTGCTGTATACCTACAAAAATTGTTCTGCGATCTGCACTCCAAGTAATACCTGTTACTTCACACTCCTTAGGTCCCACTAAAAAACGCTGTATTTCGCCAGTACTGGGGTCCCCGACTAGCATTTGGTTGTTACCCATGCCTACAAAGTCCCCTTTTGCACTATAGTTACCATCAGTTTGAATCCACAGCATGCCATTATCATCAAACGCAAGGCCATCTGGTGAATTAAACATATTGTGTTTGTTGATGTTGGCTGTACCTGCATAGGCATTATTGTGCACTTGTGGGTTACCAGCGACGACAAATAGATCCCAGCTGAATTTAATCTCAGTGTGGTTTCCATTGGCAGGTTGCCAGCGCACGATTTGGCCGTAATTGTTTTTTGCTCTTGGGTTAGGGCCGCCTACAGGTGTCGCATCACCTCCGGCATTTGTTTTAATTGCTCGATTTTTGTTATTCGTTAAGCAGCAATAGACCTCGGTTTTTACTGGATTCGCAGCAACCCATTCAGGTCTATCCATGGTTGTTGGGTTAACCGCTGAGGCTGCTTGACGGGTATGTATACAGATTTCAGCCATGGATGACATACCTGTTGTTTCAGGGGACAATACTAACCATTCACCGCTAAAGTCCTCGTTAAAACGGGCAACAAATAAATCACCTTCCTCTAACAAGTTAGTGTTATCCCCACCTTCAATGTATCGGTTATGACTCACAAAGCGATATAAAAACTCGCCACGTTCATCGTCACCCATATAAACGACAACGTGCCCATCAGCGGCGATGACTACCTCTGCGTTTTCGTGTTTAAATCGACCGAGTGCAGTACGCTTTTTGGGAGTAGAATTTGGATTTAAAGGATCAATTTCAACAATATAACCGAAACGATTAGGTTCGTTTGGTGATTTGCTAATATCAAAACGCTCATCTTCTTTGTACCAGCCATAACCGCGATCCTTGTTTTTAACACCGTAACGTTTCATCGCTTGCGTACGAGCAAACTCAGGGTCACTGCTTCCAAAGTTTCCGTTAAAGTTCTCTTCACATGCAAGGTAGGTGCCCCAGGGGGTACGGCCATTACCGCAGTTGTTAAAGGTGCCGAATACGATTTCACCTTTTGGATCAGCAGCCGTCTTTAGGAGGTCGTGACCGCGTGCAGGCCCTGTTATTTCCATCGGAGTGTCACCTGTGATACGGCGATTCAAGGGAGCATCTTTAATTATGTTCCACTGGCCATTATTTTGCTCCAGCTGGACGATAGAGACGCCATGCCCCGCTTTACTCTTACGGACGTCATCTGCATTTTCAGGCACACCAGATGCACGATTACCATGGAAGATACTGCGGTTAACATATTCATTGTTGACCACTAAAATATTGTCATCACCATGAATAGTGACATCCCATCGTTATTATCACCAAAAGCCAGCTCTTGGCTTGTACCGGTACCACGGCTTAGTTGATCAAACTCTGAGCCCTTTGACCATAGAGGGTCGCCCCAGCGCGCAACTACTTGCCAGCTATAATTGTCAGGCACCGTGACCGTATCTAAAGAATTTGCAACAACTGGCTTAAAACCAAAACGACTTTTAGACTCGGCATTCGCTAAGCTAGAAGCTAAAGAACCTGTTGCTCCCATAACAAATGCAGATGCGCCAATAGCAACACTACTAGATAAAAAACCACGACGTGATATTGCTCTGTCGGCAATTGTCGCGAAGTCACATGATAGATCACTCTTTGTTTTATTCGAACTTGTCATAAAGTTGTCCTCTAAATGGGATTTTAAATTTATGCATATACTAAAAGCTAATAATGACAACTCTTTTACAAAATAATTACAGTAAAAAGTACAGAACATTCACAGGTTCATTGATCAGTAGAGGTAGATGTGGCTGCCTGTTATTCAGCGTAAAAATGAACCGCCTTTAAGTTTACCTCTAGTCGCCACCAGTTTACTCATAACCACAAGCCTTTAAACAAAAACAGACTAACAGTCTGGTCATAGACAGATAAAAGGGTTCAACTTCATTTCTAAAGCCAGAGCTGCAGTATCATCTTGTCGTTTCGCCATGATGCGGACACCAGGACGAGAACGAAGTATTGGATAAGTCTATATACGACTGAAACAGCTTAAGGAGATGGATAGATTTATGAGACAACCCACCAGGTGCTTGAAAGCACTGGATCAATCAGCCTGATAGTTATCGATATGTTGTTGTATATGCCTCAACTTAGAGCAGGGCAGGCAGAGAGCCTGCCTTAAGTGCAGCATAAAACCTGTAATGAGTATGAGAAGAGCGCGTTTTAGTCCCGCGTGGACATGTTCGCGTTGCAAGTAGAATTTCGGGGTAACTGTGTTGATCTTGAGATATATCGCATAGCATGATATATTACTTCGAGTGAAATATATATCAATAAGTGAAATATATTTCACATTAAAGAAAAGGACTCTATAAAAATACAAACGATTGGTGGGTGGGGAAACCCAAAACTAATCCCACTGACGTCTAGACATTTAAGGGAGATGACATGTTAAAACAGCTAACAAAAATAGTATCCATCACATCTTTTTCAATAACTTTAACGGCAACCGCATTTGCGGGCACCATTGAACTGCCGGCGGAGCATACCTTTCCTGAAGGGGTGACTGTTTCAAGCAATGGCACATTCTATATTGGAAGTATGAAAGAAGGTTCTATTTCAAGGGCTCTGCCTGGAGAGAGCAAGGCCACAGCATTTATTGAAGCAGGTTCCAATGGACTTGTTTCAGTTCTTGGTCTGTATGTTGATGAAACAGACAATGTATTGTGGGCTTGTTCATCAGATGCGGGGCATCTGGGTTACGGGGTTTCCAACTTGATGGGGACTAACCCTCCTGCTGTAAAATCCTTCGATTTAACAACAGGCGCAGCAAAAGGTAGCTTTGATTTACCCGGAGGAGGTTTTTGTAACGATTTGACGATGGACAAGAAAGGCACATTGTATGTAACGGATTCGTGGAGTCCGCGTATCCTAAAACTACCTCGGGCAGGCACAAAACTTGTTGAATGGATCAACGATTCAGGGTTAGGCGCTGATCAATGGAGCCTGAATGGGATTGATGTTGATAATTCGTTAGATCTGATTTACGTAGTTAATCAAAAGCTTGGTGCACTGTGGCAAATTCCCATTCAAGCTAATGGCAGTTCCGGAACCCCCGCACAGATATCGCTATCAAAAGAATTAAGATCTCCAGATGGTCTTAAATTAATCGGGCCAAATACTCTGGCTGCTGCAGAAGGTGGATCAGGTGGTATGTCGATCATTCACATGAATCAAACTGAGCAAAAGGGTGAGGTAAGTCGGGTTTCCGACGGGTTAGATGGCATTGCAACTTTCGCTTACCATAAAGGAAGTGCTTGGATTGTAGAAGCTCAAGGAGGAAGCTTTTGGTGCGCCCCTGACAGCTGTGCAAAGCCTTCTCCTCCATTTCGGTTGGTCGAAGTTTCCCTGCCATAAGAAACGTAAATAATTTCAGTTAAATAAAAGACTCCCCTGGTTTGATGTTTATTTGCAAACCAGGGGAGGTCATACCTATCCTCTGTTTGCTAGATGCAGTTTTCGATTTAAATGTTTTCTTGGTTGAATTAACCAAGCCAACAATTGTTCCTATACATTTAAGTTTTAGATGCTGAGCGTAAATGAGTATCCGCTCAAATCAGTTCTAAAATGGAGTGTGATCTAATCTAACCGCCCATCTCAAATATTCAAAGTTTGCAGCCCTTAGCTGCAGGTCATCAAAATTACTACCAGTTAACAGCATGTTTTCTGCAAGATAGCCCTTACCATCCTGTATCGCCACATATGCAGAACCTGCGTCGTTGTGCGCATATCTAAATTACAGCCAGTGTCGGTAACTTTTGACCGAAAAATACAATAGTAAATTATTTAACATAAATTACCCCAAGCTGAAGTATCACTTCACACTATTGTGCAAGTAATTGTAATACTGGACTTTGATCAGCTTTAGGAAAAAGTGTCGCTGTTTATTATTAGCGTCTAGTAGACGAAAAGATGATTTAAATATTTTATCCGTGAGGAAACATGGGATAATAGCGCCCTTTTTTTGCGCGTTGCGCTGTTTTACTATTGAATGTTGAGGAAATATACATGCATGATTTATATTACAAAGGCCGTATTCATACGCGCCTTAACCATGTAAATGCGAATTACACAACAAATCGTGATGTTCGACTGGGTACAACAGAGCTTCCTTTAACGTTAACAGTCAGCAATGAGAGCAGAAAAACTGAGGTTCAGTTATTACTGAATGAACATCAGCTGGTGGCAAATATCAGTATTGATGAGACGGTTGAAGAAGATATTTATCAACTCACCGCCATTATTGAAAAACCTAGTCCTATCACTATTGAGAAGACACCCGCGCGCAATGATCCTTGTCTTTGTGGTAGCGGAAAAAAATACAAGAAATGCTGCGGCTAGCGTTGGATAGAGATCCACTTTTTAGCTAAACTTTTTTTCTCGAGGCAACAGGATTCTAAGTGTATAATTTGGTCTCATTTCAGGATGCGCACAGTGGCTTTGTATATAGGTCGCTTTGGTGTGTGTATGCTTTGTCGATGTAGCCATAATAGTTATGTGTCTCAATTTGCAGAAATGCCAGTAAATCAGATTTAAACAAGCGGTATAACAGATTTTGAAAACAGCAGTAGAAACAAGCTCTAAGCCGGTAGAATCAACGGATACAATAGATCGTACCATTAGCGTTGCACCTATGATGGACTGGACAGACAAACACTGTCGGCACTTTCATCGGGTGATTAGTCGCAATACTTTGTTGTATACCGAAATGGTGACTACCGGGGCGCTGATTTATGGTGATAAAGATCGTCATTTAGCCTACAACCAATCCGAGCATCCTATCGCACTACAGCTGGGCGGAAGTAATGTGCAAGAGTTGGCGCTGTGCGCAAAAATGGCCGAAGATTATGGTTACGACGAAGTTAACTTAAACGTCGGTTGTCCCAGTGATAGAGTGCAAAACAACATGATTGGCGCCTGTTTGATGGCGCACCCACAGATAGTGGCGGATTGTCTAGCAGCGATGCGCGATGCGGTTAGTATTCCAGTGACGGTTAAACACAGGTTGGGCATTGATGATCTGGATTCTGATGAGCTGTTGCATCAGTTTGTCGATACTGTGCAGCAATCCGGTTGCAGTACTTTTATAGTACATGCGCGCAAGGCGATTTTAGCCGGGCTTAGCCCAAAGCAAAACCGCGATGTGCCACCGCTGGAATACGATCGGGTATATAGATTAAAGCGCGCTTTTCCACAGCTGGAAATTATTATCAACGGTGGCGTCAAGACCATCGCTGAGTCTAAAGAGCATTTGCAGCATATTGATGGGGTGATGATTGGGCGCGAGGCCTACCACAATCCCTACGCAATTTTGGCCGAGGTCGATCAGTTGTTTTACGGCGAAGATATTGCTGTTATAACTAGGCAGCAAGTGCTACAAAACATGTTACCCTACATTGAACAGCAGCTTAGCGCTGGCGTGCCATTGAGTTATGTAACCAGGCATATGTTGGGTTTGTTTCACGGCATGCGTGGCGGCAAACAATTTAGACGCGTTATTAGTGAACAGGCATACAAAAAGGATGCTGGTATTAATGTATTAAATGAAGCTTTTGCCAGAGTAGAAGCGTTTTTATAAATAAGGATAAAAAGAGCATGGCAAGTCAATTAGAACAGTTAAAAGCAATTACTACAGTTGTCGCAGATACCGGTGATATCGCCGCGATTAAACAGTTTACACCTGTAGATGCAACGACCAATCCTTCACTGTTATTAAAAGCCAGTGCCTTACCTGCTTATGCGCCGCTACTAAATGAAGCTAAGGTCTGGGCACGTGTTCAAGGTGGTTCCGATGCAGAAATTCTGGCCAATATGACGCAAAAGCTGGCAGTGTTGATCGGGCTAGAAATCTTAAAGATTGTTCCTGGTCGTATTTCTACCGAGGTAGATGCAAGGCTTTCCTACGATGTACAAGGCACGTTAAACAGTGCGCATCAGATTATTGATATGTACAACGAAGCGGGTATCGGCAATGAACGTATCCTGATCAAAACAGCCTCGACCTGGGAGGGAATTCAAGCCGCCAAGCAACTAGAGAAAGAGGGGATCAATTGTAATTTGACCTTGCTGTTTGGTTTTGGCCAAGCGGCCGCCTGTGCAGATGCCGGCGTGTTTTTGATTTCTCCTTTTGTCGGCAGAATTTTAGATTGGTACAAGGCAAGCTTCCCTGAGAAAGATTTCTCGGGCAGCAATGACCCGGGTGTACAGTCTGTTACCAGTATTTACAACTTCTATAAAACCAATAACTATTCGACTATCGTAATGGGCGCCAGCTTTAGAAACATCGGTGAAATCCAGGCGTTGGCAGGTTGTGATCGCCTGACGATCAGCCCGCAGTTGATGCAGGAGTTGGATGAGCTAATGGAGCCTTTAGAGCGCCAGTTAAATCCTGAATCTGCTACTTCTGACAGAGCTGCACAGAGCATCGACGAAGCCACATTCGCCGGTGAACTGAAGAGTGACGCGATGGCCAATGAGAAATTGTCGACCGGAATCGATGGATTTGTTGCCGATCAGATTAAACTTGAGCAGCTATTGGCCAAGCTATAAACAGTACAACTGTGGTTGTATTAACAGCCAATAAGAAATGCCTGTAGTGATATAGGCATTTTTTTTGGTTTTTTTGAGGTGATCAATAATTAGTAGGAAGTAGGAAGTAGGAAGTAGGAAGTAGGAAGTACGAAGGCGTGAGGCGTGAGACGTGAGGGGAAAATAAAGAGGCATGAAGCATGGAATTGTATAAGTGTCATGTTTATTACAGGCAAAATAAAAGGGCTCGTATGATGTCCATATGTGAGCCCTTGCTTTCGATTGTCCCTGTCGATACCACTGCGTCCGTGAGTAGTATTTGAGGCCCCATCCAGGGACTTATTTCAGATCCTTCTAAGCTCTCCTGCAATGCTGATAGCTAGTGTAATGACATTAACTATACTGCGCTACTTAAGCCATCAGTCTTTTCGGTAAGCACATTTTCGGTGCTTTGAATCTAAAAAATGTATAAAATAATCAATGGTTTAAATAATATAAGGGCTCGTACAGCATCCATTTTTGAGCCCTTGAATTCGACTTCCCTGCCGATACTACTGCATCCTTGAGTAGTAATATTGAGTTCCCGTCCTGAGATTTAATAGGATCCTTCCTAACTCTCCATGGGTTAATAATGCTTTAATCAGCAGTGCAAAAACATAGGACAAAATCCTAAATAAATTACAAATAAAAAACAAAATAAAAGGGCTCGAATGTTATCCATTTCAGAGCCCTTGATTCCAACTTCCGTGTCGATACTACTCAATCCTTGAGTAGCATATAGAGTTTCCATTCCTGGAAAAATATAGATTCCGTTCTATCTCGATATGGTTTTTGTAGAATCTACTGCAATAAATATTAGGATTAGCTAATTTTTACTGCAGCATTTCTGACAAAAAATCGATCTTAATATCGTCCTTGTTAAGATCTGTTTCGACATCCTTGCCGTTACTACTCAGCCCTGAGTAGTAGAGTGTTTCCTTTGCGGGGAAAACAAAGAATCCATTCTGTTTTTGGTATTTATAGCTGATTCGGTCTTTTAGGCATCCCTTCAAAACCTGATTTCGACGTCCTTGCCGATACTGCACATCCTTGAGCAGTAAGTGAGTTTCCATCCTGGAAAAACTTAGGATCCTTCCTAACTCTCCATGAAACTATTGTGCAAGAATTTATCCTTTAGAAACATAGGAGTTATTCCTAAAGGTAACAGAAAAGTTTCTATGTAATTAATCGCTTAGTTTGTGTCGCGAATAGGCAAAAATAATAATAGCTGATCAGTTTAAGTTCATTATGGTCGTGGTTTAGGCGGCTATCAGCAGGTGGTTTTACTGCCAACTGAGGGGGGGGAGTGACGGGAATGGATGGGCTAAAACGGAGGCAAAGCCTGAAGGTTTCAGGCTCTGCAGGTCGGGCTAGGTCTTAATCGGCAAGCCGACACCTTCTTTTACTTCTTCCATGACAATATAGCTCTTAGAATTTTTAACCCCTGGCAAAGTGAGTAGCATCTCGCCGAGTAATGCGCGGTATTCAGACATATCTCGGATACGGGCTTTAAGCAGGTAGTCTGAATCACCTGATACCAGATGGCATTCCTGAACATAAGGCAGCAGCTTTACCGCTTCGTTAAAGGTTTCAAAAGCATCAGGGGATTGGTACGAAAGTGCTATCTCTACAAATACCAGCATGTCAAAACCAAGTATCTTAGGGTTTAATCGGGCGTAATATCCCTCGATAAACTTTTCTTTTTCTAGCCTTCTGACTCGCTCGATACAAGGTGTAGTCGACAGACCTACGTTATCAGCCAGCTCAGTGTATGAGATTCTGCCATCGTTTTGTAGAATACGGAGGATGTTGCGGTCTATTCGGTCAAGTTTTCGCATAGTATTACAAGTCTTTTAAATTATTTGTACCGGGCTTTTGTCCAGTAAATTATTAGCAAGAATTAGCAGATCCATCTGGTCTTTGTTAGGCAACAATTAAACCTAATTTTTCAGCAAAACACAATAAATAACTCTATCCATGAAACTTATCTCTGGTATATCCTTTGGTATATATGCAGATAGAGAACAAATTTTTTATTTATTGGATTATATTGATGTCTCTGTTTGGCAAAGGCTGCGCGGATAAAATAGTCGATGTATTTTGCCCGGGATGTTTTCGTTAAAATTTATTGTAATAGTTGGGCTGGCAATGTATTTTCGACCTCTCAAAATCAGATGTAACATCGCTTTGCAACAAACTGGCGGCTAGAGTGACTGTGTGGCGATGATAAGTTTTTCGAAACAAAATAAAATTAATAATCAAATTTATACAAGGAATTAGAGCATGGCAAATCGTAGTGTTATTTCAACTGATCAGGCACCTGCTGCAATAGGTACTTATTCTCAAGCTGTTAAAGTTGGCAACACTGTCTATATCTCTGGACAGATCCCTTTAGACCCACAGACGATGGAAATCGTAGCAGGCGGCTTTGAAGAGCAAGCGGTAAGGGTCTTTGAAAATTTAAAGGCGATTACAGAAGCCGCGGGTGGCTCTATGGATGATATCGCTAAGCTGACTATTTTGATGGCTGATCTTGGAAACTTCGCCAGTGTTAATGAAGTCATGGCGCGATACTTCAAACAGCCGTACCCAGCAAGAGCAGCTTATGAAGTAAAAGCACTGCCTAAAGCGGTAGATATTGAAATTGAAGCCATCATGGTGGTGGGCTAATAACTTTCTCCTAGCTGGGTTTTCTGGTTGGGGCGTTTTATTCAGGTGATAGTAGTCAATGGCAAGAGCGGCGCAAGCGGTAATAGATTTATCGGCAATAGAAGAGAATTTTAAATTAGCTCAGTCACTGGCTAAAGGTGCTAAGGCAATCGCAATAGTAAAGGCGGATGCCTATGGCCACGGAGCCATTGCAGTGGCGCAGAGACTGCAGCCGATAGCTAGCGCTTTTGGTGTCGCCTGCATTGAAGAGGCGCTGGAGCTCAGACAAAATGGCATCAGTGCTCCAATATTATTATTAGAAGGTTTTTTTAGCGCCGATGAGTTACCGATCATCGCAGACAACGGTTTTTGGACGGCGATGCACAGTGTTTACCAAGTGCAGCAGATACGTGATGCCAAGTTATCAAAGCCTATCAATGTCTGGCCGAAACTCGATTCAGGGATGCACAGGTTAGGCCTCAATGGAGCCGAAATACAAGATGTTTACCAGCAACTAGCCGCCATGGATAACGTGGCTGAGATCGTGCTGATGTCGCATATGGCCTGTGCAGATGAAATAGATAATGGCATGTCAAAACGACAGATTGAATATTTTGATCAAGCTGTAAAAGGCTTAGATGCGGAGCATTCGCTGGCCAATTCACCCTCAATTCTGTCGATTGAAAACAGTCACAGACAGTGGGTGAGATGTGGTTTGATGATGTACGGTGCCTCACCGTTTGCCCAGACGCAAATAAATGCAGATCAGCTTAAGCCGGCGATGAGCTTTAATACCGAAGTCATTGCCATCAGAGAAGTGGCGGTCAACGAGAGTGTTGGTTACGCGGCTAGTTTTGTCTGCGATCAGCCCCGTACTATCGCAACAATAGCCATAGGTTATGCCGATGGCTACGATCGACATATAGGCAGCGGCTCGCCAGTTATAGTGGCGGGGCAGTTAGCCAAGATAGCCGGGCGTATCTCTATGGATATGGCCAGTGTCGATGTGAGCGGACTCATCGATATTAAGATAGGTTCTAAAGTAGAGTTGTGGGGCGCTAATTTAGCGGTAACAGAGGTTGCCGATGCAGCGACTACTATTCCCTACACACTGTTTACAGGTGTCAGTAAAAGAGTGCCAAGAGTTTATAAAAACTAAATTTTGCTAAGAGCAAAAGTATTCTCAGCTATCGCGAAATTTTACAGGCGAAGGGTAATGGAATACGAGACCAAGCGCTGGTAAGCAGTTAGTCCTAGCAATCGGCCTTTAGTATGGTTAAATATAAAAAGTTACGAATAATTAACAGACATCGGGTTAGTTTGAACAGATGATAATTCTTGGAATAGACCCCGGATCACGGATTACCGGTTACGGCGTTATCAATAATGTCGGCAGTAAAAATGAATACATTGCCAGTGGCTGCATTCGGATGAAAGATGGGGATCTGGCTGACAGGCTCAATCAGATCTTTGCCAGTGTTAGTCAAGTCATTGAGATGTATTCACCGCAAGAATTTGCCATAGAGCAAGTATTTATGGCCAAAAATGCCGATTCTGCGCTTAAGCTGGGGCAGGCCAGAGGCGCTGCTATCGTTGCTGCTACTCAACAGAGCCTGGAAGTTTACGAGTATGCGGCGCGCAAAGTAAAACAGGCCGTGGTCGGTAGCGGTGGCGCAGATAAATCACAAGTGCAGCACATGATCGCCAGGATGTTAAAGCTACCGGGTCTTCCCCAGGAAGACGCCGCCGATGCGTTGGCGATTGCGGTATGCCATGCGCACACTAGGGCGGGGCTGGTTAAGATGGCCGGGGTATCGGGTCGTAGCCAGAGGCGGTGGCGGTAGGCGCTAAGCGACAGTGGTAAGTGGTAAGTCGGAAGTCGGAAGTCGGAAGTAGTAAGTTAAAAGACACGAAACACGAAACACAAGCTTGGCATTATTTAGTGTTGTGGGAGTGCGCAGTCTGTGTTGTTGATGCTGACGCCTTTTATTTGTGCGTAAAGTTGCTGATGCAGTTGCAGCTGCAGTTCGTCAAAAGCCCACAAGGTGATGTCGGCCCAGAGAAAGTTGTCGGCCAGTGCCAGTTTGATTTTTACGTTTTGTTCGCTCTTTATTATGTCAGCGATGGAGCAGGCAAATATATTGCGAATACTGGTCTCGGCTGTGTTCGCTCTGGTTAAAGTCAGAGATACATCTTTGGCGTAGATGCGAATACGTACGTTAGTCCCCAATGTTTTGTCTATTTTGTTTACCCATAACTGTTGCTGTGCTCCCAGATCTAAAGCGGTCAGGGGGTAGTCTTGATGTTGTGCACAGATACTGCCGTGGACAATGGCGCTCAATTGGTTTTGTTGTAACCAAGGCTGCATTTTCTGGTTATTCCAGACGGTTTCCACGTCCCCTTGTAATACTATTTTTCCCTGATCCAGTAGCAGCATTTCGTCGGCTAAAAATAGTACTTCATCCAAAGAGTGTGTGACATACAAAATCGGCAGCTGCAATTGCTGATTTAACTTAGCCAGGTAAGGTATTAGCTCTAATTTTCGCGGCAAGTCGAGGGAGGATAAAGGCTCGTCCATCAGCAGCAGCTTTGGTTTACGCAACAGTGCTCTGCCGATGGCTACGCGTTGCATCTCACCGCCGGATAGGTCGGTCGGGTAGCGCTTTAACAAGTTTTGCAGCTGTAATAGTTGAATAATATTCTGGTAAAAGTCGCTGCCGGGGTCTTGTTTGGCACTATAGCCGTATTTTAAATTAGCCTCGATGTTTAAGTGCGGGAACAGTCTGGCCTGCTGAAAAACATAACCAATTTCACGGCGGTGCACCGCTAAATTTATCCCCTGCTGGCTGTGGTAAAAACAGCGGCCGGCAATGCTAAAGCTCCCGGAGTCAGGAGTGTCGATCCCCGCCAGCATATTGATCATGCTGGTTTTTCCGGCTCCGGAGCGGCCAAATACGACACAGATGCCAGTGGCTGAAATCTGCGTATCAATCTCTAGCTTGTATTGGGCAAGCTGTTTACTCAGTTTAATTTTCATAGCAATTCGCTGTGCAGGTACCCGTTAGTGTTGGTGAGCAATTCGGCGACGCATTTTTTGCTCTAAGCTGTAAGAGCCGATCAGCGCGATCAGGGCAATGCCGATGGCAATCAAACACAGTCTCAGGGCCTGCTGTTCTGCGCCGGGGGTTTGGATGAAACTGTACATAGCCAGTGGAATTGTGCGGGTGAGCTCTGGAATGTTAGAGACAAACGTAATAGTTGCGCCAAACTCTCCCAAGCTGCGGGCGAAGGCTAAAATCACCCCGCTTAAAATACCCGGCACTATCAGAGGTAAAGTGATAGTGAAAAATACTTTAAAGGGGCTGGCACCCAAAGTGCTGGCAGCTTGTTCCAGTTTACTGTCTACCGCTTCTATGCTCAGTTTAATTGCCCGGACCATCAGCGGGAAGGCGACTATAGCGCTGGCCAGTGCCGCGCCCTGCCAGCTGAAACTGATGTCGACGGATAAGTATTCGATCAGCCAGGCGCCTATTATGCCTTGCTGCGAGAAGCCAATTAATAGCAGGTATCCTATGACCACCGGGGGGAGTACTAAAGGTAAATGTACGATGGCATCCAGCAATGGCTTGGCATAAAAATTACCTCTGGCAAGTATCCAGGCGGTGAAAATGGCCAGTGGCAAGCTGAAGCTGACTGCGCTAAAGGCCACTTTGAGGCTCAGGGAAATAGCTTGAATTTCGAATTCAGTTAACATTATTTAAAGTGGTAAACCCGTATTGGCGAAAGATAGCAGCGGCAGATGCAGATTTAAGATAGCGATAAAATGCGCTGGCCTGATGGTTTTCAGTCGGTGTTTTAGCGGTCTGTTTATTATGGATTAATGCTATTGGGTAATGAATCTTATGGTGGCTGGCAGCTGGGAAAGTCGCCAATATCTTTACTTTATTGGATGACAGAGCATCAGTTTTGTAGACGATAGCCAAAGGCACTGCTGCGCGCTCGGCAAATGCCAGTGCGGCGCGAGTATTGTTGGCCATCGCCAGTCTGCTCTTGAGCTGATCCCACAAGTTGAGGGTTTTTAGCGCTTGCTTAGCGTAAATTCCCACAGGCACATGCTCAGTATTGCCGGTGGCCAGTCGGCCTTTTTGTAGCTGTTCGATAAGCTCTGAATTACTGCTCAGGTCGATACTTTTCAGCGGGCTATTCAGTGGTGCCACTAACACTAATTGATTAGCCAGTAACCCAGATAGGCTGTCTGGGACTGTTTTTTGCTGCTCAACTAAGTATTGCATCCACTGTTGATTGGCGCTGATAAAAATGTCTGCGGGGGCGCCCCGGCTAATTTGTCTGGCTAAAGTAGATGATGCAGCGTATACGGTGATGACTTTACTTTTATATTGGCGCTGGTAGCTGGCGGCAATTTTTTCAATAGGCTCAGTCAGGGATGCGGCGGCAAAGACAGTGACAGTTGCGGCTTTGGCATTAGACAAGCTAAGAAGGCCGATGGCCAGCAGTAAGATGATTTTCATTGATTCGCTGTTAGAGTTGTTTTTATTTAAGACAATGACGGTCAGATATTGTAGCAGCAACCACCATAAATTTGTCAATCCAGTTGCTAGCTAACTGTTAAAAGAGGGCATTATTGAACATAGCTGAGAATTTACAATTTAGTGCGAGTGAAAAATATTTGTATAAAAAAACACCAATCCAATCAAGGGGACAGTGTCTGTTTGCAGCATACTAGGCATTATACGGATAAAAGCTGTGGGAATACTGGTCGGTTTCTGGGATAATACGCCGTTGCTTTAATAGCTGTTTAAATCTCTACTGAGCAAACCTGCCTAACGTCCTTCCCGGACCTAACGCGAGAGCGTTGTAGGACGGACGATATCTAATTTTATAATTTACTGTGTAGCCTTAATGATCAGAACTGCAGAATACTTATTCGAGCATGAAGCCTATTGGGCCGAGTGTTTCGGAACCGCCGACTTTTTACCCACCTCGCGCCGTGAAATGGAGCTTCTCGGATGGGATAGCTGTGACGTTATCTTAGTGACCGGGGATGCCTACGTCGATCACCCAAGCTTCGGTATGGCGGTGATGGGGCGCTCGCTTGAAGCGCAGGGCTTTAGAGTGGGGATTATCTCGCAGCCGGACTGGCAAAATACCGCTGATTTTGACATTTTGGGCAAGCCTAATCTGTATTTTGGTATCACTGCTGGCAACATGGATTCGATGATTAATCGCTACACAGCAGATCTAAAAGTACGCCACGATGATGCTTACACCATCGATGGTGCTGAGGGCAAGCGACCGGACAGAGCCGTTATCGTCTACGCACAACGCTGTCGGGAGCTGTATAAAGATGTGCCGGTAGTGATAGGTGGCATTGAGGCCAGTTTAAGACGTATCGCGCAGTATGATTATTGGAGCAATAAAGTCAGGCGTTCTGTGCTGATTGATTCAGGTGCCGACATTTTGCTCTATGGTAACGCTGAACGTGCCATTATAGATGTGACCCACGCACTGGCCAATGGTGCAAATATCAAAGATCTGACTGACTTGCGCGGTACCGTAGTACTGCGTGATGTGCTGCCAGGGGGCTATATCGAAGTTGACTCCAGCAGAATTGACTGGTCGAGTTCGGTGGAAGAGATACCTAGCCCTTACGACTATATCGAAGACAAAGAGAAGTGTGCCTCTTCCAAGAGCACGGAGCCTGCAGAAGCAGTGGCTGTGCCGATTAGAATTATTCCCGAGCCATTAAAAGGCAAGCAGCGCTTAGATAAAGATACCACCTATATTCGCCTGCCTTCTTATGAAAAAGTATCTAAAGATTCAGCGCTGTATGCACACGCATCCAGAGTGCTGCATTTAGAATCCAACCCGCACAATGCCAAAGTGTTAGTGCAGCGTCACGGCAATCAAGAAATTTGGGCTAACCCGCCACCGATACCTTTGACCACAAAAGAGATGGATGCTGTATTTGGTTTGCCGTATCAGCGTATACCGCATCCCTCATATGGCAACCGGAAAATTCCGGCCTATGACATGATACGTTTTTCGGTCAATATCATGCGCGGTTGTTTTGGTGGTTGTACTTTCTGCTCTATCACTGAGCATGAAGGACGAGTGATTCAAAGCAGATCCAGAGAATCAGTGATTAAAGAGATAGAAGAGATTCGCGATAAAGTACCGGGCTTTACCGGTATGATTTCCGATTTAGGTGGCCCAACGTCTAATATGTTCCACCTCAACTGTGTCAGCGATGAAATACAATCTTCCTGTCGCAAGCTCTCTTGTGTGTATCCGGTTATTTGTCACAATCTAAAAACTGATCACAGTGAAACTACTCAGTTGTATCGCGAAGCTCGTAAGATCCCAGGGGTGCACAAGATTGCTATCGCCTCGGGGTTGCGCTACGACCTGGCAGTTGAAGACCCGGAATACGTTAAAGAGTTAGTGACTCATCATGTCGGCGGCTATTTAAAAATAGCCCCGGAGCACAGTGAAGAAAAAACCTTAAACAAAATGATGAAACCGGGCATGGGCACTTACGATAAGTTTAAGCGCATGTTTGATAAGTACTCGAAAGAGGCGGGTAAAAAGCAGTATTTGATCCCCTATTTCATCGCGGCGCACCCAGGTTGTGAAGACGATGATATGTTGAGTCTGTCGCTGTGGCTGAAAAAGAACAAGTTCAGAGTTGATCAAGTGCAAACTTTCTATCCATCACCTATGTCGCTTGCCACTGCTATGTATCACTCGGGACGTAATCCACTGAAAAAAGTGACTTACAAGAGTGAGAAATTGTACGTCCCACGTGAGCTCGAAGAGCGGCGTACGCAAAAGGCACTGTTGCGTTATCACGATGAAGAAAACTGGGACCGGCTGCGCGGGGTATTAACCGATATGGGTCGTGATGATCTTATAGGCACTGCTGATTGGCAGTTAGTGCCCGCTGCAGAGAAGAAAAAAGGTTTCCGCTATGTGCAGAAGTCTAAGTTGACTGGCGGTGTAAACGCCAAGCAGGCGACGGCTAAAAACGCTGCAGACACAGCCAAGGCAGAGAAAGGTGCTGCGCCTAAAGTTAGAAACTCTGGCGGTAAGGTTATCGCGCGTGCATCTGCCAATGCACGTAAAAAGAGCAGCGCCAAGAAAAGTACCCGCAAGAAGTCGATTAAACGTAGTTAAGCAGCTGCCCCTAAATCGGCGCAATATAGCTTAAAGCTATTGTCTGAGCTAATGCAGCTTAAAAAAGCCCGCGATAGAAATATCGCGGGCTTTTTTTATGTATTGTTATCGCGTAAATCTTTTAAATATAATGCAATTCGTCCTATTGCCTCGGTCAATTGCTGCTCTGATGGCAAGATAACAATGCGAAAGTGCTGGCTGTCCTCCAAGTTAAAACCGCTTCCCTGGACTATTAATACGTGGTGTTTCACCAGCAGGTCCAAGGCAAATTTTTCGTCATTTTTAATTGGGTAGATTTGCGGGTCAAGTTTTGGGAATAAATACAGAGCGCCTTTAGGTTTAAAACAACTGACGCCAGGTATATCCGTTAACAGCTTGTGCGCAGTCTCCAATTGTTGATAGAGCCTGCCGCCGGGGACAATATACTCATTGATGCTCTGGTAGCCACCGAGGGCTGTTTGAATCGCATGCTGGGAGGGCACGTTTGCACACAAGCGCATATTCGAAAGCATATCCAGGCCTTCGATGTAATCTCTGGCCAGCTCTTTAGGGCCACTAATTACCATCCAGCCGCTTCTGAATCCCGCTACCCGATATGCTTTGGAGAGTCCGTTAAAGCTCAGGCAGAGAACATCTTCACACAGTGAAGCCAGTGGGGTATGTACAGCGCCGCGATAGAGAATTTTTTCATAAATTTCATCGGCGAATAAGCACAGTTTGAACTCGCGGGCCAGGGCTATGATCTCGAGCAGCACAGAGTCAGGGTAGAGTGCTCCGGTCGGGTTGTTAGGGTTGATTACCACTATGCCCTTAGTGCGATCAGTGATCGATTTACGCATATGGTCAATGTTGGGTAGCCAGTCATTATCTTCATCACATTGATAATGTACCGGGCTGCCGCCTGCTAAGCTTACAGCCGCAGACCAGAGAGGGTAATCAGGTGCCGGTATCAACATTTCGTCGCAGTCATTTAACAGTCCCTGCATCGACATGACGATAAGTTCAGAAACGCCATTGCCAATGTAGATATCTTCAGCAGTGACGTTGGTTACTCCTTGTCTTTGGCTTTCCTGCATTATTGCTTTACGGGCTGAAAACAAGCCTTTGGCGTCACAATAGCCCTGCGCGGAAGGTAAGTTATGGATCACGTCCTGGATAATCTCTTCAGGTGCATCAAAACCAAAAGGGGCGGGGTTGCCAATGTTGAGTTTTATGATCTTGGCCCCTTGCTCTTCGAGGCGTTTTGCCTCTTGCAAAACGGGGCCGCGGATGTCGTAACAAACATTGTTGAGCTTTTGTGATTTCTTAATAAAGGGCATTTCCGGGTCCGCGACTAGTAGATGATTAAAGTGCACAGCAAAATTGAGGTGATTGCTGTTGTTGTATGGTTGGGCATAATACTTTCTTGTATCCCGAAGTAAAGAAGTAAAAACTTTTGTATAATGAGAACAAGCAGGAAAAAATCCTGTTTTTGTTATTTTGGCGGTATAATTTATTGTGTCTTGGGTTGTTTTATAGCTGCGCTTTAGGCGCAAGGGGGCGCTCAAAGGTTTTAGTTTGTTTTGAAAAACACAAAAAAAACAGTGATTGGCTGTGATTCTGAAAATACAGCTAAATAAATTAGTGTCTGAAAAGTGATTTCAGGTAAGAAAAAGCTTTAGGTTGTCGAATTAATTGCTATATTTGTGCGCCATTATCAGTGTGCAATAGAGGTTGTAATGAAAAGCTATCAATGGATTTATGAGCATGTAGTAGATCGAGTCGGGGTGAGCGAGTTGCAGTCAAGGTTCGATTTGGTGCGTACAGAGCAAGAAATCGTTGAGCTAAGTGATGCTTTTCTATTGTCTAATTTGTCGCGTAGAGTGTTCAGAGCGGGAATAAAACACTCAGTGGTGGACGCAAAATGGCCGGAGTTCGAAAAGGCATTTTTTGGCTTTGATCCACATAAAGTCGCGCTAATGAGCGATGAGCAATTAGAAAACTTGATGCAAAACGACAAGATCATCCGGCATTGGGGCAAAATAAAATCTACACGTCTGAATGCCTATATGGTGACAGAATACATAGAAAAACAAGGTAGCTTTGCCAACTTTGTGGCCCAGTGGCCCTGTGATGATATTGTCGGCCTGTGGGCAGAGTTAAAGAAGCAAGGGTCGCATTTAGGCGGTAATTCAGGCGGCTATTTTTTACGGCTAATAGGTAAAGATACTTTTATATTGACCGATGATGTCGTTGCTGCGCTCAAGGCGCAGGGTATCGTAGATAAAAAGCCGACCTCGAAGCGAGATTTAGCGGCGACGCAGCAGGCCTTTAATCAGTGGCATGAAGAATCTGGACTGCCCTATAGTCACATCAGCAGGTTACTGGCGTTTACCGTTGGTTGGTAATTGTAGAGCGGCTTGTTTGGGTTTTAGCTTTATCTGGGGTATGTTGATGAATACCCCAAATGCACTTTTTTTGACTAATTAGTTATCGGTAACAGATGGCTTAATACGGCTGAGGAAAGTGCAAAGTGAGTCGGCAATTTTGCGGATAGGTTTTTTGCCGGGCATTTCATACCAGAGTTCACCGCTGTCGTTGTCAACGCACAACATGCCTTCGTCGGGAAAGGTGAGGGCTACAAAAAATGATAGTGGCTGTTTTAGCTTTCGTTTGGCGAGGGCGTGGCCGAGTAGATTACTGCGTAAACGCTCCATGTCATCCTGGTTCCACACTTGTAATAATTCTAATTCACCTTCATCGCTGGTGGCTGGCAAATGACTGGACCAGTACCTCGAATAAAAGGTCACTATGTCAGGGTGGACCTCTTCGTCGAGAGCGTCTGCTAAGCGGCTGAACATATCCTGGTGTTGTTGTTTCGCCGGCTGCCACTGGCATGCATCACCGTCTTTCAGCTGATCGCTATCGACATAGCAGAGGGATGGCCACTGGCTGTCATATTCAATGCTCATAGACTGCGGGCAATGTTGCTGCTGATGTTGGCTCCAGCGATCAATGAACTGATCTAATACTTGATCCAGATTCCTGGAAGTGTTGCTGCTATTGTCCGGAGTTGTCATATGCTTTGGCCGCTACTGTCTATAGATAAGGAAAGATAGGTAGAGGATAGCGAGTTGGAAGTAATATGCAAAGGGAAATACAAGTTGTGATGTTTAGAATGCCTATCTAACTATAGGATTAGTTGGGGGGGGTGAAAACATGAATGGTTTTGCAGATTTTAACGAAGAAATAGCCGAGTTGGCTGCAGATTGAACAAAATATGAATTAAATTGAGAAAACTTTGATAATGGTTTGACTTCGTACAGAAAGTAATTAGAATTCGCACCTCGGTTTGAGGCAAAACTATTTTGTTACAAATTGAAGATGTTTTATACCATGCTCAGTGGTAGTTCAGTTGGTTAGAATGACTGTCTGTCACCGTAAGCGCTGGTCGCGGGTTAGGAACCCATTGCAAGAAGAGTTATACCATGTGGAGTGGTAGTTCAGTTGGTTAGAATACCTGCCTGTCACGCAGGGGGTCGCGGGTTCGAGTCCCGTCCATTCCGCCACTAACATAGTTAGTGATAAAGGTATA
>MAAC01018009.1_pt1 | contig 20278 bp, 17 predicted proteins | sample 1115981 | NCBI WGS metagenome assembly MAAC01 (sample SAMN04961126, study PRJNA320927) | seawater metagenome | isolation source: sample BD02T64 sea water enriched with oil for 64 days | place: USA:Gulf of Mexico | collected 2013-07-27
TGTTTCTAACTCTTGGAGTTGGAAGCATTCAAAGACATGCCTATGCGCAGGCATTGATGTCAGGTGGCACGATCGACAATGTTGTTGTCGAAGGTACCCAGCGTATCGAACCTGAGTCAGTACGGTCCTATATGGAAGTAAATCCAGGAGATACCTTTGATCCTGTACTTCTTAATCGCTCCTTGAAAAGTATATTTGCTACGGGCCTGTTTGCGGATGTTTCTCTCAAAAGACAGGGCGGCGATCTCATCGTTGTCGTTGTTGAGAATCCAATTATCAACAGAATTGCCTTTGAAGGTAATCAACGGCTAGATGATGAAATCCTTCAAACAGAAACAACCCTTCGCGAGCGTGTTGTTTTTACACGCACAAAAGCTCAGGCCGATGCTCAACGAATTTTAGAACTTTACCGTCGCTCAGGCCGTTTTGCCGCTACCGTCGAGCCGAAAGTAATACAGCTTCCCCAAAACCGGGTTGATCTTGTTTTTGAGATCAGCGAAGGCGATCGTAGTTATGTTACTACGGTGAATTTCATTGGTAATAGAGAGTTTTCTGACGGCTCTTTGCAAGATACGGTTTCAACCTCTGAGACTGTATTTTGGAATTTTCTGACTGATACCGATACCTACGATCCCGATAGGTTGACATTCGATAGAGAATTATTGCGTCGCTTCTACCTTAAAGAAGGTTATGCTGATTTTGAGGTACAGTCCGTTGTCGCAGAATTAACATCCAATCGAGAATCCTTTGTCGTAACCTTTACGCTATCGGAAGGGGAACGTTATACTTTTGGGTCGATTGGCGTTGAAAGTGCCCTCAAAGATTTTGATCCTACGACGGTTCAAGACAAAATTCTTCCCGAAGAAAATGACTGGTATAACGCAGATCTTATCGATAAAACGGTTGATAATCTAACAGATGCTGTCGGTAATCTTGGTTATGCGTTCGTCGATATCAGACCAGTGCCAGAAAAAGACACTGAAAACAAAATTATTAACTTGGTCTTTAATATTGCGGAAGGGCCAAAAGTTTTTGTTGAACGAATTGATATCGAAGGTAATTCCCGAACGCTTGATAAGGTTATCCGTCGCGAGTTTAGGCTGGTTGAAGGTGATGCTTTTAACAGTTCAAAGTTACGTCGTTCACGATCACGTATTCAGCGGTTAGGTTTCTTTCAGTCGGTGAATATTGAGAACGAGCCGGGAAGTACACCTGATCGTACAGTGCTTAAAGTCGATGTTGAGGAACAATCAACCGGGGAACTTACTTTTGGTGTTGGTTTTTCATCTTCTTCAGGGCCGCTTGGATCAATTGGTATTCGCGAACGAAATCTTTTGGGGCGCGGTCAGGATCTTAGGTTTAATATTGCGTTGGCGGGTTCTGGTTCAGAAGCTGATGTCAGCTTTACAGAGCCATATTTCCTGGACAAGGAAATCGCAGCAGGTTTTGACATTTTTCGTATAACACGCGACGAAGACAGTCTTTCTTTTGAAGAGAAAAAAACCGGTGGCGCACTTCGCATTGGGTACGATCTTTCCGAAGAGCTACGTCAAGTATTACGTTACCGTTTCGAATACATTGAGATTCAAGACGTTGACTCAGATGCTTCTTCGCTTGTCAGAGAGCAAGAAGGTACGTCGACTAAATCGGCCGTTTCTTCAACCCTGACTTATGACAAGCTGGACTCGAGAGTCAGTCCTAGTGAAGGGTATTTACTTCAACTGGAGAATGAACTGGCTGGGCTTGGTGGCGATGTCCAGCATCTAAAGGTTTCTCTGGGTGGTACACACTATTACTCATTCTCTGAGGATTGGGTTCTTAAATCCCGTGCAGAAGTAGGTAACATTATAGGATTGGATGAGGATACCCGTATCGTTGACCGCTTTTTCCTTGGCGGAGACAAATTACGCGGGTTTAAGTCCGGAGGCGTTGGCCCTCGTGACAAGGCAAGCGATGATGCTTTGGGTGGGAAGCATTTTTATAACGGTAGCTTAGAGCTTACTTATCCGCTTGGTCTGCCAGAACAGTTTGGAATAAAAGGCCGTGTATTTACTGATTTTGGTGCGGCTTGGAATATTGATGGAAATGATTCTGGAATTGATGATACTTCGAATCCCCGTTTAAGTGTTGGTACGGGCGTGACCTGGACATCCCCATTTGGTCCTTTGGCATTGGATCTTGGGTTTGCTGCACTTAAGGAAGATTTTGATGAAACTGAAATTTTCAGCTTTAGCTTTGGGACTAACTTTTAAACGATGACTAATTTTAAAAAATACAGCGTTAATCTCTGTTTTTTCCTCGCAGTTGCCTTTGGCATTGTCGCACCAATAACTGTAACTTATGCGCAAAATACACAGTTAAAAATTGCTGTAGTTGACACTCAGAAGGTACTTCGAGCCTCTCTGGCCAAGAAACAAATTGATCAAACTGTGGTTGGTAACAGAAATCAGTTTCAACAAGAGTTTAGAGAAAAAGAGCAAAGCTTATTGACGGCTAATCAAGCGTTAGTTCGTCAAAAATCTATCTTGGCACCAGAAGTTTATGCGCAAAAAAAAGCAGATATTGATAAACAAGCCGCGATTATTCGAAGCGCGGCGAAAGCGCGTAAAGACAGTATAAATAAATACCGCAATGCAGGTTTGAAACAGATAGAAAGTCAGCTTGGGGTTATCATTGAGCAAATAGTTAAAGCTAATGGGTACGATTTAATTATTGTAAAACAATCGCTGGTTTACACGCTTAATAGTCTGGATATTACGGATCAAGTTATTCAGCAACTGAATGCAACGCTTCCTTCCATATCAATTCAATAGCCCAAAGAGTAATTATAACCATGGCCGACCCACGTTTTTTTTACAATGCTGGCCCTTTTACCCTAAAAGAATTATGTGACTTTATCGGTGGTGAATTATCCGAAAATGGCAACCCGGATTTATTGATCCATGATGTTGCTGCACTTGCATCTGCAGAACTTGACCAGATTAGTTTTCTTGATAATAAAAAATACGTTGCCGATTTGGAAAAAACCAATGCCGGGGCATGTATCGTTGATCCAAAGTTTGCTTCAAAGGCTCCTGAAAGCACGACACTTATTCTTACAAGTAAACCCTATAAAGCCTATGCATTAATTGCTCAGAAATTTTATCCGAGACAACAGGCTGACAAGGCAAATATTCATCAAACGGCTAATATCGATGAAAGTGCACGTATTGGCAAAGGATGCCATATATCAGCGGGTGTCTGTATCGGAAAAAACGTTGAAATTGGGGCAGAATGTATCATCGAGCCGAATGTTGTCATAGCAGATGGTGTAAAGGTCGGGACTAAAACACTCTTGGGGGCAAACTCTTCGCTTGAGTATTGTTTCGTTGGTGATAATTGCCAAATTCATGCCGGCGTTCGAATTGGGAACAGAGGTTTCGGATTTGCGATGGAACCTGACGGCTATGTAGATGTTCCTCAACTGGGCCGAGTCATTGTTGGGAATAGTGTCGAGATTGGTGCGAACTCGACCATTGATCGAGGCGCAGGACCTGACACTGTTATTGGTGATGGTACAAAGATCGATAATCTGGTCCAGATTGGCCATAATGTCCAAATGGGTAAACAGTGTGTTGTTGTGGCTCAGTCAGGTATCGCGGGTAGCGCGACACTCGAAGATTACGTTGTTATGGGGGCTCAATCGGGTGTCAGTGGGCATATAAAGATGGGAGCAGGTGTTCAAATTGCCGGAAGAGCTGCTGTTATTAAAGATGTTGAACCAGGACAGGTCGTGGCAGGTACTCCAGCTATGCCGATAAAAGAATTCTTCCGCCTTGTTGCAATGTGGAAAAAACAGTTGAATACGAAGAAAGGTAAATAGTATGAGTGAAGAAGTCGTATCAGCGGACGAGGGGCGTTCTGTCGATATCCTTGAAATCAAGGAAATGATTCCTCACCGTTATCCTTTTCTGCTGATTGATCGTGTGGATAATATTATAAAAGATCAAGGTGCTATTGGTCTGAAAAATGTGACTATTAATGAACCTTTTTTTGAAGGCCATTTCCCACGTCAACCTGTCATGCCAGGTGTTCTCATCATCGAAGCTATGGCCCAGACAGCCGCTGTTCTTGTCGTTGAAACTCTTGATGGCGAAGCAGCTGGTAAACTTGTATACTTCATGACTGTTGATGAAGCACGGTTCCGTAAACCGGTAACGCCTGGGGACCAGCTAAGAATTCACGTCACAAAAACCCGTCGTCGTGGTGCCGTGTGGAAGTTTGAAGGCCGGGCGATGGTCGATGGTAAACTTGTAGCTCAGGCTAAGTTCGCTGCAATGATTATGGATGATTAATTGTGAGTATACATCCCACTGCAATAATTGAAGACGGCGCTAAAATCCATGACACGGTTCAAGTTGGACCTTACTGTGTTGTTGGGGCAAAAGTTTCTTTGGCCGCTAATGTGATCTTACACAGCCACGTTGTTGTGGCGGGACTTACGTCCATCGGTGATGGAACCGAAATATTTCCCTTTGCTTCTGTTGGTCATCAACCTCAGGATTTAAAGTTTGACGGCGAGAAATCTCAACTTGTTATCGGAAAAAATAATAAAATCCGCGAACACGTCACAATAAATCCTGGCACATCTGGTGGGGGGCTTGTTACCCGTATTGGTGATAATTGTCTGCTTATGATGTCTGCGCATGTGGCTCATGACTGCATTATTGGCAATAACGTTATTCTGGTGAATAACGCAACGCTTGGTGGACATGTGGAGGTCGACGACTTTGCCATAATCGGCGGTCTATCCGCTGTACATCAGTTTGTTCGTATCGGCCGAAACGCAATGATTGGCGGAATGTCCGGCGTCGAAAACGATGTCATTCCATTTGGTATGGTGATGGGTGAGCGTGCGCGTCTAAGCGGGTTAAATCTTGTCGGTATGAAGCGACATGGTATACCTCGCGAAGATATTTCCAGCCTGCAAAATGTATTTAAGCTATTGTTTGCTGAGGAAGGGACACTCGCCGAGCGTATTGATACAGCGAAGGACAAGTTCTCTGAAAATAAAACTGCCAAAGAAGTAATCGACTTTGTTGCTGTAGATTCTTCTCGAGCAATTTGCCAGCCGAAATAAAGATGGGCGCAAAGCTTGGAATACTTGCTGGAGGAGGTCAACTTCCCAGACAGCTAATTAAACTGTGTGAGGAAACAAACCGGGAAGTGTTCCTTGTCGCGTTTACAGGACAAACTGATCCTGAGACGGCGATAGGCGTTGACCATATGTGGACACGCCTTGGGGCCGCAGGAAAAATCCTAAGCAGATTAAAGCAAGAGCAAGTAGAAGAACTGGTTATGATTGGCCCTGTGAAAAGGCCCTCAATGACAGAACTTCGTCCCGATTGGAGAGCTCTTCAGTTCTTTGCCAAGATTGGGGTTAAGAGTCTTGGAGATGACGGGCTTCTTCGCTCCGTCATTTCGGCTTTAGAGGGCGAAGGATTTCTTTTTAGAGGGGTTGATGATCTTTTGAATGACTTACTCGCCACAAAAGGTGTTTACGGCTCTGTCAGTCCAGATGATCAAGCCTGTGCCGATATCAAGCGAGGTGTTGAAGTTGCCCGGTTGATGGGGCGGGCAGATGTCGGTCAATCGGTTGTCGTTCAACAGGGGCTGGTTCTCGGTGTCGAGGCTATAGAAGGTACGGATGCCTTACTCTCGCGTTGTAGAGGACTTAAGAGAGGTGGCGATGGCGGCGTTCTGGTGAAGTTAAAGAAACCGGAGCAGGAGCGTCGTGCCGATTTACCGACAATAGGTGTTGAAACACTCAAAAGTGCTTTCAATGCAGGGTTGAGAGGCATTGCAATTGAATCTGGTGGTGCTTTAGTTGTGGACCGCGATGCATTAGTAAGTGCCGCAGATGAGTATGGTCTGTTTGTGTTGGGCATAAACCCTTCCGAATATGAATAATATATCTAAAAAAGCTCCTCTGATTTATTTGATTGCTGGAGAACCGTCTGGAGATCAACTGGGCGCAAGGTTAATGTCTGCTCTGAAACAAGAGACCGATGGTAACATTCGCTTTGCTGGTATTGGTGGCGAACGGATGACAGAAGAAGGTCTTGATAGTCTCTTTCCAATTCATGAATTGGCCGTAATGGGGCTGGCTGAGGTTCTTCCACATATCCCGAATATTCTCCGACGGATAAAACAAACAAAAGAAAACGTCGAGTTGTTACAGCCAGTTGCCTTGGTTACAATAGATTCTCCCGGATTTTCCCTCAAAGTCAGCAAGGCTTTAAAGGGGGGGACTATTCCATTGATCCATTATGTTGCACCTTCTGTTTGGGCCTGGAAAAAAAAGCGTGCAAAAAAAGTATCCAAATATCTGAATCACCTTTTAACATTGCTGCCTTTTGAGCCACCTTATTTTGAGAAACATGGTCTCTCCTCTACCTTTGTCGGGCACCCGGTTATTGAAGCAGAAGGATATCTTGAAGATAAGGGGCGGGATCAATTCTGCGCAGACTTGGGCCTCTCTCCTGATGCGCCGATACTTGCCGTTTTACCTGGTAGTCGACGAGGAGAGGTTGCAAAGCTGGGACCTGTCTTCAAGGAAGCCGTTCGTCTGCTGTCTCAATCTGTTCCGGACCTGCAGTGTATTATCCCAACAGTAAGTAATGTAAGCGACGCTGTTCATAACCTAACTCGCGACTGGCCTGTTCCTGTGAAAGTGGTCACAGGAGTTGATGGAAAACACAAAGCATTTCGTTGTGCACATGCCGCATTAGCTGCATCGGGAACCGTTGCTCTTGAGTTAGCTGTTGATCGGGTTCCAACTGTTATTGCCTACAAAGTTGCTCCGGTCACTGCTTTTATTGCTGGTCTGCTCATCAGGATAAAATTTGCCAGCTTACCTAATATCCTGCTGGATAAAGAGTTACAACCGGAGCGAATTCAACAAAGCTGTACGGCGGAGATCCTTGCAGAGGATATCAAAAGCCTTCTGTTGAATGAAACGATCCGAGCTGATCAAATCAGTAGTTATGATAAAGTAATCGAACTGTTGAAATCTGGGGATGACATGCCAAGTACTAAAGCTGCAAAAGCTATTTTAGCTGTCATTGCACAAAAATTATAATCCGGATTTCTGTTATAGAGATCTCTGTTTCAAGTTGAAAATTCAGAGAAAGTCATCTTATGGCTGATGTAAAATCTTTTCGTTTCCTGCATACAATGATCAGAGTAATTGATCTGGAAAAGTCGATCGATTTTTATACCCGTCACCTCGGAATGAAGTTACTCAGGAAAAAGGATTTTCCTTCTGGTGAGTTCACTCTTGCTTTCCTTGGTTATGGTGATGAAGAAGATCACACTGTTATTGAGCTGACCCATAATTGGGGCGTCACTGAGCCTTATGACCATGGAAATGGTTTCGGTCATCTAGCTTTGGGGATTCCTGACATCTATGCAACTTGCGCAGCCTTGGAAAAGGAAGGGGTGAATATTCCCCGTAAGCCAGGACCAATGAAGCATGGCTCCACAGTGATCGCTTTTATCGATGATCCCGATGGTTACAAGATCGAATTAATTGAGGGGCGTTAGGAAGCGGGATAAATTGCGGTAAGCTGAAATAATGCTCTGTTATGGTTAAACAAAAAACGCTGCGAGATCTCGCAGCGTTTTTTGTTTTATCGTTTCAGTTTCAAACTTATCTTTTTTCGACCGGGATGAACTCACGTTCTTCATGTCCCAAAAAGAGTTGGCGTGGACGGCCAATTTTGTGGTGAGGATCTTCGATCATCTCTTTCCACTGGGCAACCCAACCAACTGTACGAGCCAGTGCGAAGAGAACGGTAAACATCGAAGTCGGGAAGTTCATGGCCCGCAAGATGATGCCGGAATAGAAATCCACGTTCGGGAAGAGTTTCTTCTCTGCAAAGTACGGATCAGACAGAGCAACGCGCTCTAATTCCATGGCCAATTCAAGCAATGGATCATTAATGCCAAGCTCTTCGAGGACTTCATGACAGGATTCACGCATTACGGATGCGCGCGGATCGTAGTTTTTATAGACGCGGTGACCAAAGCCCATAAGGCGGAAAGGATCATTTTTGTCTTTTGCGCGCTCGATGAACTTTGGAATATTATCTTTGGTACCAATTTGCTGAAGCATGCTAAGAACGGCTTCATTGGCACCGCCATGCGCAGGCCCCCAGAGGGAAGCAATACCGGCAGCGATACAAGCAAAGGGATTTGCACCACTAGAACCGGCGAGACGGACAGTCGATGTTGAGGCGTTTTGCTCGTGATCGGCATGAAGAATAAAAATTCTATCCATCGCACGAACGAGTGCCGGGCTTGCTTTATACTCTTCACATGGAACAGAGAATGTCATATGCAGGAAGTTCTCAGCGAAGTTCAGATCGTTCTTTGGGTATACAAAGGGCTGGCCGATTGAGTATTTGTAAGCGTAGGCTGCGATTGTTGGCATCTTTGCGATAAGGCGGTGAGAGGCTATCAAACGCTGATTGGGATCGCGGATATCAGTGGAGTCATGATAGAAGGCTGACAAGGCACCAACCACGCCAACCATAATCGCCATCGGATGTGAATCACGACGAAAACCACGGTAGAAGTTCATCATCTGCTCATGGAGCATTGTGTGATAGGTAATGGTATCTTTAAATTCGGTAGATTGTTCTTCGGTAGGTAGCTCACCGTTTAGCAGTAGATAACAGGTATCCATGTAGTCACTTTTGGTGGCCAGGTCTTCAATGGAATATCCGCGGTGGCGCAATATACCTTTGTCGCCGTCAATGTAGGTGATTGAAGAATCACAACTACCAGTTGAGGTGAATCCTGGGTCATATGTGAAGCAGCCGGATTCACTATAAAGCTTGCGAATATCAATGACGCTTGGGCCAGAGGTTCCGTCAAGGATTGGCATGTCCCAACTGTGACCCGTGCGGTTGTCCGTCACGGTAACGCTGTTGTTGGTGTTGGTATCTGACATATTTGGAACCTCTGCTCTTTGTTATTTCTACTGGTTTGTTGCACAGCAGCATAATGCTTTTACTACTTAAGATCAAATTGTGCGCTGCAATATTTTAAAATTCGTTACTTTCTTAAACTTGATCTGAAATTCGGTTTATTGATTCTTCCCGACCCAAGATATCCATGACCTCAAATATACCGGGGGAAACGTTTGATCCACTTAAAGCGGCGCGAAGAGGTTGAGCAACTTTACCAAGCTTGATTTCGTTCTCTTCTGCAAAAGTTTTAACTGTGGTTTCCAGGATTTCTTCTTTCCAATCTGTCAGGCCTTTTAAGAGAGGCAACAGATTGTTCAGATTTGCTTTGCCTTCATCAGAAAGTAATTTTTCGGCTTTGGCGTTCAGGGAAAGAGGTCTTGCTCTGACATAAAAGGCGGCACTTTCTGCCAACTCATTTATTGTCTTGGCCCGCTCTTTCAATCCAGTCATTCCACTGTTTAGCCTAGCTCTACCGCTTTCTTCGATCGTTACACCTTCGTTGGCAGCGATCAAAGGAGCGACAATGTCGGTCAGGTAACTATTTTCTGCATTACGGATATAAATCCCGTTTAAGTTTTCCAGCTTGGCAAAATCGAAGCGGGAAGGGGATTTTCCAACACCATCGATATCGAACCATTCGATGGCTTGTTTTGTAGAAATAACCTCTTCATCACCATGACCCCAACCCAATCGGAGAAGATAGTTTCTCAAAGCTTCGGGTAAATAACCCATTTCGTCTCGGTACGCTTCGATACCAAGGGCACCGTGACGTTTGGATAGTTTCGCGCCATCTGCGCCGTGAATAAGGGGAATATGAGCAAACTCAGGAAGATCCCAACCCATGGCTTTAAACAGTTGTACCTGACGGAAAGCGTTGGTCAGGTGGTCATCGCCGCGGATAACATGAGTGATTCCCATATCATGGTCATCGACAACAACAGATAACATATAGGTTGGTGTACCGTCTGCACGCAGGAGGATCATGTCGTCGAGTTGGCTGTTTGCGACGGTTACATCGCCCTGCACGAGATCCTTAATAAGGGTTTCCCCTTCCTGGGGCATTTTCAAGCGGACAACGGGATCTACCCCATCTGGTGCTTCTGAAGCCGGACGATCACGCCAGCGGCCATCGTATTTCATGGGGCGGCCTTCAGCCCGGGCCTTTTCGCGCATCTCGGTAAGCTCTTCAGGGCTGCAGTAGCAATGATAGGCTTTACCCTCTGCTAGTAGTTGATGAGCAACGTCTTGGTGTCTGCTTGCGCCAGCAAACTGATAGGTGATTTCATCGTCGTGATTTAAGCCCATCCAATTCAAGCCATCGATAATCGCTTCGATAGCTTCCGGTGTTGACCTTTTCCGATCAGTGTCTTCAATACGCAGAAGGTATTTTCCACCGTGATGTTTAGCAAAAAGCCAGTTAAAAAGGGCAGTACGGGCCCCACCAATATGTAGAAATCCAGTTGGTGAAGGTGCAAAACGGGTTACAACCTGTTTCGTGGGCTGGCTCATAATGATCTTTCATAAATCAAGAGTGTTTGGGTATTTGTCTCAGTGATGGTTGTTCGTAATATTGTGGGGTAGTTTCAAACCCGTCACGGAACAACAGAGACTTTTGTTTCGCCGATTATGTAACATATTGTCTAGGATATCGCAAATGAAGTTCAAATTATCCTGACAATTTATGACGTTAAACTTCTGTGTTCAGAGATATATTGTGCGATCTGAAGCCCGATACTTTTGTGTTTTGGTGGTATCGGGCTTCGTGGCTGTATTGATGGTTGTTTATAGCTCCCGGTGCAGGGCTGCAATCGATAAGCAGGCACCAGCGGCTTCGTGTCCTTTCAGCTTGAAGTGCTCAAGAAAGAAGTGCTTGTGTTCTTCTGAATTATGGAAGTGGTGAGGCGTCAGTATCGCGCTTAAAACCGGGACATCGGTGTCCATTTGCGCTTGCATCATACCGGTGATCACTGTTTGAGACACGAACTCGTGGCGATAAATACCACCGTCTACGACAAATGCAGTTCCCACGATCGCATCAAACCGCCCTGTCTGCGCGAGTTTTCTTGCTAGAAGCGGTATTTCAAAGGCGCCGGGCACATCAAAAACTTCTACGGCGGCTGAGCCGTTGGATTGTTCTTTAATTTCACTTTGGAAAGCCAACCGGCAATTGCCGACTATGTCACTATGCCATTGCGCCTGTATAAGAGCGAAGCGCATGCCATCAAACTTGTTACTAGAATTCTGATTCATCGATGTTTCCATTCAGATTAAAACGAGAATCAGGGCGTACGTAACGATAGAACCCCTATACACGCAAAAGAATGCATGTAGAAGCTCTGATCACTCCGTTCTCTACCATCCGGACTATAACCGTCGGCCTTGGAATCACACCAAATCTGCTGACCCTCTCAAATGCGAACCTGAGAGGCGCTCGCGGGCTTAAGCAATTGTGCTATCACCGCCGGTGGGGATTTCCGCCCCGCCCCGAGAACATGTCCTAAATTATGATTAAGACAAAGCCTTCTTATCCGAAGATGAAAACTATTTCCATGAAAATTTCTGATTAAATTCTATCTGGGGAGCTTGATGTAAAAACAGCAACGTTTTGGATGAAGTTTTGAATATCGGTGCAATATAATGCGGGCTCGAATTGATTAACCAGCTTTAGTTGTTATAAATTCTATAATCCATGCTCTATGGTAGTGAAGTTCTTGGGTTCAAAAAAACACAACGGGAGAAAATGAAAATAAGTTGGTTACAATTTCCAGTATTACTTGATTTCATTTTCCAGCAGGAAAGAAACAGGTTGTTGAACTGGCTTCCTGTTTTTGTTGCGATGGGAATTGCAATATATTTTTCACTACCTTACGAGCCGAATACTTTTCTACTTTCTGGAATCTGTTTTTCGATTTGGGCGGCCATATTATTTATCTATTTTCGAGGGGTTATAAATACCAGGATATGGTTTGCCCTGATTTCATTAGCGTTGATTTCATCTGGAGTTGTGCTTGCTGGCGTGCGCACCGCTGCTATTGAGGCGCCGATACTTAAGTATGAAATTGGACCACGGTTTATCGAAGGTAGGATCATTTCCATCGAACCCTCATCTCCGGGGCAGAGATATCTACTCGGGGATTTAAGTAATCAAGGATTCCATAACCAACCGATACCTAAATTCGTTCGCTTACGCTCTAACATACGGCAAGAAGGGATCGATGTTGGAGAGGTAATACGCGCACGTGTTGTGCTGAAACCGCCCAGCCAACCTGCTTTGCCTTTGGGGTTTAACTTTGCCCGGTATGCATATTTTCGACAGATCGGTGCTGTGGGGTATATCTGGGGACGAGTTGAGAACCTGGGGCATGATAATTTGGGTCAGGACAAGGAGCACTTACAAAATGTAGGTATCTTTTGGAGTAAGACACGAAATGAGATTGTTCGAAAGGTTGAACACCATTTGGAGGGAGATGAGCGCGATCTCGCAATTACTTTTTTAACCGGGCAAAAGGGATCTATATCCCGTAGGACCAAAGATAATATTCGCAAATCCGGGCTGGCACATCTCTTGGCGATATCCGGATTACATATGGGGTTAGTGGCGGGGATTATCTTTTTTTCACTTCGGTTTTGTATGGCCTTAATTCCAGCCGTTGCGCTGAGGTACCCGATAAAGAAAATTGCTGCCTTATTAACGCTACTCATCTGTTTCTGTTATTTAGAGCTGATCGCAATGCCTCTTTCTGCGCAGCGGGCATATATGATGGCGGGGGTGTCTCTTTTTGCTATTATGTGTGATCGGCAAGCTATTTCAATGCGGACCGTCTCTGTTGCCGCTCTTGTTTTACTGATCCTGACACCCGAGGTGCTGATCTCGGCTAGTTTCCAGCTCTCTTTTGCGGCAGTTATCGGTTTGGTTGCCGTTTTTGAATATTATGACAGACGTGACCCCGGAAGGTCTTTTCTTGAAAGGGCATTTACTGGCTTAAAGGTAACAGTTATTTGCTCCCTGGTTGCCTCTCTCGCGACAGCGCCCTTTGTTCTCTATCATTTTCATACGCTTCCCCTGTATGGAATACTGGCTAATCTATTCGCTGTTCCCTTTACAGCAATGGTTCTCATGCCTTTGGTACTTTTGAGCTATTTACTCATCCCATTCGGGTTGGAAGGGCTATCTCTGATCCCTCTTGGATGGGCCTTTGAATTTTTGCTGTGGTTGGCTGAATTGGTTGCTTCCATTCCCGAAGGACAACTGAAGGTTTCTGCTTTTCCGGTTGAATATCTGGCTTTGATATCTGTTGGTGGTTTGTGGTTGTGTCTTTTTAACGGTAAGCCTCGATTGTTAGGCCTAATTCCAATTGTAATTTTTGTTGGCATGGTCGGAATAACCAAAAGGGAACCTGATATACTTATTGATGGAAAAGCCGGATTGATTGCGATTAAAAAGGGGGATGATCTTTTTATCAATCAAACGAGAAGGGCGCGCTTTACATCTGGGGTATGGCAAAGAAGTCTTGCGGCAATATCAATAAACAATTGGCATGATTTACCGCAAAATACGCTCCGTTGTGATCAGAGTGCCTGCCTGTTTACCCTGAAAGGTAAAACGGTATCTTTCGTAAAGAATGGCACTGCTTTTAAAGAGGACTGTTTGAAAGCTGATTATATTATTACGACGTTGAAATCACCGAGATGGTGTCGAGGGAAAGGTAATCTAGTCATCGATTATTGGGATCTTCGTAAGGAAGGTGCCCACAGTGTAACAATGTCCTTGGGCGGCCCAGAATTAAGCACTGTTATGGAAGGGGCAGGGCAAAGACCATGGACCAAATTTAGAAAATAGATTAAAGCGTAAAACAATAAATATATTTTAATCTAAAGTATTAGATTTATATAGTACTGAATTGATAAATATAAGTTAATGATATTTCCTTAGTAAGCCGACGAGTTTCCCTTGAACCTGAACACGACCAGCATCATAAATTTTTGTCTCATAGGATGGGTTGGCGGGTTCGAGCTCAATTTTACCTTTTTGTTGTCTGACATGCTTAAGAGTTGCTTCGGTGTTATCGACGAAGGCAACGCCAATTTGGCCGTTCTCAATCACATCACAACGCTGAATGAGAACCATATCACCGTCTAGAATGCCTGCTTCAATCATGGAATCTCCTTCAACGGTGAGAGCGTAATGATCACCTGTCCCAATGAGGCCATAGGGAACGTCGACGTATTTGGAAGGATCTTGTAAGGCTTCTATGGGAGTACCGGCGGCAATTTTTCCATAAAGAGGAATTTGCAGGGTTTCTTCTTCTGACAAAGACTGGTTTGCCGCTTGAACATCTGATTGTAGCAGGGGATTGCTGTTGGGGGCTGTAGGTCTCGATGCCTTTGGAATTGCACCAAGATCTTCTGGTAAGCGAAGGATTTCAACCGCGCGTGCTCTGTGTGCCAGTCTGCGAATAAAGCCTCGCTCTTCAAGCGCAGTAACAAGGCGATGAATGCCGGATTTCGACTTTAGATTCAACGCATCCTTCATCTCGTCAAAAGAAGGAGAAACTCCAGTTTTGGAGAGGTGATCCCGAATATAGAGCAGGAGCTCACGTTGTTTCTTGGTCAGCATCGACATTCCCCCGAATATAAAAGCGTTTCGTCAGTAGAACAAAACAAAAACATACATTTTGTTCTACTTTGGTTCTCTTCTGGGGTCAAGCTTTAATACAGTTGTATGGTTTCGAGAAGATAGTGAGCTTAGAGCCTGATTATTTGAACTTCGCTGCCTTCAGTGATTGCGGGTGCAAAGGGAGGACGGATGAGGAGGCAATCAGCTTTGCGTAGAAGATTAAGCATCGCGCTGTCTTGTCTGGTGAAAGGGGTTGCGAGGAGTTGGCCTTTTTCATTTGTCGTTAACTCAGCGCGTAAGTAATCCTGACGCTTGTCATTTTCATTGAGATTACTCGCCAGAATCGCACGTTCTATTCTTTGAGAGTGTGGGTCCTGTCCTGTCATTTTCCAAAGAGCCGGGCGGGCAAATATATAAGCGCACACCAGTGTGGAAACCGGATTGCCTGGTAAGCCTATCATAGGGGTATTACCAAGCTTGCCGAATATAAGTGGTTTTCCCGGACGCATGGCTATGCGCCAGAAATCTATCTCGAGGCCCTGTTCGCCAAGAACAGAACGTACGAGATCATGGTCGCCGACAGATGCACCACCCGTGGTAAGGAGTAAATCGGCCCCTTCAGCCCCTTTGGCCATTGCTGAGAGGGCCTCACTATCATCTGGGGCAATCCCAAGGGATATAGGCTCTCCGCCACACTCACGGACAAAAGACATTAAAGCCGTGGTGTTTGAGCTGACGATCTGATTTGGGCCGGGTGTTTCACCGGGTAGAACAACTTCATTTCCAGTGGCAAGGATCGCGACACGAGGCTTGCGATAGACCTCCAACCAAGGATGGTTCATAGCAGCAGCAAGCGCGAGATCCCTTGCGGTTAGAACGGTTCCTTTTTCAAGTCCGATCTGGCCCTCTTTGAAATCCAGCCCGGCTGGGCGGATGTAACGACCAGTGCTTTCCGTTTGTTTTACAGTAACCCTGCCTGCTTCCAGGTCTGTATTTTCCTGAATAACAATGCAATCTGCGCCTTGCGGGACAGGGCCGCCAGTGAAAATTCGGACGGCTTCACCAGCCTTTAGGGCTTGATCAAAACTGCCACCTGCTGGTGCTTCGCCAAGAACGATTAACTGTACTGGTACCTTCGTGATGTCTGAAGACCGCACGGCATAGCCATCCATAGCAGATACGTCTGTCGGGGGCTGTGTCAGGCGTGCTTTTATATCTTTGGCAAGCACACGCCCAAGGGCATCGTGTAATGAAACGGTTTCTGGTGCCAGATTAGTAAATCCAGAGAGTACTCGCTCAAGAGCATCTTCAACTGATAACATCAAATTGCCTCGTAGGTTCCTGATTTTCCACCGGTTTTCTTGATTAATCTGACATCGGTGATTTTAATACCCTTATCCACGGCCTTACACATATCGTAGATGGTAAGAGAAGCAACAGAGACGGCGGTGAGGGCTTCCATCTCGACGCCTGTCTGCCCCAAGAGCTTACAGGTCCCTATAACATCAATCGCGTTTTGATCCGGGTGTAGCTGGAAATCAACTTTGACAGAGGTAAGCATCAGGGGATGGCAAAGCGGGATAAGGTCGGGTGTTTTCTTTGCCCCCATTATTCCAGCCAAGCGCGCGACAGAGAGCACATCACCCTTTTTGAAACCACCTTCCTGGATCAGTTTCATGGTTTCGGGCTGAACAAGGACCCGTCCCATAGCTGTTGCCGTGCGTGTTGTCTCTTCTTTCTCAGAGACATCGACCATGACGGCCTTGCCCTCTTTGTCAAAATGGGTGAACGCGCTACCTGACATCTGCTTGCTCTTTCGCTTGATTATTTATTGTTTTAACAATGTTTTTGTTGCGGCTGTGACATCTTTCTGGCGCATAAGTGATTCTCCGATGAGGAATGTTGTCGCCCCTGTTGCTTTCATGCGCTTAAGGTCGGCAGGGGTATAAAGACCGCTCTCGCTAACAGCCACGCAATCACTTGGCAAGCCTTTCGAGAGGGCTTCTGTGGTTGCGATGTTGACCTCAAGGGTTTTCAAGTTCCGATTATTGACGCCTATTAGAGGGCTCTTTAAAACGGAAGCCCGCGCCATCTCTTCGGCGTCGTGAACTTCAATTAAAACATCCATACCAAGGTCAAATGCAGCGGCTTCCAATTCCTGAGCCTGCCCATCGGATAGTGCGGCCATAATAAGCAAGATACAATCTGCACCAAGGGCTCTTGCTTCCATGACTTGGTAAGGGTCCAGCATGAAATCTTTACGAAGAACCGGCAGGGAGACTGCTGCTCTCGCCGTGACCAAGTAATCATCAGCCCCTTGAAAGTAGGGAATGTCAGTTAGGACCGACAGACAAGTCGCGCCGCCTTCTTCATAGGATTTGGCAAGTTCAGGTGGGTTGAAGTCTTCACGGATCAATCCTTTGGACGGCGACGCTTTTTTAACCTCAGCGATTAGGCCATAACGCCCATCGGCTCGCGCTTTTCGAAGGGCATTTAAAAACCCGCGCGTCGGAGAAGCCTGTTTTGCTTCGGCTTCCAACGTCGCATAGGATTTATTGGCTTTGCAGGCCTCAATATGAACGCGTTTGTCCGCGCAAATTTTTGCAAGAATACTCATAATTTAAGCTACAGTCAGATTAGTAATACGTTTCAGTTCTTTCATGGCATGGAGCGCCTTACCGTTGTCGATGGCTTCAGCCGCGAGGGCGATGCCTTCCTTTACAGTGTTGCATTTCCCGCCAACGATGAGCGCAGCCCCAGCATTCAGCAGAGTAATATCCCGGTAGGCGCTTTTCTCGCCTTCAAGCAAAGCCATAAGTGCTTTGGCATTTTCTGCAGGCGTTCCGCCAGTGATATCGGCAAGGGTTGCACGGGGTAGTCCCACTTCCTCTGGTGTAATTTCGAATTCGCGGATTTTATTGTCCTTAAGTTCAACAACATAAGAGGGGCCAGTGGTCGTTAATTCATCAAGTCCGTCTGATCCATGCATGATCCATACATGTTCTGAGCCCAATTGTTGCAGTGTTTGCGCCATTGGTAGCATCCATCTTGGATCGTAAACACCCGTCAGCTGGCGTTTGACGGCAGCAGGGTTAGACATCACGCCGAGTAAATTAAATATGGTGCGAATACCAAGCTCAACGCGCGTTGGTCCCACATGGCGCATGGCACCGTGATGACGGTAGGCGACCATAAAACCGATGCCAGCCTCATGAACGGCTTTTTCTGTGAGCGAGAGATCACATTCTGTGTTGATCCCAAGTTCAGCTTGCACGTCGGCCGTCCCAGATTTGGAGGAGGCGGCTTTATTACCGTGTTTGGCAACGGGAACACCAGCGCCGGCCACAACAAAGGCGGCTGCCGTAGATATATTCAACGTTCCATATCCGTCGCCGCCGGTTCCAACCAGATCGATGGCACCTTCTGGAGCCTTAATATATTTTGCTTTTTCCCGTAGAACAGAAACGCCGCCAATCATTTCATCGGCGGTTTCACCGCGAAGATGCAGACCCATTAAAAAGGCCCCCATTTGCGACGGCGTCGCGTCACCAGAAAGAATTGTACTAAAGGCCAACTTGGCCTCATCTTGCGTTAAGGTCTTGCCCGCGGCAATTTTTCCGATCAGGCCTTTAAAATCAATTGAAACACTCATTTATGCTACCGCTTTTAGGGGTTCGCCTGTTATTTTCAGGAAATTGTGAAGTAGGGCATGTCCTTCTTCTGAGGCAATGCTTTCCGGATGGAACTGAACACCGTGAAGAGGGAGCTCTTTATGTTGCAACCCCATGATAATACCGTCGGCACTTTCCGCTGTAATATCAAAGCAGTCGGGAAGCGTTTCACGATCAACGATTAATGAATGATAACGGGTCGCAGTAAAGGGATTTGCAAGGCCTTCGAAAACGCCAACGTTTGTGTGCGAGATTGGCGAGGTTTTGCCATGCATCATTTCTTTAGCTCGAATGACATTCCCGCCAAAAAATTGACCCAAAGATTGATGACCAAGACAAACACCGAGCAATGGTAATTTCGTTGCGGCCGCCATTTTCACCATATCAAGGCAGATGCCTGCTTTATCTGGTGTGCACGGGCCCGGCGACAAAACAACACCTGCGGGTTTTTGTGCCAGAATTTCATCAACTGAAATAACATCGTTGCGATACACTTTTACATCAGCGCCCAATTCTCCCAAGAAATGAACGAGGTTGTAGGTAAAGCTATCGTAATTATCAATAAGTATTATCATATCAACTGCTTATGAGGTTTATGGGACAAAATAACATTGTCTGAAAACCCCTTTTCTAAATTAAAGGCGGGCGGGCTTTAGTTTCAACGCTTTTAGCCCCGCGTCAAGTCTCCTATTTGTATAGTATTGGATTAATCTTTTCCAATAAATTCAGAGATCTCCGCGGTTTTGACACAATTTGTGACTAGGACTTTTCGTGCGAGGCTTATGGGACGTCTTCTGAGGGAATTTTAGAAGTAACTTTACCGGCACCCGGCAACTCTGTAAGTAATTGGTACCAATTTTTTCAAGAGTAACAAAAATTACATGTCGGGCACAAAACAACCGAAACTACAAAACCTAAAGAAATCAAAACCTGAAAAAGAGACAACAACTCTTGAGGCTATGATTGAATCTCCGGCTAAACTGGTCACGCTTTGTGCTGCAATTTTGTTGTTTAGCTTGATGACTGGTATGTTCATTGGTGGCATTATCAAAGACGGCGGATTAACAGCGTCAGTAATGGTGTTGCCGACAAAAGAAGATGGGCAAGTCCCGACAATAATCGCATTAAAGCCTACTGTAGAAACCCTGACAGATGCTCCGGAAAAACAAGACCCGGCTAGCAAGCCAATAGACGCCTTGGATTATGATCCGTCAGATTACCAGCAAGCCCCCAAGGGTGAGCTTGCACTGGAAGCAGAGCTTCAAAAAATGCCGCCTGAAAAAGGCGTAGAGGTTGCGGCTCTTCCCACGGTTCGGATTGTCCCAAAAGCAGCCTTGTCTTCCAAAAAACAAACTTGGAAAAAATTTGCAGCCCAGTCTCCTGTGTTAAGTGGCAAGCCCTTGATCGCCATGGTCATTGATGATGTAGGGCTTAATTCTAAACGGGTTCGAGATCTTATCGCCTTGCCACCTCCACTGACTTTATCATTTTTGCCCTACGCAAAAGGCTTGAATGACTTTGCAGCGAAAACTCGGACACAAGGCCATGAAGTTATGCTTCATATGCCAATGGAGCCCTCTCGTGCATCTGCAGATCCCGGGCCAGACGCGTTGTTAAAAGCCCTTAGCTTCGATGAAATCCGAGCGCGAACAGTAAAAAATCTAGCCCAATTTTCAGGATATGTCGGGGTGAACAATCATATGGGCAGTAAATTTACCGCCTATGAAGAGGGCATGACTGTTGTCATGGACGTTCTCGCCAGTGAAGGACTTCTGTTCCTTGACAGCCGGACTACTGCGAAAAGTAAAGGTTACCGACTGGCGAAAGCCCGCAATATGCCCGCAGGGAACAGGGACGTTTTTATTGATAATGAAATTAGTCTTTCAGCCATCACCAGTCAGTTGGCAGTGGTCGAGCGGTATGCGCGGAAAAACGGTATCGTAATTGCCATTGGTCATCCGTATCCAGAAACCATC
>MAAC01006617.1_pt1 | contig 20276 bp, 20 predicted proteins | sample 1115981 | NCBI WGS metagenome assembly MAAC01 (sample SAMN04961126, study PRJNA320927) | seawater metagenome | isolation source: sample BD02T64 sea water enriched with oil for 64 days | place: USA:Gulf of Mexico | collected 2013-07-27
CAGGAGTGTCAGGCACTTAGCTTCGCATTCGATTACGACTCAGTGCCTTTAAGCAGCGCCGATAACAGTAGCTTTGCACGCTTAATCCAACAGTTTCAAATCACTGATCCGGTATTGTCACAATTAGCCGGTATTGTTAACGCAGCCACGGCTGAGGATTTCACTAGAGCGACTCAAGCCTCTGGTTTGGCCTGTGTTATTGCAGGCATAGTCAGTATTTATAAAAGCGGCCCAGAGTGCTCTGCGCAGGGCCTGCAGATCCTCGATGCTTTATACAGCGGCTTAACTAAGCTCTGACACAATAAAGCATAAAGAAAAAATTACAGCCGATAAAGCTGAGGAAAAGCGATGCAATACACCAGCCAACAGCAAGAGAATACCGATCACCAACCCCAGGGGCACGGCATCAGTTTTCGCCAGGCCTTTTTTACCTGGCTAAAAATAAGCTTACTCAGTTTCGGCGGACCCGCCGCGCAAATAGCTTTGATGCACAAAGTGTTAGTGGAAGAAAAGAGATGGATCTCAGAGGAGCGTTTTTTGCATGCACTAAACTATTGCATGTTATTGCCAGGGCCTGAAGCTCAGCAGCTGGCTATTTATCTGGGCTGGTTAATGCATCGCACTCTAGGTGGAGTAGTGGCAGGGGTACTGTTCATTTTGCCTGGCGCCCTGGTAGTGCTTGCCCTCAGCATTTTGTATGCCGGTTACCAGCAACTGAGTATTGTCGCGGCGCTGTTTTACGGTATTAAAGCGGCTGTTTTAGCCATCGTTATTGTGGCAGTCATACGCATAGGGCAAAAAGTACTAAAGAATTATTTTATGTATGCTACTGCCGCTTGTTCCTTTATCGGCATCTATATTTTCTCACTGCCCTTCCCGTTAATAATAATAACGGCGGCGCTAGTGGGATTTTTTGGCGGTAAAATATCTGCGCGAAATTTTGAAATTATCAGAGCCAAAACATCGGCCAACAACACTGATGTATTGCCCAGTGCCGCACTGGACAGAGCCCTTTATCATGCAGAAAACGGCAGCTTTATGCAGCATACTCAACCTTCATTGCGCCGCTGCGTTAAAGTGATCTGTTGTACTACTGTACTGTGGTTGGGACCACTGCTGGCCCTGAGCCTGTTTTTAGGTACTGATAATGTCTATACAGATGAAGCCACATTTTTCAGCAAGATGGCGGTGGTTACTTTTGGCGGTGCTTACGCGGTACTGGCCTATGTGGCACAGCAAGCCGTTGGCGTCTTCGGCTGGCTCAACCCGGGGGAGATGCTTGATGGACTGGCAATGGCCGAGACAACCCCTGGGCCGCTGATCATGGTCGTTCAGTTTGTAGGTTTTATGGGTGCGTTTCGCAATCCAGGCATGCTCGACCCGATGCTGGCGGGGAGCTTAGGAGCTCTGGTGACAACCTGGGTTACTTTTGTGCCCTGCTTTTTGTGGATTTTTTTAGGCGCACCTTACGTAGAAGCGCTGCGTGGTAATCAATATTTCAGCGCGGCATTATCGACCATCACCGCTGCCATTGTTGGCGTTATTTTAAATCTGGCCCTGTGGTTCAGCCTACACGTTCTCTTCGCGCAGACACAAACACTGCAATTACTAGGTTTAGACATTTCACTGCCAATTTGGTCCAGCCTGGATTTTCCGGCTCTTTGTATTGCCGCATGCTCGTTAATTGCCATGCAAAAGTTTAAATTAAGCATGCTCAAGGCTTTGGCAATCAGCGCCAGTGTAGGTGTAATTCTATTTTATCTTGGATAGATCTGATCAATATTTTTCGCACTATTTAATGTGCTATATTTATGTTAATTCAGGTCAAATGCATCGTTTAAATTACTGCAGATACCCCATGAAATACTCAACCCTACTGCTCGCGATTTTGCTGTTTACGCCCCTGCATGCTAGCGCCAGTAGCTGTAACACCCTGCAAGTTTCAGGCTATATTGGCTGGGTTCCCCTGCTGATTCAGGATTCTGAGGAAGATCCATTAACAGGTATCGCTATAGATCTAATCAGGGAGATAGCCACCGATTTAAAACTGCCGATAGAGTTCAAAATACTGCCCTGGAAACGCTCTTTACAGTATCTTGAAAAAGGCCGTATCGACATTATTCTCGGTATCTACAAAACCAGGCGCAGATCAAAAATATACCATTATACGCAGCCGATTCTACGCAATCAGACCCGAGTATTTGTCCTAAAGTCCAAGGTCTTTAAATTTGAGCAGCTGCAGGATCTGATCGGTAAACATGGCGAAATTCTGTTAGGTGCCAGCTTTGGCGATGAATTTGATCAATTTGCCCGCAAGCATCTGACTATTAGCGGTCAGGCCAGCTACCTTCCCAGTATTAAAAAACTGCTTAAAGGGAATATAGATTACATGCTTTCGGACCATACCGACGTGTTATATTCACTGCAAAAATACGGCTACAATGAGCAGATTATCGCCTTGCCCAAGGTAGTATCCACCTTAGAAGTGTATTTTGCTATTTCCAAAACATCTGCCTGTGCCCATTTAGCCAAAGACATCTCAGAGCGTTTAGAGGCTCTAAAAAATAGCGCCAAGTTCTCTGAAATAATGCAGCGATATACCGGCAAAAATTATAGTATGGACAGCCAATAAGCGACCGCAAAAGCCGCTTAACTAGAGCCGCTGGAGCCTACAATGATCTGTTCCGGTAACTTGATATCTAACTTAAAACCATCGCTGAAATGCTTGTCCACTTTGACATCCCCTTTCAGCGTTTGGGTTATCAAGTTGTAAATGATGTGCCCGCCCAAGCCGCTGCCACCACGACCGCGAATAGTGGTATAAAAAGGTTCAAATAACTTCTCTTGTCCCTGTGAGCTCAATCCCACTCCATCGTCAGAGTAATACAGATCCAAAGCATGCTCAGAATACTCGACTTTAATAAATATATTGCCCGGTTGCAGCGGTTCAAAGCCGTGCACTATAGAATTTAAGATCAGACAGGTTATCACTTGAGCAAAAGCGCCAGGATAACTCAGAATCAGTAGTGCAGGGTCACATTCAATGTTTACTTTTAAATTGGTGACTTTAATTTTTGGCTGCAGCGACAATACGATACTGTTTAAATTTTCGGCTAATAAAAATGTCCGGCACTCCTCACTGCTCTGATCCACTGCCACTTGTTTAAAATTGGCCACCAATTCTGCGGCACTATTAATGTTCTCTATGGTAATTTTACAGGCAGAACCAATCTGCTTTAAAAATAACAACAGCTCTTTTTTAGACACTCGCTGCTGTTGGCAGAGCTCGCTAAAGTGCTGCTGCTGTTCCTCCAATTTTGTGATAGCCGTTAAGATAGTACCCACCGGAGTATTTATTTCATGGGCAACTCCTGCCACTAATCCGCCCAAAAAAGCCATCCTGTCTGCTTCTACCAATTGCTGCTGGGTATTACGCAACTCAGCCAGAGTATCCGAGATATCCTGGTTTGCCTGTGACAGCTCTTCGGTGCGATGCAGAACCCTGGCTTCCAGCTCATCATTTAATTTCTTTAACGATTGCTTAGCGTTAACAGTGAGCTCTTGCTCAAACTTCAACTTCTCGATAGTCAGTTGTTGTCGATAGGCATGGTCTTCCAGCATCGACTGCTTTTCCTGATAAAAGTCTACCTTTTCCAACATTTCATCTGGTGATAAGTGCGCCTCAACCAACAGTTTTGAATAGCAGGTCAATAGCTGTTGCTGCTCTGTACTATTGAGTAACTCTATCTTCTGGATTGAGCGATTGGCACTGGCCATGCCGACAATTCCCGCCAGTAGCCCGGTCGCCCCTGTGCGCAACTGCGCCAATTGTAAAATATCGACTTTGCCCTCTCGGCTCAAATCGCTGGCGGCAAAATACAGATCCAACTTAGCAGTAGCGGCCTCCAGTGACAGGTAATTTCTAAGCAACCCTAGCAAGTGTTCATACTTATCTAACAGCGGTATGTCTGCTACTAGTTTGGATTTCATCCGCTGCTGGATTACCACACCTTGACCGACCCGGATAAACTCTTTAGCCTGCTTTAACTTTTCCAGATCAGTCTCTTTAAACCACTGCGACACTAACACGTATAGCAATGCGTTAATCAGTAGCGTCCAGAAAAAGCTGTGTGCGGTTGCCGACTCCATTTCCAAACCAAACAATTGCTCCGGGCGCAACCAGGAAAAACCGAATAATCCTTGCTCCATTATGTCCCACTGCAACCAGCCGCTGGCAATAATAGCAGGCAGCAATGAGGTGTACAGCCACAGCAGCGCCCCGCCAAGTACCCCACTGATGGCCCCTTTTAAGTTGCCGTGCTCCCACCACATCGCCCCCAACAATACCGGCATCAGCTGGGCAACTGCGACAAATGAAATAGAGCCTATTTTCACCAACAATGCTGATTCACCAATAGTGCGATAACAAAACAGACTCAAAAATAATATTGCGATCACTACTGCCCAGCGAACAAAGAGTAGGTAGCGGCGCAAAAAATGCAGTGATTTAAGTGCTTCTAACACCGGGACGATTATGTGATTGGTCGCCATTGTCGATAACGTCATGACACTGATCATAATCATCCCAGTGGAGGCGGCAAATCCACCTAAAAAAACCAGTCCGCTAATCAGCGAATAGTCGGCATTGATCAATAACTGCAGTAATACAAAATCTACCTGGTAATCATCGGCAAAGGTCAGAGCACCTACCATTGCTATTGGCATCACAAACAAGTTAATTACCAGCAGATATAAAGGGAATTGCCATCTGGCGGTATCTAATAATCGCTCATCTGAGCACTCGACAATGCCGACATGAAATTGCCTGGGCAGCACCACAATGCCTATAGCACCTAACAACATAGCGCCAAACCAGGCTGACATTGCCGGTGGATCTGTAAAGGCAGAGAAGCTGCTATCGAGTTTAATCTGAGATTCAATTTTCGCGACAATATCTGTCGGGCCATCAAATAATACAAAACAAATCACCACTGCGGCCGCCAGAAAAGCCAGCAGCTTAAAAACGGCCTCCGCGGCCAACGCTACCATCATCCCCGGATGACGCTCTGTCGGGTCCAGTTTGCGAACTCCGAAAACTATAGTGAAGAATGCCATCAGAAACACAATAATCAAATCCAGTTGATTGGCCGCAGCTTCGCTTCCATTCACTGTGCTATGCAGCAATAAATCGAAAGTGCTGATCACGGATTTTAACTGAATGGATATATAGGGAGTGATTCCCAGTAGACAGAGCAGACTAATCAGAGCCGCTAGTCGCTGGGACTTAGCGTATCGGGTCGAGATGAAGTCAGCGATGCTGGTGGAGTGGTAGGCATTTTTTATCCTCACCATGCTCTTAAGCAAGGGGGTAAAAAACACAAAGGTTAGGGTGCTGCCCAGATACAAGGCGATATGGTTAAGCCCCTGCCCGGAAGCTTGACCGACGTTTCCATAGAAAGTCCAGGAAGTGCAATAAACCGCCAGACTCAGACTGTAATTTGTCGCTGAGCCCTTTACTTTATTTGCCAACGGAGTTTTAGAGGCTCCCCACTGTGCAATTAAATACAGTACCACACAGTAAACTGCCAGCAGTGTGAAGGCGCTGAAAATGCTATACATTAATCTTTGCCTTCAGAGTCATCCTGGCGCTGTTGGTTTGTATCGCGCTTAGCCAGCAAAATAATAATCAGCCATATGACATAAGGGTATAACCACATCACCCACACCGAAAATGCACTCTGTATAATCACCGGCCAACTAAAAAGTAACAGGGTTAAAAGCACCAAACTAAGACGTATTTCCTGCAACACTGCCTCCTATGTCTGCATATCAGCATTGGGCTGAGAATGAGTTGAGCTAAAAAAGTCACGCGTGCGAGCTCCAGCAAAACAACCAAAATATTAACAGCTTTTGATACACAGACATTGAGGCCTTTTACTGAAAAATGGGCCCTGGCCATTAGAAAGTCGCTAATTAATAAAAACTCCTAGAAAAGCAGCTGACATCTATTGCTTTTAATCCACATGGAATTAACAGACTAATAGTGACAACTGTGCTAGCTTATGCAAAATTTCATACCCTGTTTCGACAGCCATTTAAGGTGAATTATGATTGATGCAATCATCCAGTTAACTAGCGAATTCGAGCCGACAGACATTATGTTGTACTCAGGTCTGGTCATAGGCTTGCTGTTTGGGGCTCTGGCACAAAAATCTGCTTTCTGCTTTCGCATGATGATTGTCGACCTGGCTGAAAACAGAAGGAGTGTGGCCACAACAATGTTTTTTGCCGCGCTAAGCTTAGCTATTCTGGGCAGCCAATGGTTATTCCATAGTACCGAGATAGAGTTACAAGGTATTATCCCGCTGCTTGATAACTATTCTCTGGGAGGAATCGTGCTCGGTGGACTGATGTTTGGTACGGGCATGATTTTGGCCGGTGGCTGCACCGGCCGTCATTTAATCTTAGCTGCACAGGGCAGTGCCAGATCCTGGTTTGTGTTATTGATCATCGCTATCAGCGCTTATGCGACATTGCGAGGCTTCTTGGCACTGGGCAGAATAGAGCTTAACGCCCTGGGCAACTATGATCTGATAGGCGCCGCGACTGGCCAACTTCAATTGAGCCAGCTGTTCACTGATGAGAGCCAAGTTCAATTCGTATTAGCGCTGGGTCTGGGAGCAATTATGCTGCTTGGGGTATCATTGCGAGCTTTACGCCAGCGTCATTTAAGCGCTTTAGCTTACGGTCTGGCGATAGGTTCTCTGATACCACTGACTTGGTTGATTACCGGTGTAATAGCCTTCGATGAGTTCGAACCTGTTCCCGCACAGAGCTTATCTTTTGTTGCACCTGTGGCCAACGCCCTGCAATTTTTAATGACTTACACCGGCTCCAGCGCCAACTTTACTAGCACCTTAATCGCCGGGGTACTGATCGGAGCATCTGCCTTAGCACTGCTGAGCGGTCAATTCAGTTTTAAGGGCTTTACCCAAGAACGAGATATCATCCGCTATTTCTGCGGCGCGATGCTGATGGGATTTGGTGGAGTAACGGCACTAGGCTGTACTGTTGGCCAGGGGTTGGCTGGAATGAGTTTACTGTCTATCTCTTCTATTATTGCCACTTTGGCCATCGCCACAGGCGGTTTTGTCACCGCAAAGTTACGCTCTGGTCAGACCCAGAACTACTCTGGCAGCGCCAGCAGCGTTTAATCCGCCCCAGCGAGGATAGCAATGGATTCGTCTATCGCCAGATCCAGATAGTGCCAGTAGTAATCACTGCCGTTGTAACCGACTATCGGCTGTGCTAATTGCCGGCCATTTTTGTCCAGCAGCAGTAAAGTGGGTGTGGCTATAATTTCATAATCTAGCAGTAAATCCACCGGCAGCTGCCCTACGCCTGCAAAGTTAATCACTTCGATATCCGATTCCCAATTAATTTTTCGCAGCAGCAGCTTGTCTGTATAGTGACCGCTGACCAGCAGCGGGTCAAGAATCTGCTGTTCCAGGCGCTCGCAATAACTGCAACTTGGCGCCGAGACATACAACAGCAAAACCTTTTTATCTAGCAACTGGGCAGCGGATGCCTGTAAGTCTTTAGCCAAACTTATATTTTTGGAAGTATGCTGCTCTTCTGCAGCTTGTACAGCAACAGCTGACAAGGCACTCATCAACACCAGCAGCATTAGCGCTGTTGAGATACGGGCTAGCCTTCTTGAATTAGCAAACATAATCAATATCCGTTGAATAACATAGATAAACAAGAGCGCTATTCAAGCTTATTCTAATCTCTCTAGTATATCTTCAATAATCTCATCCGCGTACAAATCGCGAAAGAAATGGTCAGCATCTTCTATCATCACCAAGTCGATCAGTGGATTGCTGGAAAACAGAGCTTGCTGAGCCATAAAACCCGGGGTCAGTGGATCATTGCTACCCAGGTACACACTGGTTTTAACCTTCACTGATGAGAGTAGCGCCGGGGTGTTCTTTTCTGGAACAGGGCTATAGTAACTGCGAAAGGCCGCTGCAGATACAGTGGTGTTTTCACATGAGAGTACGTCTTGTTCTAGCAACAGCTGCTGCGGGTTTTGCTCAATTCGCTCCAGCACTTGCGCCAGTGACTCAGTGTGCTGGGCATCGTAACGCTCACGACTGCTCTGCATACTCCAGTGCATAGGTGCAATCAAGTGCAGCTGGGTTATCTTATCGCTGTGGCGCAAACTGTAATCGGCCATTTGCGCGCCACCCCTGGAATGCGCTATCACTGCAATTTTTGTATAGCCTTGCTGTTGCAGATAATCTACCCAGTGATCTATTTCAGCAACCGCCGCTCCCTGACCGCTGGAGAGTCCCTGTTCGCAGTTGTAAAACCCACTGCGATTATCGACGCCATAACTCAAGCTGATTGCCAGGCTCGGATAGCCTTCATCTGCCAATAAAGTTTGCAGCGCCTTGGGCAACTCCATGCCATGCCAGGCTAATGTGCCATGCAAAATCAAAAATACCGGTTTGTCGACCTCCTCAGTAAGCTCCATGTTGGCATTCACTGCCAGGCCCTGATAATGGCTAGTGACAACCGCTGCAGTCACATTAGTAATCTGCAAAAGTACCAGTACTAACAGGGTATTTTTGAATATTGATCGCAACATTTGGACCTCTTCTAACAAGCTGTTTTTAGTTCAAACCAGGGTTATTGGCGACATTTAGCAGTTTCGGTGTATTCAGCTTTTTAAAGTCAACTTGCTGCTGATCTTGCATGTACTGGCTGACCACATCCCAGATAGGAGCACCGGGTGCCTGACTGCCGACAGTCGCCCAGCCGGCAACTTTGTAATTTTTATTGGCATCGATTTTTTGTCCGTTGTCTAGCTGCATTTCTGTGACTCTGTTACCGGCGCTGCCCAGCGGATCCAGTACATAATCTAAGCCACCTACGCGCACCATATCCCCGCCTTGCTGGTAGTAGGGGTCTGGATTAAACAAGTTGTCTGCTACATCTTCCAAAATAGCCTTGATCTGCGCACCATTCATTTCACGGGCATAAGTCTCTGGATAAGTGATACAAGTTTGATCTAAGACGTGCTCCATAGTGATACTCTGCCCGGCTAATACACTAGTACCCCACCTGAACCCTGGAGATAGTGATATCTGGCAGTCTTTCACCGCCCGCAGCGCGTCGCATATCACCTGATCGAAAGTACCGTTAAAGTTACCGCGCCGATACAGCAGACTACCTGCTGTGCCCAGCGGTTGTTGCAGCTTGTCTAAAAATGGCTGACGCATGTTATCTATATACTGCTGCATCTGTGGATCCGCTTTTAGCATCGAGGAAAATACCGGCAGCAGTTTGTAGTTGTAACCTGTCACTTTGCCGCCCTGAATCTCTAAATCCATCACCCCGAGAAACTTGCCATTAGAGCCGGCATTTGTCACTAAGGTCATGCCTTGGGCATTTTTCACTTCTATCGCCTGCGGTACCCCATCGTGAGTATGGCCGCCAAAAATAGCATCTATGCCTGTGACTTGCGAAGCCATTTTCAAATCGACATCCATGCCATTGTGCGATAACAGTATCACCGCTGCAGGCTTTTCAGTGCTGCGAATCTGATTCACCAGCTCCTGAATCTCCGGCTCGCGGATACCAAAAGTCCAGTCGGGGATAAAGCGCTGCGGGTTGGCTATAGGGGTATAGGGAAAAGCTTGACCTATCACCGCAACCCGGTGGCCATTTAGCACTTTAATAGTATAAGGTTTGAATGCGTGGCCACTATCTTCATCGTAAGCGGGTGCTCCGTCGAACAGGGCGTCTTCTTTAACTAAGATATTTTGCGCTAAAAACTCACCATTAAACGCTTTGATGTTCTCTAGCACATCTGAATCCTGGTAAGTGAACTCCCAGTGCCCAGTCATGATATCGACCCCAAGTAAGTTGCAGGCACCAACCATGTCTTTACCGCGGGTCCAATAGGAAGTACCAGACCCCTGCCAGGTATCGCCGCCATCGAGCAGTAATGTTTTGTCGCTACCGTATTCCCCGCGCAACTTATCGACTAAGGTTTTTAAGTGGGCAAAGCCACCCACTTTACCAAAATCGCCGGCGGCGTTGGCAAAATTCAAATAACTAAAGGCGTGCGCATTGGCGCTGCCGGGATCTAATTTAAACTGTTTCAGCATCGCATCACCGACTAAGTGCGGTGCCTTGCCCCAGGAATTATGCAAACCTATATTGACGCTGGGCTCGCGAAAATATATAGGTAGCAACTGGGCGTGACAGTCAGTCATGTGCAGCAGACGCACGTCCCCTGTAGCGGGAAGGTCGTACATTTTCTCTGCGCTGCTACTGGCAAACACATTGCGCGGCAGCATGCCCGCAACTCCGGCCATGGCCATTAACTGACTAAACTCGCGACGACTGATATTCATAAATTGAGATCCACTGAAAGCAATTAAACTAAAAAAAGGCTGCAAAAAGCCACACAGCATAGCTGTGTAGCTTTGTTACGTTACTGAGTTTACTGAAGATTATTGCGGCGTATGGTCTTGCCAGTGCTGCTGCGAGTATTGCGCTTGCAATAGGCTATTTTCACTTTGCTTTAATGCTTTACTGGCGAGTTTCTGCGCCAGCGCCACATCACCTTCTTTTAACGCTTTGTTAGCGCTTTTAATCAGGCCTGCAGTTTTAGTCCATTCAAAGCCTGCTGCAGCGGCTTGCACGCGAGTAGCTTCAGCTTTGTCTATCAGTGCCGTAACTTCTGTACTGGCCACGACCGGTACACTGAGCAACGCTGCCATAGCAACAACTATTAATTTTTTCATAGTGACATTCCTATATTAGGCGCTATTTACGCGCACTCGGACCATTCAAAACCAAACCTTGATTCATCAGCGACTGGAAGAACTCTAAGTTACGATATTCTTCCCCCTGAGCGGGAAATGGCTGAGCCCGTACATTTTTATTACAACCGGCATAGCGACGGTGCAACGTCCCAAGACCACCCCATTTAGAGCGATACACAGGGAAACCAGTGGTGTGGCCCAGCGCCGGGCTCGGGATATCCGCGCGCAGCTTTTGACCGGCAGCCACTAAATGGCAGTCGGAACAGGCCAGATTAAGCTGACCACGTTTTGAGTAAAAGAACTTTTTACCGTCCAGATAAGCGTCGTATGCCGCCTGATTAGGCACTTTAATGTTAAATGTCTCATCCCTTGAGGTATAGGCCATATAGGCTGAAATCAGCGCAATATCACCCTTCTTATAACCTAGTGCTTTTTCACCATTGGACTCGCGACACATGTTGATAGCCAATTCCAGAGTCATTACCTTTGACAGTTCCAGGTCGTAGTATGGGTAGTTTTTACGCACATTAACGCCATCGTTGCTAAAGCAACTGGCATAGCTTTTGCCATTGGCAAAGGGTTTTTCAAACAGCTCTTGTCCCTCATCGATAGACAACTCGTAAGGGGGAAACTCTTCAATCTCTTCCCATTGCTCGCGAGATTTAGCATCGATGGCATACACACCATTGATATAATCTGTCACTTCAACACTGGCAAACTTGTTTTGAAAATAGCTGCGAAATTTGCTGCCATCTTCAGCCACTAACTTGTCATACTGAGTTTCGTTTGCACTTGCGCTAGCAACAGAAAAAGCCGCTAGTACAGTACATATTGTTATTATTTTTCTCATTGATGAATCCTCTTGCTAGGATTATTTTATAGTCACATCCACAACGCCGGTTTCGCCCGCTGTATCTATTGCTGAGATCTTTAAGCTCTCGCCAGCCGCCCCTTTAAAATAGAAGGCCAGAAACGGATCTTTGGAAACACCGGGTCCCACTTCTGTGCTGAAGACTGTGCTTCCCTGATACTCCGCCATAATTTCGGTCAAGTGAAGAGCGGGAATCAGAGCGCCTTTTTTGTCTTTACGACGTCCGGTTTCCATCTGGTGTTTGACCAGCATTTTAACTTTGACAACACCGCCACTGGCCTTAGCTTTTACTTTTAATTTCATTGCTTTACTCTCCAAAATTAGCCGCCACAGCCGCCTATAGTTACTTTAACGGTGGATGTCGCGCGGTATAGTTTTCCATCGGCTTCAACCAGTGCAATCACTTCTGAAGTCGTACCCATGCGAATACGAATAGATACATCGGCGACACTGTGTTTGCTCAGGTTAAAAGTTGAAATTAATGGAGAGGGGTTCTTTACTACGAACAAGCTGATACTGCTGATATTGTCTAGATCACTCTTTACTGAAACAGGGACTACTGCGCCGTTTTCAGCAATAGCGGGTGCCTTCAGGCTCACCTTATCACTGTCTTCGATCGCCATTCCCGGGTATTTAGCATCAATCGCAGCAGAGAGATCTGTGGCGTTAAATGCAGAGTCATTCCACTTTGCCCAAACCACGCTGGGTAAGCTACTCAGCACCGCCAAACAGGCCGCGCCTTTACCTATAGTGGTAAAAAATTTACGTCTGGAAAATTTCATATAGTTGCCTTCTTTTGAATCGATATCTGACTAACTCAGCACTTATAAACTATACAGCCAAGTTACTATTTTATTTATTTCAACGTCACTCAAAATGTCATGACTACCAAAGGGAGGCATGATAGTTTGCGGGTTGTTTTTACGCGGGTCACTAATTTGCGCAATTAAGGTATCCCGGTCTGGGAATCTTGCCTTCATGGCGATCAGCATCGGGCCAGTGTTTCCAGCAAGCGAGCCACCATCCACTGCGTGACAGGCCAGACAGTTGCCTTTTTTGCGGTCAAAGCCGAGCTTTTTACCTTCTTCGATATCTCCTGCCAGTAACGGCTGAAATAGCAAGCTGATAAATACGCAGGCACTTAGCATAAGTTTCAATGTTCTTATCATCGTATTGCCTCTTGTTTTAATTATTGTTGTTATTATATATATCGAATAGCTATATAAAAAGGATATTATACAACAATAAGCTATATAGAATAGAGTACAGACTGTGAATTACCGCAGTATTTTTAAGCACTTATAATTATTGTTTGCGGTCATCTACATTTTTTTTAACTATTAAGTTTTATTCCCCCCCAAAGCCTTCTCGTTTTTATAATTAGCAGAATTAACTCAACTAATCTACATCCACCTCCGGCTCGGCCAGAGAGCTGACCAGTTTAAGCTCAGTGCCTTTTACACAGTCCTGCATGCAGCGGGCATTTTGGATATCCGGGCGTGTGTCCAGATAAAATCCATCGCGATTGGGCATTTTTATCTGCATCAAGCTATCTTGATCGACAACCGCATCATCATCGAGTATATCGTTGAGACTCAACACATAAGCGGTCAGTGAATAAACTTCATCGACTTGCAGTGACTGGGGTGCATAGTAGGGCATTGCCCGGCGGATATAGTCCCACAACGTTGAAGTATAAGGCCAATAACTGCCGACGGTTTTTTCCGGGCGCGCATCTTGCAGCGATCCCTCACCACCGGCTAGTTTAGGATAACGCCCCGCTCCCTCGCCAAAATCACCATGACACATAGCGCACTTTTGCTCGTAGATAACGCCCCCCTGCTCGACCGAGCCGGAGCCTTTAGGCAACCCGACACCATCGGGGCGAACATCTATGTCCCAACCGGCAATTTCTGCGCTGCTCGCTGGCGTGCCTATGGAAAAGGCAGCTCCTTGGTTGTAAGTCGCTTGCGGAGTCTGTTCACTGGCCTGTAATGACACTGAACTAAGTAATAACAGAGCCAGCACGCTAAAGTATTTAAAGCTGAATGTTTTAACTAAGTTGTACATTGGACACCTCGCCGTTTGCATCCAACTTCCAGGTGTGGATAGAGTTTTTGTGGTAGATAGAGTTAGTGCCGCGCTCGGCTCGCAACTGGGTGATAGTCGGCTGTACATAGCCGGTTTCATCCACAGCACGGCTCTGCAGCAACATAGGATTGCCTTGCCAGTGATACATAATACTAAATCGGGTCAGCGATTTAGAGAGCACCAGCCCGGTGAGTTCGGCTTGTTGCCAGCTGTTGCCACCATCCAGGGAGATATCAACCGCTTTGATCTTGCCGCGGCCCGACCAGGCAAAGCCTTCGATTCGATACCAGCCGGCCCCTTTAAACGGGGCTTCAGGTGCAGGCGAGGTAATCACCGAATTACACTCTTGTACAAAAGAGAATTTGCGGGCGCGACCATCATCCATTAAATCAGTGTATTTAGAGGTTTCCTCGCGCATGTACCAAGGTTTATCGCTGATCTTCAGCCTTCTCAACCACTTGATACTGGTATTACCTTCCCAGCCAGGGTTGAGCAGACGCAGCGGATAACCCTGTTCAGGTCTCAGTGCCTCGCCGTTTTGTGCATAGACGATAATCGTGTCGTCAAGGGCCTTTTCCAGCGGAATACTACGGGCCATACCGGCACCGTCAGCTCCCTCCGCTAATACCCACTTAGCACCGGGCTTAATACCCACTTCCGCCAGAATGGTCGAGAGCCTTACCCCAGTCCACTCACAACATGAGAGCATACCGTGGCTAAATTGCAGCGATTTCATCTGCGGCCCTTTCCACTCCATTCCACCATTGGCGGCACACTCTAAGAACTTAATCTCAGTGACGCTGGGGAATCGCTGCAAGTCATGCATATTGAGGATGATAGGTTTTTCTACTAAGCCGTGAATAACTAATCGATGCTGCTCGGGATCTATATCCGGCACACCAGAGTGGTGGCGCTCAAACACTAAACTGTTGGGAGTGATAATGCCGCTCAGGGACGCCAGCGGTGTCATACTGACTGAAGAAATTCGATCTGCGGTCAACCAGGGAACCGTTCTTCTGATCACTTCACTCTCGAAGCCTGAAGGTTTACCGTAGGGGTTGGTTAGCACCCCTGGCCCTAAGGTCTTGCTCCACTGGGGAACCTGCGGTGGCAAGTTCGCGGTACTGGCTGATGCCGTCTTGGCAACCGCCGCTGTTCCAAGCAGAGCAATCGCAGATGCCAGAAATTTACGTCTGTCACTGCCGGGTAAGGGCTTACTTTCACTCTCTAATGTTGTTAATAACTGCCGTTCTTGCTCGTCGCTAAAAAAACTCACTGTTAAACCTCTACTATTATTTTTATGCAGAAACAACGAATCAGTCCAATAGCTGCAATACGGGCGCTAAGGTGAGCATATCTGTGTCAGACACAGCTATACCCCAGTAGAGCTTACAGAGCATTCCTGACTTATCCGCATATCTCTTAGGTCTATGCTTTATTATCGGTTCTTATACATATCTATTAGCGGCGATTGAGCGCCAGCTAAAATTCCAAAGCTTGGACAATTATCTTTTCTAAAAACCCTTGGATGGCCTGATATTCCATTAGATTCTGCAGTGGTTTGCGTATCGATAAATACACAGTACCGGGCTCTGCGGCAAGGGTATAAATGGCAATTGGATAGGGACAGAGCACTAAAGTGTGCGGGTCCGCTGCCACTAACTTATGCGATATTTCAGCCTTGCAAAACAACACTACTTCCGCCTTATCATAGACATTTTCCGTAATCCCTAGAGCTTTGCCAGTGCGCGCTAACATATCACTGGCATGAGCGGTGTAGCTAACCACTGCCCCCTGGTCTTGAATAGCAAAGATCAGAGACTCTTTTACCTCGTCGAACTCTCCCTGAGTACTGTACAGCCAGGCAGAATCCGTTACTTGGTACTGCGCCGCCCAAGTGGGACTGGCAGTCAAAAACAGCATTATGAAAGTGGCTGATATAGTGGCGAAATTAGGCATTTTTTCTCCCTGAAGTAATCATCCGCGAATACTGTAGCACCATTATTCAACAAATAACCTACTTTTTTTAATTTATTTATAAGCATATAACTAAAAAGAATAACAAACCGAAACTGAATGAATGTTACGCGATATAGCGGCATAATAATCCTGATCTATTTTAGCAATCGCCGCTAGTGTATTGATAGGCTTGAAATAGTTTTCGAACAAGTAACATCCAACACCTTGCACTATCCTGGCTGCCGCCATTTATCGGTAAAAAAATCCTGCACAATTTGCTATTGATATCGCAGTCCAGAGCGTATCATGTGCACTTTTTGCCGCTGGGGTCGGTCCATTTATGCGTCTGTTAAAATCCACTGTTCACCCGGACATAAAAGACCTGTCTGCTGCTTGTTTTAAACGTGATGCCACACGTGCCATTGTCTTGCGCGGCCGGGAAATTCTGCTGTTACATACTCAGCGCTACGACGATTACAGCCTGCCCGGTGGTGGCATAGATGAGGGGGAAGAACCTATCAACGGTCTGATTCGCGAACTGCGCGAAGAGACCGGGGCGCAAAATATCGGTAATATTGTCGAATTTGGTTGCTATGAAGAGTATCGCCCCTGGTACAAAGACAATATGCAGATAGTACATATGCAATCCTTTTGTTATCGCTGCACTATCGACGAGCAATTACAGAGCCCCAGTTTTGAGGCCCATGAAATCGCCAATGGCATGACACCCTGCTGGATAGATATTCATCAAGCTATCGCCCACAATTTGCACACCCTTGCTCACAGCGAGAAAAAGGGACTCTCAATCGTTCGCGAGACTTTTCTGTTAAAGCTGATAGTTGAAGAGCTACTGAACTAACCAGCAAGGCTACAACTTACAATGGCAGAGTTATCCGTCTATGGATTTTTTTGATAACAGACTCAATCCCTTACCTAAAATATTTGTCATACAGCTTTTCAGTAAACCCCTGATTTTTCATTAGCTGTAACGCTTTATTAAATTGATAGGCGATCGAGTTTGGATCGAGAGATGTGGGGAAATTAGCCGCTGAAACGGGTTCGCTGGGCTTAAAATTAGGATTGGCTATTTCTTTAAATTTGGTGGATTTCCTTGAGAAAGCCAGATAGACAACTTTTTCGCCTCCGCAGCAGTGATGATGAATTTTTAGGGGATTTCCCTGCAGAGGATTTAGCTTGATTGCATACAAAAATTCAGAGTAATTAGCATAATAAAAATCTGCCCTTTGCAGATACAGAAACGCAATTACTTGGCTGATACTTAAACCCGGCGCCCTGATCACTCTTATTCCCGCTAAATCTTTATAACGATTCAGGCTGCCGAGCGCGACTATCACTTTGCGCCCCTTTAACTGAGAGAGATCAGTGACATCAGCTAAAGTGCTACGAGATATCCCGACATTTTTCTTTACTAGGCCTGTCGCTATAAAGAAAGCGTTTTTAGCACGTTGCACCGTGTAATTATAGGCGGGATAAATATCGATCTTGCCCGCATTTAAGTCAGCCAAAATACGCTTTTTAGGTTTGCGAACTATCACTAATTGACAGTTTATCATCTCGGCAGCCCGAGTATAGATGTCTGCGTATAGGCCTGTATTATCAGGTACAGCCGCCATAAAAGGAGATTTATCTTCCAACCTATAGCCCAGTTTCACAATGCATTGGGCAAACGCCGCTTGTGTCGCTATACCCAGGGACAAGAGCAGTACCAAACATCGAAATGCCCTGCCAAGAAAACATCTATTTCCTCGCATAGCCTAGCCTCATTGCAGAATTATGTTGACTAGTTTAGCGAATCCATCGCCCGATAGAATATAGAAATAATTTGCAGATGGCCGCTATGCAACTCCATAACTATTGATCGGCTGTCCCTGATTGCGAAATGATTAGCGAAATCTCGGCTAGTTTAGCTAGGCTTTTGTTAGCTTTTGTCAGAATTTATACACTGCAACGCTCTGCTGTAGCTGTGCTGCAATCCCGGAAATATTAATACTCGACTGATTGGCCTCTTTAGAGTGCAGAGCCGTCTCTTTAGCGGTGCTATTGATGGTGCTAATGTTTTTATTAATCTCTTCGGAAATAGCCCGTTGCTGCATTGAAGAGCTGGCGATCTGGCTATTGAGATCAAAGATATTGCCGACGGCATCACTAATGTCGTTTAGGGCTTTAATCGCCATATCCGCATCCACAGCCGCTTTAGCGGCCCCGCTTGAGCCCTCTTGCATAACATTCACCGAACTGCTGACATTGTCCTGAAACTTATCAATCAAGCTGTGTATTTGTACTGTCGAAGCCTTGGTCTGCTGAGCCAGATTTCGCACTTCGTCGGCGACCACGGCAAAGCCACGACCATTTTCACCCGCTCTGGCCGCTTCAATAGCGGCGTTTAGGGCCAGTAAATTGGTCTGCTCCGCGATAGTACTGATCACCTCTAAAACCACGCTGATACTTTTACTGTTATCTTGCAACTGGGTAATAATCTCGGCAGAAGCGCTAAGTTTTTCTGCCAGGGAATCAATTGATACTCCAACGTTGCCAATCACCGTTTTACCTTGACTGACAAATTCACTCGCTTCACTGGCGCTGCTGGCCGCCACCTGAATACGCTCACTGATTTCATTACTGGCCAGTAGCATTTGTGCGGCTGCCAGCTCTAATAAGTCCGACTCACTTTGTTGAATAATGGCCAACTGATAGGTTTTATCTGAGACATCGGTATTGCCACTGGAGGCCAGTTCTAGATCCCGGCTAAACGCAGGTATCTTACTAAAGGTGCTTTTTAAGTTAGCGACAAATTGATTAAACAACTGGCTGACCTCAGTCAATTCATCTGCGCCGCCTAATTGCAGTGAAACAGATAAATCACTGGAGGTAAGTGCCACTTCACAGAGATGACTCTTAAGTAAGTTAATACGCCGAATAATTGATTGCGCAATCAACAGTACCGCTATCACAATCAAAACAACAAACAGTGCACACCAATACAACAAGGCACTGCGAACAGCACTGTTCTGCGTTGCCACTTTAACTCTTAATTGCTGATTTATATCACTAAATAATATTTCAGTAGCATGCACTGTAGCGCGCATTTCGCCGTGTAAACCGCTTTTATGGGTCAGACCTAACTGGAGATAATTGGCAGACAAATCATTAAATGCACTGCGATAAATATCCATTTTCGCCTGAAGCTGCCCCTGTAGCGGCGCACTCAGAGCTGAACCCTGTAGGTGCTCTGAAAACAGTGCAAAATTGCTGGAAAACTTAGCTAAATACTTATTTTCTCTGCGCATCATAAAATCTTTTTCATTGCGACGCAGCGTCAACATATCAGCCGTTAGCTGAATCAGGCCGTACTGCTTTAACAGCTCTTCCGCATCGTGCACAGCAGAGCGCAACTGGCCGCGCAATCCATCACTGGGATGCAAGCCAATTTGCTGATTCAACAGCACTATATTATTAAAAGATTGAGCATAGTCATCGAGAAGCGCCAATAGCTCATCACCCTGCGATTGGACACTGATACCTAACTGTTCAGACAAATTTATAAATCCCTGAGCGGACTTAGTAATCAGCAGTGTGTTAATGGCAAACTTTTGTTGGTACTTAAGATCTGATCTGGCTAAAAAATCCTTTTCATTTCTGCGCAGACTTAGCAGCAAAATCTGACTGTCTTTAACTAAACTTTTAGTCTCATCCAGCAATTTAATTTGCTGCATAGAGTAATTTGCAATAAAGACAATCGCCAACAGAAAGAAAGCGACTAATGCAGCCAAACTATAGAGTTTTGTTTTAATCGAGAAGTAATAGAAGCTTTTCATGTTCCGCCTGGGATATTGGCACAGTGGTTTTTAGTGCTATATCTTAAGCATAGTATGTTTCAATTTAATGAAGGTTTTATGACGCTTATAAGACGGCATTGATAGCGGAAAAACCTTATAAACAGAGACTTAAAAGAGAAATAATTAGGAACTCCGAGGGTTGAATCAGCATTACTAAACACTACCCCAGAGCGTGAAACTGATGATTTATTGCCCACTAAATTTCAAACATCAATGCTGAAAATTATCAATATAGGATTAATCGTGAGACAGTATTAATCCGACGCACTGTTTCAAACAAGTGTTTTAATAATTAAGTTTATTGCCTGAAAAAGTCAACACTATACACCTTTGCCCACCGGTAAATTATCAAAATCTGGCCGGGCAGCTGGATCCTGGAACATATTCGAGTGCACAGTGCTTAGCAACTAATGCCCTGTGCAGAGCTAGCTCATCGCAACCTTTATGCAGGTGCTGTGCAATAGGCTTCCCCATTACACCAAGACCAATTATTCCCGTTTGCATACTTCACCTCACTTCTAAAAGACTATTTACCACAAAGTTTTAATTCCTTTTAAATCTTAATAAGCAAGGCTATCGACAACAAGATACCATTCAAAAATCCTCAGTTCTCGAAATGAGACGGCATCAAGACAAAAAATTAAATGCAAATAAATC
>MAAC01009967.1_pt1 | contig 20273 bp, 24 predicted proteins | sample 1115981 | NCBI WGS metagenome assembly MAAC01 (sample SAMN04961126, study PRJNA320927) | seawater metagenome | isolation source: sample BD02T64 sea water enriched with oil for 64 days | place: USA:Gulf of Mexico | collected 2013-07-27
TGTTGCTGCGCGAACAAGCAAGACGCGTAAACCCTTCCATGGGGCTCTACACAAGCATCCATGCTTGTGAAGCTTGCTTTTATCACATCTGCAAAACTTAATATAAAACAAGTACTTGAGTTTTTAACAACAATTGGCGGGAACATAGCTATAAACAATAATTATGAAGGTTGGGTAACCACTTATCCATACCTTCACATTCCAAAGTAATAACAAGTTCACCTGCCAATAAAAAGGGGCCAATATGGCCCCAAAATTCACGCTTAGCTAATGATTAGTCAATACTTAAATAACGTTTAGTTAGCACTTAAACAACCAAAGAAGACTAGTTTAAATAAGATAATGCCTGCTCTAAATCTGCAATCAAATCATTCACATCTTCAATACCGGTAGAATAACGAACTAAGCCTTCAGGGATACCTGCCGCTGCACGCTCTTCATCAGTACATTCAACATGACTTGTTACCACTGGAGGGCCGACAACTGTTTCAACACAGCCTAAGTTAGCCGCCATGTGGGCATAGTTAAGTTTTGGTAAGAAAACTTTAATGGCATCTAAGCCGCCTTTAACTGAAAAACTTAACATACCACCAAAGCCGCGCATTTGTCTTTTGGCAACGTCATGATGAACATGAGTTTCTAGCCCAGGGTAGTTAACTACATCAACGTTAGGATGCTGTTGTAAATAAGTGGCAATTTTCATGGCATTTTCATTTTGACGCTCAACACGTAAACTTAAGGTTTTCATGCCACGCAATAAACTATAGGCATCCATTGGCGCAAGTGAAGCACCATTTATTTCACGGTAGTGATAAATTTTCTTCACTAATTCTTTATTACCACAAGCAACACCACCCAGTGCATCTGCATGACCCCCTAAAAATTTAGAAGCACTGTGAAGGACAATATCAGCACCCTGCTCTAATGGGTTTTGGTTAATGGGTGTCGCAAAAGTATTATCAACAACCACTAAAGCACCCACCGCTTTACCCGCTTTGGCTAAACGCGAAATATCGGTAATTTTAACGGTTGGATTGGTCGGTGTTTCTAAATAAAGCATTTTACAGCCTCTAGCGACCTCGGCTTCTATTTCTTCATAGTTTGTGGTGTCACATAAACACACTTCAATACCCATCGGCGGTAAGAATTCAGTGAACAACTTATTGGTGCCACCGTAACTGTCCTTAATTGACACAATACGGTCACCGGGGCGTAAAAATGTGCCAAAAATATTACTGATTGCCGCCATACCACTAGAAAAACTCGTTGCCGCTTCAGCGCCTTCAAGCTCTTTCACTTTATCTTCAAAAGCGCGCACGGTTGGGTTGGTATTGCGTGAATAAATATGACCTTCTTCTTTTTCTAAGGCAACTGCGTGCCATGTCTCAATGTCTTTGTAACCAAAAGATACACTGTGAACTACAGGCACTTGTGTTGAGCGCTCATAAGCTTCGTGTTCTGTTTCACCGCCCCAGATAGCTAAAGTGGCTTTGCTTGGTTTTGTCATAAGTTGATTCCTCAATAAAACCGTAATAAATTATTCGGTTTATAAATTACGCTGTATTCTATCTGTATTGGTTTACGGATAGTCTGGTTATAAATAATTCTCAATAATGGCATTTGCGTTACTAGAAAATATGCGTACATATATCTACATCAACTATTTTTCAAAGCAAATAACTCCGGTTGCAAAGAAATAAATAATGCTACATTTGATGGGATTTATTCTAACAAAGATAAAAAAACGTCAATAGAGGATTTCTTTCGTTTTTCTGCGCAAAAATATTGGTTTTCTCTGATTTTTACGTTAATTGTTACTAAGATTTCTAAGCGTCGTTTTTAGTGACATTTAAAGTGATTAGATTGCAGGAGTCGATAAACAATTAAAGGAAGATAGAATTTAAAAGTGGCGTTGAAAGCACTGAGGATTCTTTTACTTTTTTAGTCACTATGTAAGTACTGTATTTTAATAAGCCAATTTCTGAGTCGAGCATTCTGTCAACAAAAGCTTGGTATTCATCAATGTTAGCAACCACAACTTTAAGCAGATAATCTAATTCACCACCGACAGCCCAGCACTCGATAATTTCGTCCATATCCTGAACTGAGCTTTCAAACAGGTTAAAATCACGAGCTTGATGGGTGGCTATTTCAACTTCCATAAAAATAGTGGCGTAATTGCCAATATTAGCAATAGATATTTGTGCACCGTAACCGACGATTATACCTGCTTTTTCTAAACGCTTTATTCTTTCCCAACAAGGTGTCGGCGATAAAAATATTTGTTCTGAAAGAGCTGTTTTAGTAATTCGCCCATCACGCTGTAATACAGAAAGGATTTGTATATCTTTGTTATCTAACTTTATCATGAAGTTACTTCTAAAATCTTCGTGCTTTATACTCGCTTAATTTCTTATAAACTGCAACAAAAATGTGCTATTTACATCTTAGTTCATGCTAACTTAATTACTGTTATCGCCTGAAAAAAGTGACATAGTGGTAAGAAAAGTTGCGAGAAAAAACGGGGTTCCCCAGCTCTTTTTTCGTACCTGCTTTATCTTAATCACTCTATAGTAGTATAAGTAATAAAGCGCTTCTGCTGATGGAGCCGATCAATATACTAAAAGATAGTGTTAAGCGGCTTTGCTCAAAACACATAACTTACATTTTGACTTATTCGGCAAACGAACAATGTCAGCAGACTTCTTAACCGATTTAAGTTTTTCATTTGATATCGCAAAAACAACCATCAAAGAAACTAATATTATTGGATTAATCACCAATGCTTGGACAAATGAAACGGGTAAAATGAAGCCAATGCCTGATATGCCCAAAATAGATAGCAGGCTTATGGCACGAATGCCGTTATAAACAATATTGTGAATACTCATAGTAATTCCTTTTGTTGCTTGAATTACTACTATATTGATAGGATTTATTTTCGACAAACGTAAAATACTGATGCTATAGGTGAATATTATTCACTCATAACTTTTCAACCAGTGCTTTAAACCAGCCAATGAAGGAATGAAGGTCATCGCGCTCTTTATCTCGAGGATGATAAACAGCAAAGCATTCAGATAAAAATCGACATTGTTCTTTAAATGGCTGAACCAATAAGCCACGCTTTAACGCCATGTTTTCAAGGGGAACAGCGCCCAATGCTAACCCTAGTCCTTGTTGCGCAGCTTGCATTACCCCATCATAGGTACCAATATTGAGGTTAGATCTTGACTCAACATAAGTAACACCCGCGGTGTCGCACCATTGTGACCAGCTATCCTTCATATTAGCGTGTTGAATTAACGGCACGGATAGCATTTGCTCAACGCTGGACAAACTGTGCTTCTTCGCAAATTCTGGCGAGCATAAAGGGGTCACTTGTAGGTCAAATATTTTTTCAGATATTACCCCAGAATAATTACCATCGCCAAGCCTTAACGCTATGTCAAAGTCATCATAACGCAGATCAATCAGATCAATCGATGTTTCAATTCTGAGTTCAGTAGCTGGAAATTCTTGTTGAAACAAGCCTAAATTAGGAATAAGAATATTACTTGCTATAGCCGAAAATGTTGATATTCGCAGCAATTTTGGCTGAGCTTGTGAAGAAAACTCTTGCTTGAGCGATGTAGTGCCATTGTCTAGTAAATGAAACATTTCTTGCACAACGACAATATATTTTTCACCCGCGGCAGTCAGTTTCACCCCTCTTGTTACTCGTTTGAATAAAACTATACCGAGGTTTTCTTCCAATGATTTTATTTGATGGCTAATAGCAGACGGTGTCAAAAACAATTCTTCCGCCGCTTTTTTGAAACTTGAATGACGCCCCGCCGCTTCAAAAAGCTGTAGTAAATGCAAAGGCGGTAATTTTCGAGCCATGGATGTTCATCGTCCTAAAAGGTGTTAATTAAAGGGAAAAGGTAAAATCTACTATCCAGCATCCTAAAGGTTATCAAAACGCTTATCAAGGTGATCCATTCAATAATATGACTATGTAGATAACTCAAAAATCATGCTTTAATTTTTTTAGGAGCCTTTATTATCGTTTTCGAGGTAACTTGGTATTGACCTTTAAAGTGTGGTGCATTCATGCTGTTCTCCAATCATTTAATATAACTTAATTAACTAAATTAGAGTGTACAACAGCGCTTTTCATGATGTAATTGGCAATATACCATACTACCGATGCAAATATGCACCAGTTATTTTTATTAGCTTTGCATTAATATGGCTTGAAAATACAATACGGCTTTAACTTAACTTTGGGGATAAACGTGAACTGGGATGATTTAAAATATTTTTTGGCGGTATCGCGAGCGGGCTCTGTTCGGGCGGCAGCAATTAAATTAGAGGTTAATCATGCAACGGTATCAAGAAGGATCAATACCTTTGAAGCCTCATTAGGTGAACGACTATTTGAACGCAGTGCTAAAGGTTATTTATTAACCGCGCTAGGTGAAAGTATTATACAAGAAGCCGTGCACCTTGAAGAGCGCCTAAGCGCTATAGAGCGCAGAGTTGAGGGGAAAAATAATAAACAATCAGGCGAAATTCGCATTACCATGCCGGATTTATTGATACCTGATTTGTTGATGGCTGCACTTGCCGAATTTTGTCAGTTGTATCCGCTGATAGACATTGAAATTATCGATTCCGCTGAGGTGCTTAATTTAGCTAATCGAGAGGCTGATGTTGCCTTTCGTGTGTGCTCTGAGCCACCAGAATACCTTATTGGCCGAAAACTGGCCGTTATTCACCGCGCCTGTTACATGGCTAAATCATTATTGCCGATGTTAGAAGTTGACGGTTGGTTAGCGCAGCAAAACTGGATTGGCTGGACAGGAAAGCTACGTCGCCCTATTGGGAAAATAGCCCGTGAATATCCACGTTTTGATTCAAAGCACAAAATAATGAGTGGTTTTTTACAAGCCAAGGCCTGCCAACACGGTATGGGAATCGCTATATTGCCTTGCTTATTTGCCGACAACGCCCCTGAATTGGTCAGGGTGCCACCATACACGTCTGAAGCCAAATACGATTTGTGGATATTGCATCACCCTGATTTGCGAAACAACACAAAAATTCAAACCTTTGTGCGATTCATGACCAAGCATATTATGAATAAACGTGCACTTATTGAGGGCGAGCAATTTACACCGCCCAGTAACTCATAACGGCAAAATGCCTTGCAGCTGCTTATATTGTGACAAAATTTTACGAATCCTATCCGATAATGGGCTATCAATTAGCGTGGGTACTCTTGATTTGTCGGTTGCATAATTTTCTTGGCTAAATTCAAAATCAAAGTCTAAAGAATAAGGCACAACGAGCTTATTACGTAAAACATACGACAATTCAGCAATCGCACTAATATCATTTTCCCAACTAAAACGGTTAACATTTTGATAGCTAAAATGCTCATCAACATGACGATCGCTTAGCTCAATTAATTCATGCATTAAAGCGTAGCTCAATCGGTTCAAACAGAGGCTCTCTAGCATAATCGAAATATTGCTATCCATTAACTCAGGAAGTTGGGTATTTTTATCTGGCACGATATTAATGTCTATCAACCATTTTTTATTCGCTCTTTGTTCAATTGACGTTAATTTAAAAGCCGCACTGTTATAGGTAAAATGCTCCAAGTAATGTTGAATGACCTGCGTAGAGTTAAATAAGGTTGTATTTTTTTGTGCTTTGGTTGGTACAAATAATGCCGCGTTTCTTGCTATTAGGGGTAAATCTTGATGATTATTAAACGGCGTGGTAACTATTGTTTTTCCTAGCTTTTTTGAATGTTTACGGTAACAAAGTAGCTCTCTTATTTCATGTTCACGCGCTTTTTTAATTGCTAAAAAAACGGTTTGAATAACCTCAGAGGTTGGCAGCTCGGGTTCAATACGCCATTTTCTGCCGTAAACTATTTTTTGATGATTTTTATTTTCTGCTACCGCATAGTTATCAACACCAATAATGCCAACTTGAATAATAATATTGTCGCCCTCTTGGCAAACAAATACTGGGTAACGGTCATCATATTTTATTGCCAAAACAATATTATGCACTGACTCAAAATTGTGTTGATACAAAAGGTAGTGTTGAGGTATACAAGAATCACCATTAGGTAATTTCACCGATGGCGCATGTCGCATTGGTGATTCACCTTGGTTAAGCATTGTTTGTTCAAACATAAAAGTACAAGCTGTCAGATAATAAAAACGTACTTTACTTAGTTATGCACCGTTAAATAAGTCGCAATAATTGCAACTGTCTGTGGCAAAAATGCACCACGACTTAGAGAAGGATATATAGGTTTATGCGCTTGTTCTTTCTCTAATTTTGTAAACTAAAAGAGAGTTAGATGATCGTTTTATTTAGCCCTGATAATAAACGTATCGGCCGCAAGTGATCTAGTTTATCTCAGGAGCTAAAATTAACGGGTTAGAATCGCCATACCGCTAAAAATTGTACGGTATTATCATCCGTCCCTTTTTCTCCTAATTTGTTTTTCCAGTATTGATATTCAATACCGACAAATAATCGATTGGCTTTATTTCCCAAAAATTCCCCTAGGTCTAAACGCACTTGCGGTTGAAATAAAATCCAAGACTCAAGCTCAGTCGTGCCAAAATTATTGGTTTGTTGGCGGCCATCAATATATTCTAAATGGCCTTCAATACTCCAACTTGTTGAGCCTATTTTAAAAGGATAAGCCCAAGCAAAGTCAACCATAAAACTTGAGTCTTCATCAAGAACAGTAAACTCTGCAGCAGAAGCGCTACCGCCGCCTTGGTGTATATACCCCGTGACATCAACTTGAGCAAAAGCAAAACCTGGCAGGTCTAATGAAAACCTAACGCCAGGTAATACCCACATACTATCAACATCGGGTGCAAAATTAACACCGCCAACAATGCCAATGTCTTTTACTGGTCCAAAGGCTAATTTGTTGCCAGTAATAGCACCTAAGCTGAAATTAGAATACCATTCGCCGTAAAAGCTACTACTGTCTTCAACAGGAAAGTTAGCATCATTATTTACGCTGTAGCGTGAGTGGTCGATGAAGAAAAAATTATCACCATACTCCCAACCACCAGCGTGTTGAAAAGTAATGATAGTTGTTTCAGCTGTGCCACCCGTCCCTACTTGCTCTAACTCACCAAAGGCTTGAAGCTGCACTTCAGTATTCCCCCAAATTTCTGCCGACACAGTGCTACTCAGCAATGTGGTGGTTGTCAGCACTGTTATTGCTACAGCACTTAGTATTTTATTAACGTTCATATTTACCCTTACTTATTTCAAGTTGTTTTTTATAATTATTAGCCAGCAATACCCATGTCACCTCAAGATGCAGGATTCAGCTGGAATTAGAAATGCCTTTAGGCAAGGCATTGATCAAAGATATTTCTAAAGAATAGCACTAGTTCAAATCAAAACATTAAACATTGGCTAAACTCTAGTTAAACCATAATTAAAAAGCAGAGCGCTTGGCGTGTAGGTATTATGGGTTATGCCGCAAGAAATGAAAATGTAGCCTTGTGCTTAACCGCACTTGAAGATGCATTAAGCCAATAATATTAAAAATGTAATCAACAACAATTTCCACTATGTGGAATCAAAAAGAGATTTTCATGAAGCATAAAATTGAAGTAATGATCTCCGCAGAAGAAATAAAGGATAGAGTAACGCAATTAGGGGCACAAATAAGTGCTCATTATCAAACTAGCGATAATTTAGTGATGGTTGGTTTATTACGTGGCTCATTTGTTTTTATGGCTGACTTAGCCAGAGCAATAAAAGTTGATCATTGCGTTGATTTTATGACCGCTTCCAGTTACGGAAATAACATGGAAAGTTCTCGCGATGTCCATATTCTTAAAGATCTCGATGATAGCATTGAAGGCAAAGATGTATTGCTGGTAGAAGACATTATTGATACCGGCAATACATTAAGTAAGGTGCTGGAAATATTGAATTTACGGGCACCAAACTCTATTCAAATTTGCACCTTATTAGACAAGCCTACACGCCGTGAACAGAGCGTAGCAGTGAAATGGATAGGCTTTGAAATACCCGATGAATTTGTTGTTGGTGTCGGTATCGATTACGCACAAAAATATCGCCACCTACCCTACATTGGTAAAGTGGTGCCGTTGAAAGAAGATACTTAACCTAGAGAAAATCAAATTAAATTAAAATAACATGAAAAATCAAATGCTCACCCATTGATAAAAAGCCTAAATCACAGCTGCTGTTTAGGCTTTTTTTATGCTCAATTGATGGCAATAAGTCAGTATTAAGACAACATTTATTTGTGAGAGAAACGCAAAAGCCGCCCCAAAAGGACGGCTTTTTCAATAGAAATAAAATAGTTAGGCTTGATAAACCCAAGCTAAAAAACATTTTGAATCGTTTACATTTGTAAACTGGATTAATTTAGCACCATCTTGATCAGTAACAACAACATTATGTTTGTTAACTGAAACAGACCGAACAGGTGATTTAATTGAATAAATCTTACCTTTATATGTATAAGACATAATAAAACTCTTTTAATTTGCGCGATACCAATAGGTATTAAACGCATGAATAAGAAAAGCTATATTATTGTGTGAAAACTTTTAGATATTTATACTCATGTTACCTTAATATAAGAGTAGCATGCATACATAAATATTAACTCAATTCGAGATCATATCTCGATAACCAGACAATAATTTAAGCTTAATAATTTGAGTGATGACTGACTGTGAAAGGGAAAGACATAACAGTGATTATCTTAAGAGGTAATCTCAAAGGAGTATTACAAAGGATTAATTCAAAGATAATCAGTTAAATAAACGAGAGGAGAATAAATAACGAGGCTACTATATAGGTAATAGACGAATAAGTAAACTACTTATTTTTGTTATCTACCGCTATTTCGTAAAAGCTATAAATAAAAAAATCTGTTCCACAATACGGTTCTCCATATCGTAAAAAATTGATTTATGTAAGCGTTGCTGATGGTGATAAAAGCGAGCTTCACAAGCATGACGGTACAGGATGTACCCTATTCGACAATGCAGGACGCACATTGTCCTGATGCTTGTGTAGAGCCCCATGGACGGGTTTACGCGTCTCGTTTGTTTACTCAGCAACACTTAACTACAGCAGAGCCAAATAAAAATAAAACGCCTCATAACTCTGTTTAGCTAAGCTGAACTTGCATCATAAGACGCTTTAAAATAACGAGTTATCTACTCTGTTTATAAATGCCGTAAACTAATTTAAAAAGATAAACTTCGCGATAAACATAACAGTAAGTGCCCAAACGCCAGCAGATATTTCATTAGACTTACCCGCGCCTACTTTTAGTGCGGTGTAGGTGATGAAACCAAAAGCAATACCATTCGCGATAGAGAAAGTGAACGCCATCATTACCGTAGTACATACCGCTGGCGCATATTCTGTTAAATCATCCCAATCAAGACCTCTAAGAGAACTCATCATCAACATTGCCACATAAATAAGGGCACCATCAACAGCAAAGCCTGGCAGCATTTGTGCAAGAGGCAAGAAGAACATCCCCACAGCAAATAACAAACCGATAGTTACCGCGGTTAAACCGGTACGACCACCCGCAGCAACACCCGCGGCAGATTCAACATAAGAAGTAACCGGAGGACAACCAAAAGCGGTACCAATAACAGAAGAAATTGAATCAGCTTTTAACGATTTACTTAAACCATGAATTTTACCATTTTTATCTTGAAGGTTAGCGCGTTCGGCAACCCCCATTAATGTTCCCGCAGTATCAAATATATTAACAAATAAGAAAGTGACAATGACGGGGATCAATGCGACTTCAAAAGCACCAACAATATCTGCTTTCCACAAAATAGGCGCAAGTGCAGAGAATTCAGGCACTGCTAACAAACCTTTATAAGCCACAAAACCAGACGCTGGCGCCCAACCTTTCGCTTCTTCAGCAACAACAAAAAAATCAGTGGGTAACACCCAAGTCATGGCAAAGGCAATAAACGTTGTTATGGCAATACCAATTAAAACAGCACCAAAAACTTTACGATAGCTAAGAATAGCAATAAGCAAGAAACTTAAAAAACCTAACGCGGGGGCTTCAGGACCAAATTTACCAAAACCAAAATGGGTTAAATCCGCAATAGCAACAATGTTATCAGGGTTAGGAACAACAATACCGGTAAAGCGCAGACCGATAAAACCTAAAAAAAGACCAACACCAGCAGTCATGGCAAGGCGTAAACTCATGGGAATACTATCAAGCATCCATTCCCGCAAACGCGTAACACTCATTAAGACAAAAATAACCCCCGAAAGAAATACTGCACCTAATGCTATTTGCCAACTATAGCCCATGGCTCCAACAACGGAAAAAGTAAAAAAAGCATTTAATCCCATCCCCGGCGCAAGACCTACAGGCCAGTTTGCATAAAGTCCCATTAAAATAGTGGCAATAGCAGCGCCAAGGCAAGTGGCTAAAAATAAACCATCAAAGGGCATCCCCGTTTTAGACATAATAATAGGGTTTAGAAACATAATGTACGACATAGTCACAAAGGTAGTCAGGCCTGCCATAATTTCAGTTTTGACATTGGTATTATGTTCAGACAGTTTGAAAAGCCGCTCTAACAGAGAGACTTCATTTGTTTGATTTTCGTGATTTTTACTAACCTGTTCCATAACTACAGTTCTCTCGTCAGTTGAATAATAAGGCCGTTTATTTTTATATTTTAAAGTGTGACCTGTTCGTTGCCCAATTATCGATAAAAATAATTGTCACGGTTGCTAATTTTAAGAAAGAGGCTGTGTTAATCCCTTCTCTGTACAGCTAACTTAATAAAGCATAAACAAAAGTTAAAGTTAATAACTAAAACACTTAACCAGTTCCGTATGGTGAAATCAATGTGCACTATGCGATTTACCGCATCCTCTGTAAATTTAAACCAACGTTAATAAACATAACGCAGGTTTTAGCGTAACCTACAGAATACTTTTTTTATAACCCGCAAATCAATCCTATACTTAAAACACAAAACCTGCCAGCAGTGTCAAGTATTTTGTTTTTTGTTATACTGTTTACATCGGGTTCAACATCGAACGACAGCATTAACGCTTAGTAAGTCGCTTAATAGCAGCATTTCTCTACATATTGGGGAAGTTAGCCCCAAAAGCCAAACATTTAGACATTAGGTAGCCATGCTTTCTTTATCACATTTTAATAGACAAACCATTAAGGGCGACATTTTTGGTGCACTAACATCAACAATTGTTGCCCTACCTTTTGCATTAGCATTCGGGGTAACATCGGGTGCTGGTGCTAGTGCAGGTATTTATTGTGCCATTATAACGGGCTTATTCGCTTCATTATTTGGCGGTACCAATCAACAAATATCAGGGCCTAATACGGGCTTAACGGTTGCTATGGTCGCCATATTAACCAGTTTTGTCGCGCAATCTCCTGAGAACGGTATTGCTGCAGCATTCACTGTGGTGAGTTTAGCGGGACTGTTTCAAATGTTATTTGGCTTTTTTAAGTTAGGTAAGTATTTTATTCTGGTTTCCTACCCTGTTATATCTGGCTTTACTTCGGGTATAGGCGTGTTAATTATTCTTTCACAAATAGAGCCTTTATTTGGAGTTAAGTTCGGGGTTAAGTTTGGCAGCCCTCCCCCTGAGCTAAATATGTCAATAAATACATTAACTAGCCCAGCAACGTTACTTGGGCTTGCTTGTCTTTTAGGGCTTTTTTTATGGCCACAAAAATACAATAGAATAGTTCCAGCGAGTATTATTGCCGTAATAGGTGCAACACTCTTTTTTGTGTTTACTGATATTAATGTACCTGTTGTTGGTGCTATTGCCAGTGAACTTCCGTCATTTAGCATGCCTGTGTGGGAAAATACCTTAGCCGCTGAAATGATTAAATCAGCGCTACTCATTGCCACCTTGAGCACATTAGATTCATTAATGACATCGCTAACGGTTGATAGTATCAGCAATGATTTGCATGACTCAGACCAAGAATTAGTGGGTCAAGGCATTGGCAACTTTATCGCTGGGTTATTCGGTGCATTGCCTGGCGGCGGCGCAACCATGCGCACGGTAACTAACTTAAGAGCGGGTGGTACCACACCCTTGTCAGGCATTTTGCACGCACTGTTTATCCTAGCAATTGTGTTATGGGCTGGTGAGTATACAGCCTATATACCTGTGGCGGTACTCGCAGCAATATTAACGCATGTCGGTATTAGTATTATTGATTGGAATTTTCTTAAACGCATTCATCAAGTGCCATTATTTAGTGCTGGTTTGATGATATCAACCATGATCATGTCTGTCGCCTTTGACTTGGTTACCGCAGTATTGATTGGGGTGTTTATTGCCAACTTAGTCACTATTCGCCGTTTATCAGAAATTCAATTAGATAATATCAACCTATACACTGCTCAAGATGCCGAACATTTGTCTAAGCCCGAAAAACAATTGTTAGCGTCACTGGACGATAGTGTGCAATTGTTAAATATTTCAGGACCCATTGGTTTTGGTGTTGCGCGAGGATTAAAACAAAGTGTTTCAAAAGCAGATCAAAATAAAACCTTACTAATAGATTTAACTGATGCTCATTTTGTTGGCATTACCAGCACTATTGCCATTGAAGAGATTATTGTTGGCTATCAAAATCAGGGACGGGAAATATTATTATCAAGTGTGTGCGAGCGAGTGCGTAATGACTTTGAGCAATTAAAGTTACTCGAAAAGGTTCCCAGTGGACATGTATTTGATACTCGACTTGATGCACTTAATTATTTAAAAAATAAACTATTTAAAGCAAAAGATAGTCGCTCAGCGAGAGTTTAACTCACGCTTCGCTGAGTAAATCACTTGATCAAATACTTTAACACTTCTACCACTTGCATAGGGGTTGTCGCCCACGCATGAGCTGCTGCATCGACTTCTTTAAGTGGGTGAACTATTTCTTCACCATGAAGGGTAATATAAGGTTTATTAAGTGCTGCACAATAACCAGCATCAAAAGCTGCATTCCATTGCTTATATTTATCACCAAAGCGAATAATAGCAATATCACAACGTTCAATTAATGTTTTTGTTCTAATGGCATTTACTTTGGCTGATTGATGATCTCGCCAAAAGGGTTTATTTTCAGCACCAAGCACATCACCAGCACTGTCACTTGTTTCATGATCGGTATTAGCAGAGCAGAAGCTAATATTTAAATCGTGCTTTTGACAACCTTGAATAATTTGCTCTCGCCAGTCTGTGTGAATTTCACCTGAGAGGTATACATTAAATTTCATAATTAGGACCTATTTTTACCGTTATCTTATGTTGGTATTGGTATTGGTATTGGTATTGGTATTGGTATTGGTAAATAGTGTGTAGATTAATAAACAATGTGCATATTATACCGCGCATTGTCTAGGTTAACTAACAACAAGCAGCAATTATCAGTGATTTAGTTTTCGCTGCAATAAAATTATTTTTTCAGTCGTTTTTTTATTTTTATGCCAAATCCTTGCGCTTCACCTAGTTTTTAACTTTCTTGCAGGCGCAAGCTAAAGGTTAGTAACTTATATAGATTTATAAAAGGCGAACAGGCATGTCTTCAGTTTAACGAGCATGAATTAATCTTTAGTTCTGAGGAATTTTAGGGAAGTGTTTATTTTTCTCTTGATAATGCATAAATAAGCGAGTGTATGCCCATGATATTACAAAATAGGTATATAACGCACCCGCTTACTTATTTATGTGCTAGTGCTTAAACAGCAACCACTTTATTTGCACATGGGCCTTTTTGTCCTTGACCCACTTCAAACTCAACAGCTTGACCATCAGCCAATGTTGCGTATTCACCGCCAGATTGAATTTCTGAGTGATGAACAAACAAATCTTTACTACCGTCTTCTGGTGTAATAAATCCGAAACCTTTATCTGCATTAAACCACTTAACTATACCTTTACTCATAACATTCTCTTTATCTTTGGTGAAAAATATAATTCTGATTTGCTATCACCATTACAAAACCAGAATTTGAATTTAATTGAGCCATTCTAAGCAGCAATTATATTGCTACTTAACGATGCTTACCATTTTTATTTTTCATACTAGCTACCTTTCGCGCTATAGCAAGTAACTCAGGTGAAATATCATCCGCACCCGCTTTTATTAACTTGCTCACATCACCCGATGAGAAAAGTGAACCTCGCTCAGATTTCACCCCTAACGATCTAACAAAATCTTTTGTTTTACCGGTACTAGCCGTATCAATATATTTAAAAATAACTTGTTCATTAAAGCTCTGTGGCTCTGCTTTTAGGGTAGTGATTTGTTCGGTAAGTGCTTGTATTTCTGACTCTAACGTTGCAATTAGTTCGGCAATATTTAAATAGGGTTTCATTAAGTTATTTAGCTCTTATAAGGTTATACCAATTGCACTAACTAAGTGATCATTTTCAAATGGCCTAAATATCCAATAACGTCGTTGCTTTCAATCCCAATAGCCAGCTATTGCTCAATCAAACGCCTTGTTCTTGAAAATTTATTCTCATTGAATTCTGTACCCTTAATTAATCCAAATGGTATTATCTAGCGATGCCAAAAGGCAGTCACGTTACAGTAGAAAAAAGTCAGTATTAAACAATCTGCTTATAATATCATTATATACTCATGTTGCCTCTAAATACTCGTTTCAGCGAGAATTAAAAGGCTTAGAGGCAAGGTATTGATTGCTCATAACTGATTGCGCTAGCCAACTAATATCATAATAGGGCTAATACCAGAACAGGGCTAGTTTTTAAAATTTATTTTTATGAGTTATGTTTATAAATTATGCTTATGAATCATTTAGTTTTTCTAATAAATCATGAATTTCAGCTTTTAATTCTTTATCAACAATTTTATTGCAACTGATTTTAGCTTTTTCTAAATGCTCAATAGCAGCTGTTTTATCACCTAGCTCAACTTTTAAAGCCGCGATTGAAAAACCAATTGATGAGCGAAAATCTTTCGAGTTAATCGCTTCTGCTTTAACCAAGGCTTGTTCATAAATAGTAATGGCTAATGCTAAGTCATCAGTAAAATCAGCAAGCGTTTCCCACTGTACCGGATGATCTTTATCCGTTTTTTCATTATCTTCACACAGTTGCTTTAATTCTAAATAATAACCATCGAACTTGGTTTGATTTTTTTCTTGAGCAGCCATCATTAAGCTATCAGTGAGCGCAAGCACTCGCTTGTATATTTTGGTATTCATAGTTGCTGGCCTTATCGATTATGGTTAACGAAGCAGGGTTAACGAAGAGTCAGCGGTGATTATAAAGCTTTTACAAAAAACTAAACAGCGACTTAGCTATATAAATAACTGCAGCTAAAAAAACACCGCTAAAATAAGACCTAAATACTCTCTTTTATAAAGTATTTAATAACTGGGGCTAACTCCAAAAATTGTACTAACTCAGATAAGACACCATTACTTTCTATGTGTTTTATATACGCTTGATGATGCTCAGCATTAAGCCACGTTTCCTCTATCAACATTTCTGAATTATCCTTATCAAAATAAATAGTAACTGACATGCAGCCGTTAAACGATCTTACATTTGATAGGTGATTTTTTAAAAAAGATATTAATACTTTAATATGCCCCGATTTTACTTGGCAATTAAGGGTTACTCTTACCGTCATTTTTTATCTCCAGTGATTAATTAACAATAGAATTTAATCACAAGCGACAAAGTTAACTACTCAAAAACAAGCAAAAGTAACGTTTTTCAATCAATTATTCTGTTTAAATTGTTTTGGCGTTATTTTGTATTTCCCTTTAAAAGATTTAATAAAGTGAGATACATTTTCATAACCTAAATCCGCAGCGACATGTGTCACAGTCAAATCTGTGTCTGTCAAAAGTTCATAGGCACGAGCCAAGCGTTTGTCCTTTAACCATTGCTTAGGTGTCATGTTATACGTTGCTTTAAAATCTCTGGTAAAAGTTGAAATACTTTTACCAGATAAATTAGCTAAATCTCTAATAGTTAATTTTAAGGTCTCATTCTTAGTTAATAAGCGAGTAAGGTTTCGTTTTGGTAAGCTAGTTACCTGCTTTGATTGCAAAATAGCTTGAAAGATATCGTTATCGCATATAGCTAACAAATACAAAAGTTCGAGTAATTTGATTTTCACAAGCGCAGCTGAATTGCTACCATGTTTAGCAAGTAGCTGAATAGACTTAAAAAACATCTTAATTAAATCATCACATTGAATTTTTAACAATTGTGGTTGATAGCCTTTCGTTATTTCAACCGTTTTTGCTGTACTGAGAAAATCAGTAATCACGTCATCTTCAAAGAAAATCAAATACGCTTTTAGAGCCGTTGTTGTTTTAACATAATCTGAATGAAGATTTATCCCTTGAGGTAAGAAAATGGCAGTATTAGCATGTAATTCATATCTTTTATTATCGAATGTGGTGATAGTCTCTTGACCACCTTCAATATAAATAATACATGGGATATTGGTATAAAATTCAACATCAACTAAATCATGAGCTAGATTTTTATAAAAAAAACCTGAATTGACATTATGTAATAGTGCCACCACATCAGTCATTGCGTAAAGAGATTGAGGAAGTACTAATATATTTTTTTCACTGTACTCGGATACAGTTTTCATTTTTCACCTTAATATCAGCAATGCATACGTGTAGTATATAAACTTGATTATTAAATTAGTTTATACCGCGCATAGTTTAAGTTCCATATAGACACTTAAAGGATCATATTGATAACTTCCAAATTCTTTTCGTTCCTCAAAGCCAAGATTTTTATATAAATTTAACGCTGCAGGCTGCCTTATACCAGCTTCAAGGCGAATTATTGGTAATTGAATTTGTTTTGCGTGGGTAATCAACTCTTGCATAATAACCTTTGAGCTCCCCTGACCACGAGATTTTGATTTAACATAAATTCGCTTTAACTCACCATAACTACCATCGTTATATTTATATACTATTGCGCCACAGCCAATAATATTTTGATTCTTAACAGCGCCGATAAAATATACATTTTCTTCTTTCAGCTCTTCAATTGATAATAGTTGGTTACTCTCTTGAGGGTAAAGAGAGTTCATTAATTCATCAATATCTTTAATTATTTCTCTGACCTTTTCAGCGCTAGCGTCTAGTTCTATAATTTCCATTTACTTTATACTTCCTTTTTACGCCAACAGTTGCGAGTCCGATTTTAAAATGTTACACAACTGATTTTAAAACACTTTCTTCAACAGCTTGATTGGCCGAATTTGTTAAGTAAGGTGCCATGCGTCTAAATAGCCCTAAAAGCTCTCTACCATTTTTATTGATAAATTCATCACTGTTAATTGCAAGTTTATTTGCCAGCATTAATTCACAAAATTGTTTTTAATTCTGCTGGTTAAAATCATTTGATAATGGAAACTCCAGTAACCTCTAAAACTGTTTTAGCGTCTGCTCGTTCAATAACTTTTAAAAGTGTCGTTTGAATAGTTTCGTCTTTTCGAGCATCACCTTTACTGGAAAATTTTTGCTCTTGAGCAACGGCACCTTCTTCTGAAATAAAGCCAACAACGACTTCCGTTGCGCAACTAGCTGATTCGCCAAAATAAGCTAATGAAATTTGCGGGTAACCTTGAAAGCCTTTTTTGACTCTTTTTGCTATACGTTTTGTCGATTTATCCAAATTCATAATAAATATCCCGAAGAAATAGAATGCTATTTTAAGCAGCTAAAATTATTGGCTCAAATGTTGATAAACAAAAACGGCCAACGGCTTTTGTTCTATTAATTAACTTTACTCATATTCTTGTTGCTGAGGTAAGTTATCAGTTATGTCATGCCAAGCGGCTTTACTGGCAACGTATATATGGCGAGTTGGTTTTACCTTGGGATCAGTATCTAAAGTGCCAAAAGGAAAACCTAGAATATCTGGATGTGCATCGAACTTGGTAAATAAGCTAGCACCACATTCACAGCAAAAACCTTTATGCTCACCAGGAGATGACTCATAAAACTTAATAAATTGCTCACCTTGAACTGTTTTCCAGCTTTTAGTGGTGATTTTGGCTCTTGTTCTAAATGCTGAAGCATGCAATTTTCGGCACATACTACAATGGCAATTAAGTACATCTTCAAATTCACCATCAATTTCATATTGAACTTTATTACACAGACAACTGCCTTTATTTATCACTACATTCTCCATAGGTTATAATACCAACCAGATTAATTAATGGTTCAAATTTTAATGAGAGTAAATTTTCAAGAACAAGGCGCTTGATTGAGCAATAGCTGGCGTGTGTGATTGAAAGCAACGATGTTATTGGATATTTAAACCATTTTAAAAGATCACTTAGTTAGTTTGATTGGTATAATACTAAAATATCAGCGGAGCGAAATAGTTAGCTAAAATGATTAACTACGATACAACACCCTAATTACACTACACGAGATGCTAACTTTTTATAGATCGCATTTTTATCTCGTTTATCAACCGCTAAAACATAAATCACGATTTCGTTATCGATTACTTCATACGCGAGTCTGTATCTTGCAATACGTAATTTTATTTTATAAACAGAATTATATCCCTTTAACTTTGCTGATGGAACATCTGGATTTTCAACTTTTTCTGCAAGTTTATTTTTAAATTGATTTTTGAGCGGTTCTGCTAACTTATCCCACTCCTTTTTTGCTGCAGGCAAAAACTTTAACTTATAAATCATCTAAATTAACTTCAACAGCATTAGACAAATCACCGCGACGAGAATCTATTATTTTTCCTAACTCATAATCATCAACAATATCCATTAACCACTCTTACTGCGATTATATATGGCTTATTGTTTAGGCCTGAGATTCTCAATAACCTGAGCATCCACCCAATGAGGATTGCCTATCCAATAACTACTGCCATCCATTCTCACCTTTTTATCTCCCCGCCAAAAGAACAAATATTTTCCATCAGGTGTCACTTTCGGGCGTTGTTCATAGGCTGCGGTATTTATTGTATATCCCATGTTAATTGCTTCTCCCCATGAACCATCTTTATTTCGAAAACTAATGTATATATCAGGGGTACTTTCACCGTCTTTCTCAGCATCCCACATTAAATAGGACTCATCTGGAGCAATGAAGGGGTGGGCAATATATTTCCCTCTGTTAATCGCCTTGCTCATTTTTTGAGGCTCTTCATACTCGCCATCTATTAAGCGTGAATAACTCATATACCCACTGCCATCCTTGAAATCTAAAACATAAAAATAGTATGTCCCTTTAGGTGAGGCCGAAAAACCTACAATAGGAATGTCTTTGAAAGTTTCAAGGTTCTTCATCTCTGATACACTAGGGCTGAATCGTTCCTTATATTTATTGATATCAGTTGAGCCAATAGATTTCCTACTCCATCTATTATCTTTGTATTTCATAACCAACCATGTAGATTCTTTATATTTTCCACCAGACCTAGTGAACGACAGCTCCCTCATACCAGGCAAAAACAATACTTCCGTTTCACGATGCTCTTGAGTGGAAACAATACCAGGTGCAAAAAATTCAGGAATTAAGCCTGGTGGCTTTTGTCCTAAATAGCTATTTTCTAAGGCTGGAAATTCATCTTGACTATAACCTTTGCTACTCATAATAAAGACAGAAAGTAGCAGAGTTATTGAAATACAAATACGTTTCATAAGTTATCCTTTTTAAAAAATCGACAAACCATTTAACTTCGCATAAATACAATTGAACAATCGGCCATTTTAACCAAGCTGGCTTCATAACGCTTGGCGTTCTAGTGACTTTTCTAACGGTGATAAACAACTTATTAGGTGCATATAACGTTTGAATTATGCGACGCCGTTTACGGCGTCCGCCTTGAGTGATTTATTATGTGACCGGCTGAATGAAAATGAAAAACTAAAGTTAAACAATTGTTTTAAATTCGCCAAATATCATTCGCTTTCCATCAAAGGGCATAGGTTTGTCTCCTTCATTTTGTTTTATGGCGACACCAATACGTCAATTTATTAATTGGCTATAATCGCGAAGCGATGGCCAACTGTTATTTTTCCGTTTAAGCTATTTGTTGAACGAAGCCGCTCTGCGGCAGAGTAGATCTTAAACTACCTTCCATACTCAATAACAACATTGTCACATCGACGATGCTTTATTGGAGTAAGCCCATGAACACATCACAAGTTC
>MAAC01013494.1_pt1 | contig 20266 bp, 24 predicted proteins | sample 1115981 | NCBI WGS metagenome assembly MAAC01 (sample SAMN04961126, study PRJNA320927) | seawater metagenome | isolation source: sample BD02T64 sea water enriched with oil for 64 days | place: USA:Gulf of Mexico | collected 2013-07-27
TGGTGGAAAAGTTAAAGTCACGGATAGTCTCCTAGAGGATGCTCGTCGAGCGGCTAAGTTGAAGAATCCTCTAACTAGTAAAATCAACTCGAATTGAAAAACTGTGGCGCTTTTATGATCCGCTTCGCTTATATCATAAAACCACCCCACTTTTTCAATCGAGTTATTATTGGCGTTATTGAAATTTGGAAAATTGGATGAATAAATGGAAGTTATCTTTTTTAGTGTCTTTGGCGCTGCTTATCTCTAGCAATATATTTTGGATGTACGCAGTTCTAGATAGTGGTATTACACAGACATATCAGCAGGTTAGTCTGGACGATTTGGATGATGCGCATCGATTCCTAGGGGATCTCGTTGTTAGGCGTGGTAGTGAGTACAAACAAAAAGATATTCTTCATTTGGTAAGGCAGGCGTATCCCGATGCTTTCATCGTCGAAGAAGGTAATCGCATTAAGGTAAACAAAGTAACTTTCACTTTCGAGAATGAAAAACTGATTGAAGTATATTAGTCCGATTTCTATAGAGAAAACGGGATGGTTTGCCTTGTTTAGTCAGGATAAACTACAAGCATTAAAGTAAGGGTTGCGTCGCGCAACAAAACCTACCATCGCCCCGTTAACGAGGCGATGCACAGGAAATTTTACACTGGTGCCGGGCTTTGCTTTCGCGTTACTCTAGCAAAGCCCAACCCCAGCGTAAATTTCCTGTGATCTTTGCGTTAAAACTCAAAGGAATTGAACGACATGTTTAAACAGATAGTATTATTTTCTCTTATATTTTTTAGCATAAATGCACACGCCGATATTGGTGAGCCCTGGAGTATAGAAATGGTTGCTCTAGATAATGGAGAAACTCGCCATATAAAATATAATGAGATAACAGGTGAAACATGGTGGTCAAAAAATATTATTTGGAAAAAGATTGTTGATCCTGATCCTATTTCAATCTCTACCTATGAATTTAGGGTGGTTAGTGCTGGCTTGAGCTGGAGAACTATTCGTATAGATAAACTTACAGGTCAAGCATGGAAGAATAGCAAAGGAACGTGGGTAGAAATAAATCAACCAAAAAAGTAATACAACCAAATATATGGTAATGCATTGCTTAGGTTGATCGCTATTGTCTTTAACAAGAGCGATCAACCGGGAATGGTAAATCTTGTGCGCCTTTATGCCCATTTCACTGCGTTACATTCTTGCATAAATTCGCACAAGCTTTACCATCCCGTTATCAGCAGCGTTATGAGGGAGGCATATGTTCAACAAATTTAGGAATAGATTGCCTTATGTAGGCGTTATACAACAAAATCAATAGGGAATAGGAATGCTTCCAACAGGTCTGCAGTGTACAGAATGCTATGAACTATTGAGCTTTCCGAGTCAAGATCGAGCATATTATATTGGATCTATTGAAAGTCCGAAGGCAATTCTGGAAAGTGATTACCTCGGCATGCAACTTGATCCTATATGGTGTTCAGATTGCAGCAAACCCTCTTGGGTTGAAGCAATTCCATCATTAAGGCAGTTAGAAAAAGCATTTGCTTTGGTTAAATCCAACCTAGAAATAGAATATCCTTTTCCTAGCAAATTTCTGAGTACCGAAGAAGCGATTTCACTGTTATACGATTATTTGGCTTGGGCTACGAAAAGAAAATCTAAAGCTAAATGCGTAGTTTGTGGGAAGCGTAATTATACGGTGTTAGGTGGTAACCTAGTAAAACTCAGGCATAAGCATTGCGATTATGGCGTATTTAAGCCCACTTATACTATTTCCAGCCATAATGCCCCGATGAAAACGGTGATTCATAACACTGAAGGTGAAGAAATTGGAAGGCTTTCGTATTGGGATGAGAAACTGAATGGTTGGTCTTTTATTAAGGCTGATGAAAGTACATAACCAGAACAATGAACATGGAATGGTAATACTTGTGCGTCTTTATGCCCATTACGCTATCGCTACATTCTTGCATAAATTCGCCCAAGCATTACCATCCAGTTATCGGCAGCGTTAAAAAGCACATCATAAAATACAGGGAGTTATTATGAACGGTTTTAGTAAATTAAGTATTATTACGTCGTCAATTGCATTTATACTCTTTTCTGGTTTGTTGGTTCTGCCTGAGCCTATATTTCTACTATTTGGTATTGAAGGTAATGATTCGGCATACATCGTTGCGCGCCGGACAGCAATGCTCTTTCTAGGCCTAAGTATGCTCTCATTTCTAAATCGAAATTCTGAAAATTCACCAGAGAGGCAAGCTCATATTCTGAGCCTATTTGTGATAATGTTTGGTTTGGTGATTTTGGGGCTGATTGAACTATACTGGGGTTATACAGAGGTGCTGTAGGGCCGGGTATACTCCTTGCTGTTGTAACGGAGTTAATGCTATCAGTATGGTATATGTCCATTTGGCTTAAAAATAGATCTCAATTAGGGACAGAAAAATTATCTCCCTCCTTTAACGAGATCCACTCGAATTGAAAAGCTGTAGCGCCTTTGTGATCGTTACGCTTTTATCACAAATTCACTTCACCTTTTCAATCGGGTGAACATGAACGTTAGAATACTCCTAGAAATATGGACAAATTTAAGGAAAATAGAAATGGAATTTATACTAATTGTTGCAGCAATCTATAATTTGATTGGTGCATTAACAATGTGGTTTCAAGCACCAGTGTTACCACCGGAGTTAGGATCTCTTCCGCAAGACTATATGCAGTATCGCATCTTTACAGGTGGTACCGCGTTTTTGTTTGGTGTCATTTATATATATGTATTCTTTGTTCCAGAGTTAGCGATACCACTGCTAATATTTGGTATCGCCTTAAAGCTATGGTCATTTGTGTCTTCTTTAATATGCTACAAAAAATATAATTTCCCAAAAGATGATTTCTTAAAGGTAGGCGTGGGGAATTTGGTGTTTTCAGTACTGCTCATGATCTATTTATTGACTCTGACTACAGCATAACGTCAAATATTAAAAGTTGGAGGAGTGTACCGCGTTTCAAAACATACTATGTCCTCGCTTTAAGGAGGGCATGCACTTGAACATGTCAAAGTAGCAATGTCGGCCAGGCTTGGTGTTATGGACCAGAAAGATTGTAATTGAGATCAAGGTTTATGAAGTTAAAAGAAATTATCGAACTAGGTTTAGTTGACGATCTGAAAGTGTTTCTTTCGGCTAATCCTGAGTGCTCGAATAGAAAGATAATTTGGGGTGAAGATCAAGAAATTGAAACAGACCCGCTTCACTATGTTAGTGATTGTGTTTTTAACGGAGTTTTAACGAACGGTAATGAAGCGGAAGTTGCGAAAGTACTTTTGGAGTTTGGCGCTAGATTAGAAGGCAGTGAGAATGCTGAATCGCCTCTAATTGGCGCTGTATCATTGTCGGCTATTGGTGTTGCAGAAGTACTTATTGATGCTGGTGCTATTATTGATGCAACATCTGTACATGGAGCAAGTTCATTGCACTGGGCTGCTTATGTGGGTTTGCCGAGTATAGTAAGCGCCCTATTAAATAAGGGGGCGAATATTGAGAAAAAATGTATAGATTTTAAAGCGACACCAGTATTTTGGGCTGTACAAGGATTTCGCAAAAGTAATCGAGCTGATAAATCCAGTATTGTCGATGTCGCCAAAATATTAGTTGGTTCTGGTGCAGATGTGCTGGAGGAGAATTTTGAAGGTTGTTCTGCATTCGAGTATTCACATGAAATTGGTAATGACGCTTTAATTCGTGCTATAGAGAGTGGTACATAACCAGTGTAGGCAGTGCGCGAAAAGCCGCGTCCGCTGCTGAAGAGGTTATGTGCTTATCGGATCCAAGCTTTGTGTATCTAAATGTATGTATAGATAAATAGGGATGCTTAATTATGTTAGAGCTACGTCCAAATTGTGAATTTTGTGATAAAGATTTACCACCAGAATCCACCGAAGCATGTATTTGTACCTATGAATGCACATTCTGTTCTAGCTGCGTAGATAGTTTATTGCAGAACGTATGCCCAAATTGTGGTGGTGGTTTTATGAGTCGTCCAGTTCGCCCAAGAACTGCACGTAGAGATAATGTAAGCCTATCTAACCAACCGGCTTTGGAAAAGCGGGTTTTAACTAAGTTTAGCCGCCAAGAAATCGTAGAGTTTTGTAATGGCGTCAAAGATATTGCACCAAAGAACCGTTAAAGAGGCATCAGCACATAACGCCCGCCTGCAAACTGTCACCTTTTGTGTAAAAGACGCAAAAAACAAACAGAGGAACTTCTCAGCGAAATGTTATCATTTCATGGCTTGTAAAAATAAGTACCGTGGACAACCAAAGGATAGGCGACAGATGAAGCAAGAAGAAATCGAAAAAATATACGCTAGCGCACTTGATCGAATATTACTTGCTGGTGCAAGTAATCTACAGCTTGTTGCTGCAATTTATGATGAACAAGGGAAGGTATTAATGCGCCAGAAAAAGAAGCATACATTTGGAATATCCCTATTTAATCGATTAGCCGATGGTAAAGTAAGGGCTTGTCTTAATAATAACGGAAAAGTGGATGATCTCTTGGGGATGTCAAATGTGGTTGACTGGTGTAAGGCGGAAATGACTGAATTATTACCATGTATATTATTTGGAGCAGACTGTAACGTCAAAGGTGCAGTAAAGTATAATATTGGTAATAGTATTGCGAGCGGATATATTTCAGTTAGCGGTGCAGCTACGGCTGATCGTGATCTCAAGGCTATCGAAGATGGATTAGAGGGGTCTGCTTTTCGCGGGGAACACCAAAGGGCTTATCTAATATCGTTGGTATTGTATTGTCACACTCCCGCTTTATCAGCGGATTGGGTCCTGGCGCACAAATGATGCGGTAATGGTTAGTGAGTTGGCAATGTCAATTTTTGGAGGGCACGGTTTGATGGAGGACTTTTCTTCTCACCCCAGAATGTATCGTGATGCTGTTGTGTTAAGTGGTGCTTGGGAAGGGCCAAAGAATTTTCTGTTAACTAGGATATTTATGGATATTCAAAAATCTAATGAATGGTATCCAGTAGGAGAATTGATTCGTAATTTATTGGCTGATGGGCATGGTGATACAGTTGAAGGGTTGATTGAGCGGGTGGGTTTATTTTTGGATCATGGAACGCTTATGGGGGTAGATGAAAAAACGATTGAGGTGTGTGAAAAATGGGAAAGATTTTTCTTTGATATGATGCATGCTTATCAGGATGTTGCGAGAAGGGAGGTAAATGATGTAAAATAGCGCGCTTATGAACTGATCTTTATGTGATTTAAATTATACGCTGAGTATTTGAGGTCATTCCTAAAACTGCCCATGTTTTTATAAAATATTTTGGTGAGTTTAATCATTGCATCGGCACTGAGTTTTTACGTTCCCCCGACGATAAGATCATGCAACAATGCCAGGCGGATGCAGTGTTACGAATAATGGCGAATAGTATTGGTGTCTAATCTTAACGGGGTATTAGATTGTTTTTGAAATTTGTGAAAATTTTACTTCTAATATTTGCCAGTTATTTTACCGTCGCGACTATTGGATTGAAATATTTTTTGTCTGACCTGGTTTTTTTGAAAATACCGAGAGCGAGTACTCACGAGAGTGCTATTCATTCCGTTCAATACGAAGGTGACGAAGTGTTGATTAGGGAGTATATAAGTGATACAAATGGATTTTGTGTGGTTTATTTCCCGGGTCAGCATGGAGGTATTCCTAAGTATGAAAAGGAGGTGTTTCAAGCGATTCAAGCGCACGGGATTTCAATTTATGCAATTTCCTATCCTGGATATGAAGGTGCTCTTGGTAAGTCAACATATGACAGTGTTATGACTACCACGAAAATGGCTATTGAATTTATTGATGACAAAACGAATTGCGTGATTACTGACTCTGTCTTTGTGGGTAGATCTCTTGGCTCCGCCATCGCAATGCAAAACGCTATCGAGGCACAACCTAAAGGCTTGTTGCTCGTTTCTGCATCACCATCGTTGGTGCCGGTAGTTCGCGCAAAGATGGCTAACAACTATCTGTTGAAACCTGCGACTATTTTACCAATAGAAAAGATTCTAGAATTTGACACAAATATGGTGGATATTTCTGAAGCTATTAATCATATACCTATAGTTATTATGCAAGGCGAAAATGATACATTGACTACCTATGATAATATCCAGAAGTTTGCTAAGAACCATTCAAATGTTGAACTCATAAAAATCATGAATGCAACACATAGTACCGTTCACGTTGATGCGGGGCAGCTTTATTTTGATAAACTTATACAATTATTGGCAGGAATAGAATCTAACAAACAACACCAATTAACTCCGGCGTTGACGCGCTTCCACAACTGAGTTGGACGTTATGTGACAAATACGGATATCTACATAAATAACGGGGTCAGATACAAAGTATTAAAATTTACCTTTACGAGACTTGGTATGAACAACTATGACAAACCGACTGCCTAAGAAAACCTCCTCGACTATATCGACGCTCGACGATCTTGCGAAGTTGGCAAACTACTCCCTCATGGACACGCTCAACTGTGATCCTGATGCGACAGAAAACGGTGCCGACCACGCGCCGCGACAAGTCTTCACAGGCCATTATGTCCCCGTTAACCCTACTCCAATCAAAGGCCCAGAGTATGTAGCGCACAGCAGAAACTTTTTTTCCGAGCTTGGTTTCGCCGACAGTATGGCAGAGTCCTCCGACTTCGTCCGCATGTTCTCCGGCGACATTTCTCGGGTTCCAGAGCCGATGCGCAAGATCGGTTGGGCGAGTGGGTACGCACTTTCCATCTACGGCACTGAATACATCCAGCAGTGCCCGTTTCAAACCGGCAACGGATATGGAGATGGTCGTGCAATTTCTGTGCTTGAGGCCGTCATCAACGGTCGACGCTGGGAAATGCAGCTGAAAGGTGGCGGCCGCACGCCATATTGCCGTGGCGCGGACGGTCGTGCTGTCTTGCGGTCGAGTATCCGCGAGTTCTTGGCTCAGGAGCACATGCACGCACTGGGCGTGCCTACATCACGATCTTTGAGTTTATACGTTTCAAAAATGGAGAAGGTAAAGCGACCGTGGTACTCGGAGGGCTCTCGCTCGGAGAATCCCGACATGCTTATATCTGAAGCCGTCGCCATCTCGACACGTGTCGCACCGTCGTTTATCCGCGTCGGCCAACTCGAACTTTTCGCTCGCCGTACCCGTAAAAACGAACACCCGAAAGCGATGGAAGAGCTCGAGAAGATTGTGCTTCACTTGATTGATCGTGAATACGCTGACGTTGTCGATAGGCAACTCACCACCCCAGAAAAAGTGGTGTTGCTGGCGCGCGAGTTTCGTCGCCGCCTCACGTCACTGGTGGCGAACTGGATCCGAGTCGGCTTCTGCCAGGGTAATTTTAACAGCGATAACTGTGCAGTTGGTGGCTTTACACTTGATTATGGCCCCTTCGGCTTTTGCGATGTCTTTAACCCGCATTATCAGCCTTGGACGGGTGGTGGTCATCACTTCTCGTTTATGAACCAACCAAACGCAGCGCAAAGCAACTTCGACATGTTTTGTTCGGCGTTACGGCCGTTGCTGGCGTCGCATCAGGACTATTTGCTAGAGCTCGGTGAGGTTCAAAGTGGATTTTTGAAAGTAATGCACTCGCAAATGAAAAAGATGTGGGCTGCCAAGCTGGGTCTTAGCACTGTGAACTCAGCGTCTCACAAGGCACTTTGCAGCGTACTGTTCAGTGAACTAGAAACACTCATGATGCAAACGCCTGTCGATTACACCATTTTCTTCCGCGAGCTCTCGTCGATACCCGACGACATTGGTCCACTCAAGAAAAGCTTTTACAATAACTTATATAAAAATGGGGCGCATGATGCAGACCCCAGAGAGATGGACAAGCGTTGGGCGGAGTGGCTCATAAAATGGAAAACGCTCCTCAATAGCTCAAGTGACGAGAATGCTACTTCGTCCCGATCCAGTGAGGAAATCTCTAGGCAGATGAAGCTCGTCAACCCAAAATACATTTTACGAGAGTGGTTTGTTATGCCGGCTTATCAGCAAGCAACTGCGGGCAATTACTCTCTAATTCGAGAGCTACAGGACGTGATGACACAGCCATATGCAGAGCAGTCGAAAGAAGTGGAGGATAAATACTATAGGTTGAAACCAATTGAGTTTTTTGAGGTGGGCGGATTGTCCCATCTTAGTTGCTCGTCGTGATATCTTAAACTTAAAAAAGTAGTGCCAGGAACAGCTTAATAGTGAAGGCTAGGTTAGTCTTAATAAAAGATGGCTAAAAGTTGTAATTGACATTCCGCAGAGCGCGGTGTTGTGTGAAATGAAGGGGTCGATATTGAGAAAAATACTAGTTTTTGGTAACTCTGGATCAGGGAAGTCAACGCTCGCAAGAAAATTAAGTACTGATGAAAATATAGTTCATCTTGATCTAGATATATTAGCGTTCAAAAAAGAGCATCCAACGAAAAGAAGGGATATTGAAGAGTCACTAAAAGAAGTTTTTCTATTTCTAGAAGGAAATGATAATTGGGTTATTGAAGGAGGGTATGCTGATATTTTCGAGCAAATACTTAGCCATGCAAATGAAATTATTTATCTTGATTTATCAGCAAAAAATTGCCAAGAGAATTCACGTAACCGAAAATGGGAGCCCCATAAATATGAATCAAAAGAGGCTCAAGATAAAAATTTAGATATGCTTATAAACTGGATATCAGATTATTATTCAAGAGATGATTCATTTTCAGCGTTGGCGCATAATAAGCTTTATGATCAATTTCCTGGCAATAAAAAAAGGTTCACAAGTAATCAAGCTGCCACATAACAAGTGCCGGTGGCTGCGGTAGGCTTCCCGAATGGCTGTTTTGGCGGCCTTTTGGGATTTCGACGGTATATTTCTAAGCGCTATACATTCCGTAAAGCCCGCTGAAAAGCGGGCTTTTACGGTTAACACGAGATAACGTTTAGCTTACAATTCCCGAGCTTCCAATACCTTACGAGCACGCGCTGTAGCAGCTCTTACCTGTGCGGGCGCTGTGCCACCGAGGTGATCTCGAGCATTAACAGAGCCTTCCAAGGTCAGCACTTCAAATACACTGTCATCAATCACATCGCTAAACCCTTGCAGTTCTTCTAATGTCATTTCAGATAGATCTTTGTTGGTATCGAGGCCAAAACGCACCGCTTTACCTACTACCTCGTGAGAGTCTCTAAATGCCACACCTTTCTTAACCAAGTAATCCGCTAGGTCGGTTGCGGTAGAGAAACCACGACGTGCGGCTTCACGCATGCTGTCATGTTTGACCTCAATCGCTGGAACCATGTCGGCGTATGCACGTAAACAGTTGTAGACGGTTTCAATCGTGTCAAATAGTGGCTCTTTGTCTTCTTGGTTGTCCTTGTTATAGGCAAGAGGTTGGCCCTTCATGAGAGTCAATAGACAAATAAGGTGACCGTTAACACGACCGGTTTTACCGCGAACCAGTTCGGGAACATCCGGGTTTTTCTTTTGTGGCATTATTGAGGAGCCGGTACAAAAACGATCCGGTAGATCGATAAAATTAAACTGTGCTGATGTCCACAACACCAACTCTTCCGAGTAGCGAGATAGGTGAGTCATAATCAGGCTGCTGGCAGAGACAAACTCGATGGCAAAGTCACGATCACTTACGCCATCAAGAGAGTTTTCAGAGATGCCGTCAAAACCCAATAACTTGGCGGTGATTTCACGGTTAATCGGGTACGTTGTACCAGCAAGGGCAGCAGAACCTAGCGGCATTCGATTAACGCGCTTCCGGCAGTCCACCAAGCGCTCGTAATCACGTGTTAGCATTTCGTACCATGCCATCATGTGATGGCCAAACGTCACGGGTTGTGCTGTTTGTAGGTGAGTGAAGCCTGGCATAATGGTGTCTGCTTCCCGCTCAGCTAAACCCACAAGGCCTGTTTGCAAACGTGTGATCTCACCCAAAATGCCGTCGATGGCTTCTCTTAGGTACAAGCGGATATCAGTGGCCACTTGGTCGTTACGAGAGCGTCCGGTGTGTAGCTTCTTGCCGGTAATGCCAATTTTATCCGTAAGACGAGCTTCGATGTTCATGTGAACATCTTCTAAAGTGACAGACCATTCGAAGTTGCCATCTTTGATGTCTTGACGGATTTCTTCCAGGCCATCAATAATTTGTTGTTTCTCATCGTGAGTAAGTACGCCCACTTCAGCCAACATCGTAGCATGGGCAATGGAGCCATTAATGTCCTGGTCGGCCATTTTCTGGTCGAAGGTAACGGAGGCGGTAAAGGCTTCTACGAAGGCATCGGTGGCTTCGCTAAAACGTCCACCCCAAGGTTTGTCTTGTGATTGGTCTGCCATAATATTCCTGATTCTGTGATGTTGACTGCTAATATTGTTAAGGGTGCCGGAGTATTTCTCGCTATAATTTACACAATAAGCAAAAATTGGTTAGGCGCAAAGACGAAGATTATATCATTGATGGCGCTGATATAGCACCGCGAGATAGCAATATAGCAATGAAATAACACCAAAATAGCAACGAAATAACACAGATGCAGCAACGATGAGCAAACCTAAGCACGCCAAACATACTCGACAATCTGCGATACCTCGTCCAGCTGATGGCAAGGGCGATGTAGATGCTGTGGATGCTGGTTTTTTCTTGCCTGATTTGTGCGAAAAAGAAGCGGTATTCTTTTTAGTGATCGTCTCAGAGCTATTTTCGGTAGTGTTAATTTTGGCTGCTAGCTCACTTTCAGCATTTGACTGGAATGGTTTGGCGCTAGTGTCGTTGTTTGTTCAATGGGTGGGGCTAAGCAGTGCGGCGATTTTGTGTAAGTTGCGTCCTTATCTAGCGAAGATGTCTGCCAACCGAGCGGTGGTGCTGTCCTATTTAGTTATTCCTGCAGATGCTTGGTTGTTTAGTTTTCTGAGCCAGTGGGTGTTAGCGCGATCTATGACCGATGAAATCTCATTCTTTTCTCCTGAAATACTTACCAATGTGGTGATTGCCGCGATTATGGGGGGGCTGGTGATTCGTTATTTTTACCTTCAAGCCCAACTTATAGCGCGTCGTCAGTCAGAGTTAATACATAAGATCCAAGCGTTACAGTCTCGTATCCGGCCACACTTTCTTTTTAACAGCATGAATAGCATTGTCAGCCTGATTGGCTCTGACCCCGATAAGGCAGAGGAGGCGGTATTAGATTTGTCCGAATTGTTTCGAGCAAGCCTTAATGAAGTGGGCAATCAGGTACCTTTCCAGCAAGAAGTACAACTGTGCAAACGTTACGTGGGTATAGAAACGCTGCGTTTCGGTGACCGGTTACAGGTAGAGTGGGATATGCCAGATATTCCAGGCGGGGTACAGATTCCGTTATTGACACTACAGCCGTTGTTGGAAAATGCCATTTTGCATGGTATTCAGCCATTGCCCGAAGGGGGGGTTATTCGGGTAAAGGCGATATATCACTATGGTTTGTTTGAGTTGCAGGTGTCGAATCCTTGGGTGGAGCAAGAAACTGAGGCGCAGACAAAAGGTAATCGAATGGCATTGGAAAATACCCGTAATAGACTCAGCGTTTTGTACGGTGATCGGGCTAAATTGACCTCTTATCAGGAAAATGGTCGCTATATAACGATTTTTTCATATCCTTATGAGCTTTGATGTTGATGAATTTTGATTCAGTGAGAGCAGCGTAAATGAAAGTGATGATTTGTGATGATGAGCCCCTTGCTAGAGATCGTTTGTCGCGAATGCTATCTCGCATTGGTGGGATTACTTTGGTAGGTGAAGCCTGTAATGGTCGTGAGCTGTTGGATGCTATTCCACAACACAACCCGGAATTAGTGTTAACGGATATCCGAATGCCGACAATGGATGGTCTAGAGGCTGCTGCGCACATGACAACGTTAGATGAACCCCCTGCAGTGGTGTTTTGTACGGCTTATGATGAATATGCGGTAAAGGCGTTTCAGGTCAACGCTATTGGTTATTTGTTAAAGCCTATTCGTCAAGAAGACCTAGAAGTGGTTATTGAAAAGGCAAGTAAGATAAATAAAGCTCAGTTGGCGTCGGTGCGTAAGGGATTAGAGGGAGAGGAGGTTGATGACCCTGTATCTGCACGTCAATGTATCAGTGTTAAAAGCCACCGAGGGTTAGAGCTAATTCCCATAACGGATATCCGTTATTTTAAAGCCGATCAGAAGTACGTCACTGTACGTTACAGTGAGGGGGAGGTGTTAGTGGATGAAACCCTAAAAGAGCTGGAAGATGAGTTGGAGGGGCGGTTTGTTCGCGTGCATCGTAATGCACTCGTGTCTTTGGCGCATCTTGAAGCGGTTGAAAGTGTTGAGGGTGGATTTCAGGTTCGCTTAAAAGGCATTGATGAGCGTGTGGTAATTAGTCGTCGCCATGTACCCCTATTAAAGAAACGTTTGCAATCAATGTAAGCTCGGGATTAGGAAGATTGATGCACCTCATTAGCGAATCCGTTGCTCCTATGGTAGGTTAGCCGACTATTGCAAACACACTAATGTGCTATTAACTGAGCAGTGCTAGCACACTGCGTATGACACCATTTACGACCTTGTTGGAATTGCCTTTATGACTCAGACCTCTTCTCGAAAAACTCTTCGTATTGCCACCCGTAAAAGCCCCCTTGCCATGTGGCAAGCATTGCATATTCAAGCTCGATTAGAGGCAATGCATGAGGGATTGACGGTTGAGATTTTAGGCATGACTACCCGTGGCGATAAAATTCTTGATACGCCTCTAGCTAAGGTAGGAGGTAAGGGCCTTTTTGTGAAAGAGCTGGAGGTGGCGATGTTGGAGGATCGCGCTGATCTGGCCGTGCACTCGATGAAGGATGTGCCTGTTGAGTTTCCTGAAAATTTGGGCTTGCACGCGATTTGTGAGCGAGAGGATCCTCGAGATGCCTTTGTTTCCAATCAATACAAGAGCTTAGCGGAGTTGCCCGAGGGTGCTCGTGTAGGGACTTGTTCGTTACGCCGCCAGTGCCAGATTAAAGAAAAACGTCCTGATTTAAAAATTCTAGAGCTGCGGGGTAACGTAAACTCACGGTTAGCAAAGTTAGATGATGGGCAGTTTGATGCCATTATTTTGGCCGCCTCAGGTTTAAAACGTCTGGATATGCAGCATCGTATTACCTCAGAGATTGAACCGGAAATCAGTTTGCCCGCCGTGGGTCAGGGGGCGTTAGGTATTGAATGCCGCAATGACGATACAGCAACGCAGGCACTAGTCGCGGGTCTTAATGATGCGGATACTTGGACACGGGTTCAAGCAGAACGCTCAATGAATAATCGGTTAGAGGGTGGTTGTCAGGTACCGATAGCCGGGTATGCTGAACTAAAAGATGGCCAGATCTGGCTCAGAGGTTTAGTCGGAGAGCCGGATGGAACCCAGGTTGTGCGAGATGAGGTAAGTGGCCCCAGAGAGAATGCTGTGGCGCTAGGCAAGCAACTCGGAGACAAATTACTAGAACAAGGGGCTAAATCGATCCTTGAACGGCTTTATGCGGATCAGCCTTAGGGGAATTGAGTTGGCGAAATTATCGGTATTAGTGACTCGCCCTGAGGGGCAGGGGCAAGGGTTAGCAGATAAACTGCACGCTGTTGGTTTGGATGTATTGTTGTTCCCAACATTGAAGATCCAACCAAAGGTGTTAACGTCGGTCGAACAGCAATGTATCCAGTTTCTAGAGCGTTATAGTTATGTGATTTGTGTATCCGCCAATGCCGCTAAAATGGGGGTGGAATTGTTGGCAGATTATTGGCCTCAATGGCCCCTAGAGCAACAATGGGTCGCTGTAGGTCCCGCTACCTATAATGCGATGCAAGGTTGGGGGTTGAGTAATGTTCTTTTACCGCAGGGTGCTAGCCACTCAGAGGGAATTCTCGCGCTGGATTGTCTGCAAAACCTAGATGATCAGAAGGTGTTGATTTTACGAGGGGTTAGTGGTCGTGAGTTATTGGCCGATACCTTGTGCCAAAGGGGTGCAGAGGTGGATTACTTGGAGCTATATGAGCGAAAAATGCCAGAAATCACTCAGTTAGGGCTATCAAATAAATTGCCCGAATGGTTGAACTCCAATGCCAAAAAAGTCATTGTAGTCACCAGTGGCGATGGCCTAAAGAATTTAATAACAATGGCCCAAGGACAAAGCAGCGAACTTTTGGCGATCTGTTTAGTTGTTGTCAGTCAGCGATTAGCTGACTTTGCGAAACAACAAGGCTTTGTTACCGTGCAGGTAGCGAACGGAGCATCAGATGATGCCATTGCATTATGTATCAATAGCAGTATCAATAATAATAGAACGTAGATAAAGATGAAGCAGAGATAATGGAAACTGAAGATTTGGAAACGCAACGATTAGACACCGGTCTGCCAAAAGGGGATACCCCAGTTAGTCAAATTGCTTCAGCGCCGATTTTACAAAGGAAAGGTATGAGTATTATTAGCAAACTTATCGTCACCTTATCGCTATTGTGTGCCTTGGGGGCCGGTGGTGCTGTTGCTTGGTTATGGATTGCCGATCAGCAACAGCAAATGCAACAGCAGCTTGCACAGCAAAATATTGAAAATACGCTGCAAGATCAGGATCGAAAAATTGCCGCGCTAACCACGCAATTAACACAGCTGAGTACAAGTAATACAAAGCGTCAAAATTTATTGGGTGGCGTTACGAAATCTACGGCTATGTTGCAAGGTCGATTGGCTTCAGTTGAAAGTCAAATGACAGAGTTAACAGGTGCACATCGTGTTGATTGGATGTTAAAAGAAGCTGAGCATTTTGTGGTAGTGGCCGAACGACGTTTAAGTTTGCTGAGTGATATTAATGGATCGTTGGCATTATTAACGGAAGCGGACAATCTAGTGAGAGAAATGCAAGAACCAGCAACGCGAAAACTACGTGAAGCATTAACAAGAGATTTGATGGCGTTACGTGAGGCATCATCAAAGCATGTGGATAGCGAAGGTATTTTTACTCGAATCGAATTGCTAATGAGTAAAATTGAAGGCTTAGAAAAGGCAGGGTTGACGTTCAGGTCCGGTGAAGAGGCCCTGGTTTCTAATGATGTGTTGGAGACTGCTGATGCTGTTGAAGAAAGTGGTGGTTGGAACCGTTTTGTTGGACGTTTAGCAGGGTTTGTTGAATCCTTAGTAAGGGTCCGGGTGAACGATGAAACAACCATTAAACCAATGCTGCTTGCTGATCAACAAGAATATCTAAGGCAGAATGTTTTTGTACTGTTAGAGCAGGCTCAATTGTCATTGCTACGAACGGATTATGTGGGGTTTAACGTTAGTTTAAAGCAGGCAAGTAAACGGATAGAGCAATATTTGCGAACGGATACACCAGAAGCCAAGTTCGTACTTGCGGAATTGAAGGGATTAACGGATATCCCTATGGTAACGGTGGTGCCAAGTATCGAGAGTTCTGTCACTGCTTTGCAGGTTTTTCGTGACTATTGGCAGCAAGAAAAAGTAGCGCGGCAATTGCAAAAGAATCAATTAGAAGAGCTTGTTTCTCCTTCAATAAAACCTAACAGTGATAATTAAGGGAGGTCGGTAATGACAGCATTGATGCGTTTTATTTTATTGAGACCTTCAACGGTTATTTTTTCGGTGTTGGGGGTGGGGCTTGTAATGTGGGCTTTTAGTATCTTGGGGGAAGATCCTGGGTATCTATTATTACATTTTGCCAATGTTACTGTAGAAAGTAGTGTTGTTGTCGCGATTGTATCGCTAGCATTATTTGTTGGTGTACTGTTTGTTTGTTATCGCACCATTGCTTGGCTATTTGATGGAAAAGGAAGTCAGCGACGTGCCGGTAAAAAAACGACCAAAGGATTAGTTGCTTTGGCAGAAGGTAATTGGTCAAACGCAGAAAAATTATTAAAGAAATCAGCCAAAAAGAACGAAACGCCATTAGTTAACTATATCTCTGCAGCGCAGGCTGCGCACGAGCAAGGTGAGGGAGATCGTCGAGATGAATATTTACGGCAAGCTCATGAGTCAACCAAAGGTGTTGATATTGCTATTGGCCTAACAAAAGCCAGATTGCAATTTGAAAGCAAGCAGTGGGAGCAATGTTTAGCAACCTTGATGATGCTAAAAGATAGCGAACGCTCTCCGAGTTATGGTTACGTTATCAAAATGATGGCGGAAGTGTACGTAGAGTTAAGTGATTGGGAACACCTTGTTGAATTGTTAGCAGACCTTAGAAAAAGCAAAGTGTTTACTAAAGATGAATTTCTAGCAGTCTCATTACAAGGTTATCAGGGGTTATTAAAGCGAACGGTACGTGGTCTTGATCAGCAGGCAGAATTAAATCAATTGCGACAAGCGTGGGTGCAAGTCCCTAAGAAACTACAGAAAACTCCCCCTTTGTTAAAAGAATATTGTGGCTGTTTGGTGGCGTTAAGTGCGGGCGTCGATGCAGAAAAAATTATTTTGAGTTATTTGCAAAAAGATTGGGATGATAGTCTTGTAGTTATGTACGGTATGGTGACAGGGTCTGATGCGCCCCAGCAATTATTGTTTGCAGAAACCTGGCTAAAAGAGCGACCAAATAATGCAATGTTATTATTAACCCTAGGTCGCTTAAGTTTGTTGAATAAACAATGGGATAAAGCACGTCGTTATTTGGAATCGAGTCTTAAAAGTCGCCAAAATGCTGCGGCGTTTGGTGAGTTGGGCCGGTTGTTAAGTCATGTGGGGGAGCATGAAAATAGTAATGAATGTTTTCAAAAGGGGTTGGCAATGATCTCTGAGCAATTGCCTGATTTACCTATGCCCGCTGCTGCGCCTGCGCCCAAACCAATACCTGTAACTCCCGAAAAATTAGTATCGTTATCAGATGATACGCCCATTGAGCTGTCGAAAGATGTGCCTGAAATGAAAGTTGACGATTCACCAAAATCATCATAGTGAACTTAATACCCCTGGAAAACGTTTTATGCAACTATATATTTATGTCGCTAGTGATAATTTGGGTGAGTTAGTTGAACCGGTATCAGAAGTGCTAGCCCAATGGGTTGGTGATAAAAACGAAAAAAAGCAATTAGTAAACCTACCGGAAGAAGAGCGGCTGGGTGTCAATATCACTATTGAGTCAAAAAACCAATTAACCAAACCGTTAAAATTTTTGTATTCTCTTGCCAAAGATCATAAATGTGATTTTGTAGTGGGAAAGTTTGATAGTGATGTACTGGGTGAGGGTGCCATGGAGGATGTGTGCTATTTCGGGTATGATGAGGGTCGTCCAGATATATTTGAAGTGGCCAGTTATTTGGAATTGTAAATAGGCGTAGTTGTAAATATTTAGAGTATTACAGTTAGGGTTATATGGCGCAGGAATTCGGAAAGAGAAAGAACTGGATTCGACTAATAAAACCGCTATTTCTTTATGTCATAGTGCTCGTAATTCCTTTTTCTATATTTATGGTGTTTGTAGCAATAGGCTCGGAAACGCTGAGAGCTTTTGTTTTTACATTGGCGGGGATTACGGTTGTTGCCTTTTTGACTATTCGGCATTTACACAGTGTTTATGCTTTTCCACTGATCATGATTGACGATTCATTTGTGGCAGTGATGGAACCGATGTTTAACCGGAAAGTATATGAAAGGCAGCGAATTACGCACGTATATTTATTTCGGCATGTCTTACTGTTTATGCACAATGGATGGCCGGTAATGGTATCTCTTTGGGAGCTCTCTTTGAACGAAAGGGAGCTCTTGCAGGAACTACTTAAGGATGGGCTCTAGCACTCATAAAATTGTGTGTAATAAATAGATAGCAATTAGTACCACGTAGGGATACATCACCGTAGGTCGTAGGGCATTACTAATATATTCGAGAATTAACCCGACGATACCGGGTTTTTGGGTCTCCCACGTACTGTAGAATGAGAATGAGAAAGGGGGAGCGGAGGCCTCAATGCCGTTTTTTTCCGGGTTTTTAAGTGCAGCTTCGATTACAAGAAGCCTTTCACCTGATCGTGCTTGATAAGTTTTCCATATACCCTCTTGAAGCCATAAGGTGAGGATAAGCATCAGCGATAGGTAGCTGTTTATTGATAGCGTTATACACAGCAGGCATAGTCCAACGCTGAAAAGCTTGATGAGCAGGGCGAATTGTTCATATTTCTCGTAGTCGCGATGTAGAGTTTGCCACTCAATTGATAGGCTGTTCATTATGTTTAACGATTGTGGTTCTATAGAGGGTGTTTGTTGGCAAGGCTCGGTTTGGTTGGTGGGCACGTGAGATTCCTGGTGTTATATGAACAACATTGCTTGGATTGCGTGATACGATTGATTACTATAACTCAGCTAAATATCTTATAACATAAAATATGAGCAAGACCTGTTGGTTTTAGCTCTAGAATTGACGCTAAGGCTGGTGTCGGAAATGAGGTTTTTTTACCATGAATGAAGTATACACAAGCCCAGAGTCAGACATGGGTGACGAAGATGTAGAATATGAGTACATCGGGTTTTGGTTACGTGTGATTGCATCCATTGTTGATAACATATGGATGGGGATTTTAATGATTGTTCTGATTGCCATATTTTCAAGCTTAGGGTTGATGGAGGCAGATATGGAGACAATGAATCCTGAGGGGTTATTACTGCAAGTGGCGGTGCCCTTTATTTTGATTATGTTGTTATGGAAGCGTTATTCCTCTACGCCGGGGAAAATGATGTTTAAAGCCAAAATTCTTGATGCAAAAACTTACCAGCCGGTTTCTACCGGGCGTCTGTTTGTGCGGTACATCGGGTATTTTGTGTCGGTGATTCCGCTTTGTTTAGGGTTTATATGGATTGCGTTTGATAGTAAGAAACAAGGATTTCATGACAAACTTGCGGGAACGGTTGTTGTTCGGGGTGAGTAAGGGTTTTAATAGATGAGTTGAAATGATAAATATTTTCATTTCAACTCATCTGTAGTTATTACGCGTACCTCTTTTTTCAAAATCTTGTTGTGGCCAAGGTTAGGAAATGTAGGGTTAAACTTTAGTTTTTATACTTATAAGTTGGCTGCAAGTTTACTTGCTTGATCAATTGCCCGTTTCGCATCAAGCTCTGAGGCAACGTCTGCACCACCCACCAGTTCAACATCACACTTTTGGTTCTGTAGCCCTTCGTATAACTCTCTAAAGGGCTGTTGGCCTGCACAGATAACGATACTATCAACATTCAGCACTCTTTCTTCACCATTAATAGTGACGTGTAAACCTGCATCATCGATTTTCTTATAATCACAACCGTTAATCATTTTGACATTTCGACGTTGTAACATGATGCGATGAGTCCAGCCTGTAGTGCGCCCCAACGTTTTTCCTACCGAAGTTGTTTTTCGTTGAAGTAGTTGAATTTCTCTATCATTCGTTTCAACTATAGGTTCTATACCTGCGACCCCGCCGCGAGGATGGTTTTCAAAATCTATGCCCCATTCTTTGGCAAATACCTTTTTGCTTAATCCGCTAGAAACCCCAGCATGAGATAAATACTCTGCGGCATCAAAACCAATACCACCGGCTCCAATAATAGCGACTTTTTTACCAACTGGTTTTTTATCCTGTAGTGCATCTAAGTAGCTGATGACTTTGGGGTGATCGATGCCGTCAATGTCTGGTGTGCGTGGTTTGATGCCGGTAGCCAAAATGATTTTATCGAAATCTTCGTTTATCAATTCTTCTTGTGTCGCTTTGTGATTAAGTTTTACTGTGACATCGGTGAGTTCGAGTTGCTTTGCATAGTAGCGCAGGGTTTCAGTAAACTCCTCTTTACCAGGGATACGTTTTGCTATATTGAATTGCCCGCCAATTTTATCGCTACTTTCATACAGCGTCACGTTATGCCCACGTTGTGCCGCAACGGTTGCGTAAGCTAGCCCTGCAGGACCAGCACCTACAACGGCAACGCGTTTTGCTGATTCTGTGGGTAAATAGTTAAGTTCTGTTTCGTGGCATGCTCGTGGGTTTACCAGACAGCTAACGAGCTGGCCGGAAAATGCGTGATCCATGCACGCCTGGTTACACGCAATACAGGTGTTGATCTCATCTTCGCGCCCTTGGTCTGCTTTCAGGATTAACTCGGGGTCTGCAAGCATAGGGCGGGCCATGGATACAATGTCAGCATCCCCATCAGCAAGTACTTGTTCTGCGACATCCGGCATGTTGATGCGATT
>MAAC01016230.1_pt1 | contig 20253 bp, 14 predicted proteins | sample 1115981 | NCBI WGS metagenome assembly MAAC01 (sample SAMN04961126, study PRJNA320927) | seawater metagenome | isolation source: sample BD02T64 sea water enriched with oil for 64 days | place: USA:Gulf of Mexico | collected 2013-07-27
TTTGTAGACGCTTATCAATCGTTGTTCGCATGCGACGGTATTGCCAATCACATAAACAAAGTTGATTTTCAAATGCACCGATCAGCAGTTCACCGACGGGGCTTTTGTAATGTTGAATCAGAATTTTTTTGTCTGTTACCGTCATTAAGCGTTAATGCAAATAAGAGGACCTGTTCAGTATAGGCCTACGTTGGCTTTGACGCCAACGTAGGCAAATTTGCAGACTCTTTATGTCGTGTTTTGAACGCAAGGTTACGTGTTTTTGTGTCGTTTATAACTCGTATAGGCGCTTAATTATTAAGGGCCGCGACTGTGCTAAGCGTTTATGCTGCGCGTTACAATTTCTAATACATCGTTTGATAAGGGCCGGTGTGATTGTATGCGTGACAGTTGGGCTTTGATAAGCTGTTGGCGAGCGATATCAAACTTTTTCCAACGACTCAGTGAGTTGGCTAAACGGGCTGCAATTTGTGGATTAATCGCATCAAGAGTAATAATGTTATCCGCTATGAATTTATAGCCAGAGCCATCTTTGGCGTTAAAGTGCAAGGGGTTTGCTGAGGCAAAAGCACCAATAAGGCTGCGAACACGGTTGGGTGTTTTCATGTCAAAGAGGGGGTGATCTAGCAGTTTCTTAATACCCTCTAAAGCATCCGTTTTTTCAGAACAAGCTTGCAAGGCGAACCATTTGTCGATGACCAAGTCTTCATTTGTCCATTGTTGATAGAACGCATTGAAATAGGCTATGTTTTTAGACGTTTCGAGGTGGCTTAATTGCCCAAGAGCAGCGATTTGATCAGTCATGTTTTGAGCGCTTTCAAATTGCTTGATACAAATTGCTCGGCTAGCTTCATTATCGAGCGCCATCAAATAATCTAAACATAAATTTTTGAATGAACGCTGAGCAATGCTTTGCGGATCGTTACCGGCGACAACTCGGTGGTTATCGTGGTAATGGCTTAGCCATAAATCCTCTAGTGAGGATGCTAGTGCTTGTTTCACGATGTGGTGTGCTTGGTATAGGGCATCGATGTCGATGACCTCCATTTGTTCAGCGAGATAAGCTTTAGCGGGCAGGCTTAATAGCAAAGTTTGGTAGGCTAAGTCAGCCAATGGCTGCTGCAAAATAGTGCGGAACGCGTTAATTAACGCGTCGGGTAATGCTGGCGAAGGCTGCTTTTGTTGTATCGCATCGACGGTATTAAAAATAAAGTGGCTTAAACAGTTTTGCCCCGCTTCCCAGCGGTTAAATGGGTCGCTATCATGTTGGAATAAATGAATTTTCTGCTCAATAGAAAGAGTTTGTTGTAGTTTTATCGGCGCTGAAAAACCGCGTAAAATAGAGGCTGTAGGTTCTGTGCTGATATTGCTGAAGGTGAAGCTTTGTTTTGACTCGGTTAGTTCAAGGACGTTAGATGTTTGTCCATGACCTAAATCCAATTCTTCGCCGTTGTTATTGATCAAGCCAATACTGATAGGTATGTGGAAGGCCTCTTTTATCGGTTGTCCTGCGGTCGTTGTGTCGCGTTGAGTAAAGCTAAGCGTGTAAGTCTTTTTATCCTGATCGTATGTCGTGGATACGGCGACAACAGGCGTGCCTGCCTGACCATACCAGTTTTTAAATTGGCTGAAGTTGATGTCATTCGCATCTTCGAGCGCGGCAATAAAATCCTCGGTGGTGACCGCTTCTCCATCGTGTCGCTGAAAATATAAGTCGCAACCTTTTCTAAAGCCGCTTTCGCCTAACAGGGTGTGAAGCATCCGCACAACTTCGGCACCTTTTTCGTAGATGGTTAGGGTGTAAAAATTATTTATTTCAACGAAAGATTCGGGACGAATAGGGTGCGATAACGGGCTGGCATCTTCTGCGAATTGGTGCGTACGAAGCATATTGACGTCTTTAATACGCTTAACTGCATCGGATGTTTGGTGAGCGGTAAATTGCTGATCTCGAAAGACGGTAAAGCCTTCTTTCAAACTGAGTTGAAACCAGTCGCGACACGTTACGCGGTTGCCAGACCAATTATGGAAGTATTCGTGTCCAATGACCGCTTCGATATTTTCAAAATCGCTGTCAGTTGCGGTTTTTTCACTGGCCAATACATACTTGGTATTGAACACATTGAGTCCTTTGTTTTCCATCGCCCCCATATTGAAGTGGCTAACGGCGACGATCATGTATAAATCAAGGTCGTATTCGCGTCCAAAGGCTTCTTCGTCCCAGCGCATGGCGTTTTTAAGGGATTGCATGGCGTGTTGGGTTTTATCTAAATCATGTTCTTCTACATATACTTCCAAAGCTATATCGCGCCCTGAACAAGTGGTGAAGGTGTCGCTCAAACACGCTAAATCACCAGCAACTAAGGCAAATAAATAGCACGGTTTTGGGAAGGGGTCGTGCCAGCTAGTCCAGTGTTTATTATTCTCTAATTCGCCTGCATTTGAACGACCAGAGCAATTACCGTTCGATAATAAAATCGGGTAATTATCTTTATCTGCAACGATTGTGACGGTAAAAATAGACATCACGTCGGGCCGGTCTAAAAACCACGTGATGCGCCTAAAGCCTTCCGCCTCACATTGTGTGCAGAGCATAGTGTTGGATTCGTACAAACCACTAAGGGCGGTGTTTTTAGAGGGGTTAATGCGGTTGGTAATTTCTAAAATAAACTCATCGCTGGGGTTCTCGATGGTGAGCGTTTTATCGTCCACAGAAAACTTTTCAGAGCTTAGTGTCTCACCGTCTATGCTAATGGAGACGAGACTTAGCTCCTCTCCGACTAGTACTAGGTCTGGGCGATCTTTTTTGCAGTCAGGGTTGCGGTGGATATTCAGGCGAGAGCGCACGTAGGTGTCTTCGGCCGATAAGTCAAAATGCAGTTCGGTATGACTGATGAGAAACTCGGGCACGGTGTAGTCTTTTAAGTAAATGGTTTTTGCAGCAGTGTTAGGCATAAGAGTTATTTGGGTTTGATAGAGTTGTAGGCCAGTAGCGACCAAGCGATAAGAAAAGCCACGCCTCCTATTGGCGTAATAGCGCCGAGAATTTTGATGCCGCTTAGGCTGAGTGCATATAAGCTGCCGGAAAAAATAACAATGCCGGCGGACATAAACCAACCGGCTCTGCGCAATAAGCTAGACGGCCTTTGCTGGTGTAATACGCCGATTAGAAGCAGACCGATGGCATGCCACATTTGGTAGTCCGTTGCGGTGTGGTAAATGGCTAAAAAATGCGGGGATAAGCTGCCTTTTAAGGCATGCGCTCCAAATGCGCCGAACATGACAGCGAGGAAGGCGAATGCAGCGCCAAGAGTAATAAATGGGGATTTAGTCACGTCGGCTTATTTTTCTAATAAACGTGGCATTACTTCAACTAAGTTACAGGGACGCGTGCGGTAATCAAGCTGAGCGTTAATCAGCTTATCCCACGCGGTTCTACAAGCGCCGGATGAGCCTGGGACGCAAAAAATATAATGACCATTAGCGACGCCAGCAATCGCGCGTGATTGGATGGTTGATGTGCCTATTTCATCATATGAAATAGTGCGAAAAACTTCGCCAAAGCCAGTGAGCTCTTTATCCAGTAAAGGTTGCACGGCTTCAGGTGTTCCATCGCGGCCAGTGACGCCGGTGCCGCCGGTCGTAATGATGGCGTTAATATTAGGGTCAGCAACCCAACTGGATATTTTGGCGCGAATGAGATAAATATCATCTACAACGATGGCCTTCTCTGCACATTGGTGACCGGCTTGGGTTAAACGGTCAACGAGGGTTTTTCCTGAGGTATCTGTTTCTTCTGTGCGTGAATCTGACACCACCATAATAGCGATGTTAAGGGGAACAAATTGACGTGAGTTGGTGGACATTTTAGCTACCGAATAATTAAAAAGAATGCGCTATTATCGCGCTGAACATTGAGCAGCAAAGACTTGTGCTTCTTCGTGGCGTTGATTAACTCAATGATGTTGCGTACTTCTACGCGATTGGCTCTAGTGATAATGTCACCTTTGCGTAAGCCGTTGAGCCAGCCCTTGGAGTTAGTGATAGCCTCTATGACCTTAACACCATGTTGAATATTATGTTGCTTATCGTCGTCGGATAAATTTGAAAGTCTAACTCCTTCTAGCTGCCTATGAATGCGTGTTCCATCCACCGATGCGACTTTTCTCTTGCCAATTTTTATCGTCACTTGCAGCTGCTCGCCATTACGTAAAATTTGTAAAGTTGCCTTATCTCCGACAGTCAAAAGACCAAGGCTATTTCTCAAACTTGAGCTGTTTTTGATTAGTTTACCGTTCACGCTTAACACAATGTCTCCAGGGTGTAAGTGCGCTCTTTCAGCCGGAGAATTTGTTTCAACTTGGCTAATGATGACGCCTCGCTTTATGTGCAGGTTAAAGGCTTGAGATAGTTCGGGCGTTAAATCCTGAACACTAATGCCCAACTTTCCGCGATTGACTTTGCCAAATTTAATGAGTTGATCCTTTAAACTAACAGCCATATTGCTTGGGATCGCGAAGCCAATGCCGACATTGCCACCGTTCGGTGCAATGATAGCGGTATTGATACCAATGAGCTCTCCTCTGAGATTAATGAGTGCGCCACCCGAGTTACCCGGGTTGATGGAGGCGTCTGTTTGAATAAAATCTTCGTAACCTTCAATGCCAAGACCAGAACGGCCGAGCGCACTGACAATACCTGACGTTACTGTTTGCCCAAGACCGAATGGGTTGCCAATGGCGATAACAAAATCCCCTACGCGGAGTTTGTCGGAGTCGGCTATTTTGAGATCAGTGAGCCGATCGGCTTTAATTTGAATGACGGCAACGTCTGACTCTGGGTCACTGCCAACCACTTTGGCATTAAAAGAACGTCCATCACGAAGAGTGACGGTAATTTTATCGGCCTTATCAATAACGTGATGGTTGGTGATAATAAGACCCTTTTTTGCATCAACAATAACGCCAGAGCCTAAACTTTGTGTGGAACGCTTTCTTGGAGCATTAGGGATTTGGAAAAAACGACGGAAAAACGGATCTTGTAATAAAGGGTTCTCGCGCTGCTGAACCATATTTTTGGTGGCAATATTAACAACGGCAGGTGTTACCTTTTCTAAAATGGGCGCTAGGCTCGGTAAAGGTTGCTCGTCAATGAAAGCGGGAATCGCCGCGTAAGTTGCGGTGCTTGAAAAGCTAAGTAATAAGCACGCTAACAGGAAATGTTTAAATGTTGGCATAATGAGACCTTTGCTTTACTCGTCAACGTCGTCCGCGTCAATTTGACCACTCATACGACGGCGAATGTGTGACCAAGACATGCCGGTTGCCATGATAAAACATAAAATAGTTTGAATGATGTAAGTAACGACCTGAGTGTTATCCGCTGCAATAATGCCCCAGTCAATGATCATCCAAAAAACGGTGCCAAAAAAAGCGATTGCTAATGAAATGCCGATAATGCCGAGTGAGCGAAGGGTGGCGCGTATATAAACAATCCAACCAATCAATAAAACTAGGCCTGCGAGAGCCATAACGGGTGTAACGTCCGGTATTTTTATGATGGCCCAATGGTAATAAGAGATGCCAGCAGGGTTGTAGCTTGTAAAGACGAGCGCCAACGCGATAGATAAACGAATAAAGAAGCTTGAAGAAGAGAATTTATTTGCTTTCAATGGCTTGTCCTTATGTAGCAGTTGTTATGACTTTAGAGTTATTCTAACCGAAAAATACTGAACTCTTAATGAACGTTCAAACTCGTTTTATAAGAAAGGGTGTGATGACGTGATGTAATTGGCAAAATGTCAAATTCTAAAGGAGAAAAAAGATCATTTTTACAGCATGCGCTACACTACATTATGTCTAACCCTAATAGTTGGTCTTAACTGAGTTAAATGAACGCGCGACTACATCAAAGTACTGAAGATATTTTAAAGAATTTTATTCCTTTAAATACCTTGTCGGGTGCGCGCTTGAATAGTATTTGTGATGAGTGCCATATTGAAGAATGCGCGAAAGGAACGGTTCTTTTTGAGCAAGGTGATGATGCAAAGGAATTCATTTATCTGATCAGCGGGATGGTTGGCTTGTATGCAGGTGAAATGGAGGTTGAAACGGTTGTCACCGGATCAGAAGTTGCGCGTTTTGCCATAGCGCACCATATTCCTCGTAAAGTAAAAGCGGTTACCAAATCGAAAGCGCGTATTGTGCGTATTGCTACCTATCTGCTCGACATGGATCGCCCAGAAGATATCAGCCAGACTTATATGGTCGATGAGGTGGAAGAACAGGGCGGCGACTGGATGACAACGATGTTGCAATCACCGGTTTTCCAGCGCTTACCAGCATCAAACTTGCAAAAAGTAATGATGAAAATGGAAGAGATTGCTTTTGAATCTGGCGAAGTAGTCGTTAAGCAAGGTGATGAGGCTGACTATTACTACATAATTAAAACGGGTGATTGCGAACTTATTCGTCAACCATCAGAAGGGGCGAGACCAGTAAAGTTGGCCGAATTGCACAGTTGCGATGCCTTTGGTGAGGATGCCTTGTTGTCTGGTAACCCGAGAAACGTGACGGTTCGGATGAAGGGTAAGGGGCAAATGCTGCGCCTTTCAAAAGCGAACTTTATTGCCTTGGTCAAAGAGCCTGTTCTGCAATATGTCAATTATGATGAAGGGCTGCAAAAAGTCGACGCGGGTGCAAATTGGCTAGACGTTAGAAGTGTTGACGAGTACGCAAACGGCCATATTGATGGCGGTGTCAATATTCCCTTTTTTTCCCTCCGGATGAAAATTTCTGACCTGCGTCATGATCAATTGCAAGTGCTCGTGTGTGAAAAAGGCAGGACGAGCGAAGCGGCGGCTTTCTTATTATTGAAGTTTGGTTTCAATGCGTTGATTTTGAAAGGCGGCATGGCCGGTTTAAGTAAAAGTGTAGCGGCCTCAAATGAATCTGCAACGATTTCGCCTGATGCAGAATTAGAAACGGTAGCGGCTAAGTCGGGTGAGCAGGCGAGTACGGCAGCTAGCGATCAGCAACATGCAGAACGGCTTAAAGAGTCGCAAAGCAAAATAATGGCGCTTGAAAAGTTGTGTGCCCAGTCAAATGAGCAGCTTAATAAGTTGGAGTTGGAGCGTAACGGTTTACAGCAACAAAACGAACAGCAATCAAATTTAGTCGCTAAGCTGCAGGCATCTTCTCAACTTGTGGATGATGAACTTGCACTGTCTCAGCGGCGTAATAAAGAGCGTGATGAGGAAGTGACTCGGACGTTGTTGGCTGAAAAAGAGAAAAACACCGCTCTAACGTTAGAGCTTGAAGGCAAGCTAGTGGCACTGAGTCAAGCGCGGCAAGAGCTGGCCGGCTTTGCTGAGCAGTCTGGCAATGCAGAAAAAGGCTTTAATGACTTGGCCGCAGACCTTGTTGTTAAGGATGAGGAGTTAGGCGAGCTTAAAGCGGCCCTAATTAATCACCAAGAGAAGGGCAAAGAGGCAGCTGAAAGGCTGCAGACCGAGTTGTCGGGCGCTAAGCAAGAAGTGGCCGAGCTGATCCATCAGAAAGAGCTGTTGGATAATGGTGCTGATAAGGCAAGGCGTGAAATTGATGCGCTGTCAGAAGCTAAGGCTGACTTGGAGCAGAAAATAGAGCAGTTGGGCCGAGATTCAATTCAAAGTCATTCAAAGAACGAAGGCGATACCCAGTTGCTTAACGCCCAGTTAAGTGAATTGCGTTCGAGCTTAGCGGGTTCAGAGCAATCGCAAGAAGCTACAAAGAGTAATTTGTTAGAGGTAGAGGCTGAACTTGATCAAACGCGAGAAAGTAGCAAAGCAGCAGAGGGAAAACTCCAGGCTGACTTGGATGCTGAACGTAAAGAATTTGATGATGAGCGGGATGTTTTAACGCAACAGCTAAAGGAAAGGGCGGGTGTTCTAGAAAAAGAGCAGGAGCGGATTAAATCTTTAGAAGGGGAGCTTCAATCCTTAGGCGATGACAATCGAAGCCGCAACACGGTACTTAGTGAAAAGGAAGCAGATATTGCGGCATTTACTCAGCAACTTAATGAGGCTGAGACTGTCACCTTGCAGTTAAATCAACAGTACTCAGATTTAGAATCGGCATTGTCAGAAAAAGAGGGCCTGCTGGCGCACTCGGCTGAGGAGCTGGCAAAGGTAATAAGTGAGCGAGATACTTCACTGGGAGAAATAGAGCAATTAAATACTGGGTTGTTGAGTCTGTCGAGCGAGCAAACAGAGCTAAAAGATCAACTGAGTACAGCATTACTTTCAGTTGAAGAACTAAGAGAAAAAGAAGGTGACTTGGTTGCTAGCTCTGATAGTTGGCAGCAACGCTACGAGAAGGTAGAAGCTGATTTAGGTGCTACTGCTAAGGAATTAGATGATTCGTGTGAGCATGTAAGAAAACTTGAGCAAGACTCAGAAGTGTTGCGCCAGCAAGTGGTGAACGTTGAAGACTCATTGAATGCTGTTACCTCCGGTAAAGAAACCTTGGAGAGCGAGTTAACACAGCGTTTATCTGAGGCTAAATTGAGTCTTGAAAATGCGCTAGAAAGTAAGGCGGTTTTAGCGCAGCAACTGGGTGGCAGCACGAAAGAAAAAGAGGCGGATCAACAGGCAATATTGGAATTGAAAAATCAGTTAGAGACTGGTTTAGACGAACAGCGGCTATTGACTGAGCAACTAGATCAAGTGCGTAAAGAACTTGATGAGACTGTTCAATCTGGAAACGTCGAGAAAGAGCAATTGAGTCAATCGTTACAGCAAGCGAAGTCGCGTTTTGACGAAACACAGGCTGTGCTCAATGAGCAATCTCAACAGTTAGTGGCAGATGAGCAGAGTCGTGAGCAACAAATTGCTGAGCTTGAACATCAAATTAAATTACTACTAGATAATAAAGTTCAGACTGAGCAGGCGCTAGAAGAGCTAATGTCTAGTAAAGAAGAGGCTCAGCAGGCGTTATTGCTGTCACAGCGCCAAGTTGATGAGGGGCGCCATGGCCAGCAACAATTAAACGAGCAATTGTCGCAAGCAGGTCAAAAACTATCTAAGGCAAATCAAGAAGGTGAGGCAGAGCTGGGTAAGTTGTCTGAGGCGTTGCAGCAGGCGCAAGTTCAATTGCAAGCTGCAGAATTGTCATTGGTCGAGCAAGCCAAGCAGGCAGAAAGCGTTCGCATTCAGCAGCTATCTGAGCTAGAGAGCGAATTAGAAAAAGTTCAAGGTCAGAAAAAATCCAGTGCGGAGGATCTTGTTTCAGCTCAAGCAGGAATTGATGCCTTGCAGCAAAAAATGTTGGACGTGGAAACAGCGTTATCTGGATCAACAGGCGACCAAAAAGCGTTGTTGGAAGAGATAGATAAAGCGCGTGTGGAATCGGCTGAACATAAAGAAATGCTTGGCTCGAAACAAACGGAAATAGATGCCGCTGTAAATAGCAAAATTGAATTGGAAGAAGCGTTGGCGTTGTCTAAACAAGCGCTTGAACAAGCACAACTTGCTAATGAGCGCACTGAACGACGCTGTGCTGAATTGTCGAACAATTTAGATGATCAGTCATCAGAGCAGCAAACAGAAGGAGGTTTATTCAAAGAGCAATTGGCCGAGTTGGACAGCAAGCTTCAGCAATCTAAGGCAGAGGTTGCAGTACTTAGTGATAAACTCCAGACAACAGAGTTCAGTTTGTCTACGGCAGCTAACGAGAAAGAGAAAACGATTTTAGAGTTAGATCAGTTAAAACAAGGGCAGGTGTCGGATAAAGGTGATGCAAAAGTTTTACAGCAGAAAATTGATTCTCTGGAGCAATCGTTAAAACGAAGTGAAGAGGAAAAACAGCAGACTCTTGCGAATGCAGGTAAAGACAACGACGATAAGGTGGGTCAACTATCAGAACAGTTGTTAGCAGCGCAAGATGAGGCGAGGAGCTCGTTAAAACGTGTGGACGAAATAGTGGCTTCTCAAAAAGCAGAGGAAAAAGCTAAAGAGGCGATTGAAGAAAAGTTGCTAGCCGCTGACAAAGAAAATGCAAATATGCGACGTCGTATTGCGGATGTTGAGAGAAAAGCGTCTAAAGACGTTGAAAACCAGGTGGATGAAACGCGAATAAAAGAGCTGGAAAAACAATTAGACGAAGCGTCGACGATGTTGCTTGATTTAGAAATTAAAATGGAGTCTGCGTCTGTCGATGTGAATGAGGAGCCGAGTGAAGAAGAGAATAATGAATTAAAAGCCCTTCAGTCGGAATTGAATTTAGTGAGAGAGCAAACTGAAAAAGATATTCAAGCGATGCAGGCAAAAGTAGAAAATAGCGAGAAAATGAATTTAGCATTGAAGAAAAAAATACTGTCTATGCAGACGCTAGCGAATCAGGATGTGCTAGTGGAAGAACCAACTAAAGAAAAGAAAAAAAGCTGGTGGAAATAAAAGAAATAGAAGTCGATGGGGTTCACTATGTGCAAGCGGTAGAAGTGGGCTCGCTGGCAAGTTTGAGTTCTAGAGCGTTTGAGATTGACCTTGGCGAACGCGGGGCCTGTAGTGGTTTTCTTTTGCGTGAAGAGGGTCTGACATTACGTGCGTATAAAAACAGTTGCCCGCATACCGGCGCACCTTTGAATTGGACGCCAGATCAGTTTTTGACCAAAGCCGGCTTATATATTCAGTGCTCGATTCATGGTGCGATGTTTAAAACAGACGATGGAGAATGTTTTGCTGGGCCATGCAGTGGTAAGTTTTTAAAGCCTTTGCGGTTTGTTGAACAAGAAGGGATGTCTTATATTGCTTTATTAGATATCGAAAAAAGCCCGTCAAGTTGACGGGCTTTTTAAATTCGAGCTCTTTAAGTGTTAACTTAAGAGCGAGTACTGAAACTATTTGATTTTAGCTTCTTTGTACATAACGTGCTGTCTGATGGTTGGATCAAATTTTTTGATTTCCATTTTTTCAGGCATGTTGCGTTTGTTTTTAGTCGTTGTATAAAAATGACCGGTTTTAGCGCTCGATACTAATTTGATTATATCTCTCATTTTTCAATCCTTAAACTTTTTCGCCGCGTGAGCGAATGTCTGCCAAAATAACGTCGATGCCTTTTTTGTCAATAGTACGCATGCCATTTGCTGAAACACGTAAGCGAACAAAGCGGTTTTCGCTTTCTACCCAAAAACGGTGGTGGTGAAGGTTTGGCTCAAAACGGCGACGAGTTCTATTTTTCGCGTGAGAAACATTGTTTCCCGACATTGGGCGCTTGCCAGTGACTTGGCATACTTTAGACATGATAAAACCTCTATTAAAATTAATTGATTGGCAGCATACTGCGAAACGGTGCGAATTTATACCAGAATACGGCGCTTGAGTAAAGAAAAAGGTAAATTATAGGCTTAAATAAACCTGAGCACATCACTTAAATATGACCCAGTTCAGCTAACGAGGTAGCTTCGCCATTGCCGATGATTAAATGGTCTAGTACCCTTATATCAACAAGCTTTAGAGCGCTAATTAATTGTTGGGTGATATCGATATCGGGTTGACTTGCTGTTGCGTCGCCGGATGGGTGGTTGTGAGCAAAAATAACTGCCGCTGCGTTATGTTGAAGTGCGCTTTTAACCACTTCGCGTGGGTGTACGCTGGCGCTATCAATGGTGCCAAAAAACAATTCTTTAAAGGTAATCACCTGGTGTTTGGTATCTAAATAAAGGCAGGCAAAGACCTCACGTTGTTGATGTGCTAATTGGCTTTTTAAAAACCGTTTAGTATCGTCAGGGTTGCTTAATACATTTTTATTGCTGATGTTTTCATGCAGGTATCGGCGAGCCATTTCTAATACGGCTTGTAATTGAGCATACTTTGCATTGCCCAACCCGTGTCCGTCGCAAAACTCAGTTTGGCTGGCGTGCATTAGGGCATTTAATGAGCCAAATTGTTTCAGCAAAAGACGAGATAAATCGACGGCGGTAACGCCTTTCGTACCGGTGCGTAAAAAAATGGCTAGAAGTTCGGCGTCAGATAAAGAGGAGGCGCCTCGGTTTAGAAGTTTTTCGCGCGGCCTCTCCTGTTCTGGCCAATCAGTAATAGACATAATCAATCCTTGATAACGTTAATAGTTTGGAGCATAGAATATATCGTGTTGTGTGACATAATGGGTTATTAGTTAAATCAATAAGTAAAACGTATCGTGAACAAACTTCAAAATAGGCGTGTATTACTGGGCGTCACGGGGGGCATAGCGGCATATAAGGCGGCTGAAGTGTTGCGCTTATGTCAATCGATGGGTGCTGAAGTTCGCGTTGTGATGACGCCAGCAGCGACGGAGTTTATTACTCCTTTAACCTTCCAAGCCTTATCAGGTATGCCTGTGCATACTCAATTGCTCGATGCTGAGGAAGAAGCTGGGATGGGTCATATTAATTTGGCGCGTTGGGCTGATGTGATTTTAGTTGCGCCGGCTAGCGCAGACTTTATTGCGCGCTTAGCCTCGGGTATGGCCAATGATTTACTAACGACGCTTTTGTTAGCGACGGAAAAGACAGTGATGTTAGCGCCCGCAATGAACCGTGCAATGTTTGATGACCCTAATACTCAAAAAAACATTAGTCAGCTTGAATCGCAAGGCGTCTTTATTCTTGGCCCGGGTGAAGGTGTTCAAGCGTGTGGTGAAGTTGGCTTGGGCAGGATGCTTGAGCCAGAGGAATTAGCTCAATCGGTTGCAGAGCACTTTCAAACAGGTGAATTGGCTGGTTTGAATGTTTTGTTAAACGCCGGGCCAACGAGAGAGGCGATTGACCCAGTTCGATACATCAGCAATCACAGCTCAGGAAAGATGGGCTTTGCTCTCGCGCAAGCGTGTGTTGAAGCGGGGGCGCATGTCACCTTGGTCGCTGGGCCCGTGCAGATTCCAACACCGTCGGGTGTTGAGCGTATTGATGTCATCAGTGCAAGTGAGATGGCTGCTGCGGTGATGTCGAAATCTGAACCGGCTGATATCTTTATAGCATCGGCCGCGGTAGTGGATTACACGCCGGTCGAAATCGCTGACAATAAAATAAAGAAAAATGCATCGGAGATGCAGTTAACTTTGGTTAAAACGATTGATATTTTGACCAATGTTGCAACACAGGACGATACAACCTTTTGTGTTGGTTTTGCGGCTGAAACCGACAACTTAGAGGAGTACGCAAAAGGGAAGCTTGAGAGGAAATCGCTAGATATGATTGCGGCGAACTGGGTTGGCCGAGACACTGGTGGTTTCAACAGCGAACAGAACGCTTTAACAGTGTATTGGAAAGGTGGCGAGCAGGAATTTGGCAGCATGCCAAAGCCAGAATTAGCCAGAGAATTAGTGACATTAATAGCAAAAAGGTACCATGAAAAAAATACAGCTTAAATTACTGGATGATCGCCTAGGTCAATCCATCCCTTTGCCAGAATATGCAACAACCGGCTCGGCTGGGTTGGACATGCGTGCATGTTTAGACGAGGCTTTATTGCTTAAGCCGGGAGAAACTAAACTGATCCCTACCGGCATGGCGGTTCATATCAGCGATGCAAATTTAGCCGCTGTTATTTTGCCAAGGTCGGGCTTGGGGCATAAACATGGCATCGTATTGGGTAACTTAGTGGGGCTGATTGATTCGGACTATCAAGGTCAGTTATTTGTCTCGTGTTGGAATCGTGGAAACACAGAATTCACCATTGAGATTGGTGACCGTATTGCGCAACTGGTATTTGTGCCGGTTGAGCAGGTTGAGTTTGAGCAAGTCGACAGTTTCGATGACAGTCATCGTGGTGAAGGCGGGTTTGGCCATACTGGGACAGGGTAAACGCATGGTAAAAAAAGTTGTACTCTTTTTGATGCTGCTTATTATTGCGACAGCGGGTGCTGGCTATGTTTATATCAGCCAGGTCGGCCAGCAGAATGTTGAAGAGGCTGAACAATTAAAAGCACGGGTACAACAAGCGAGTGGCGTTTTATCGGTGACAGTGAAGAAGTGGCGGAAAAAGTTAGAGCTGCTTGCGAACGACCCTACCTTGATTGCCAGTTTAAATGATGGTCGGCCAGCACTGACTGACTGGATCGCCGAGAATAGAGCCATCGTTAATGATGCGGCCATGTTGAGAGTTGTTCTCCCTGGTTTGATGCATGTTGATACATCCGTTAAGCCGCCGTTGGGCTATGCAGGATTAGACTTGATTAGGAAAGCCGAGGCTTCAAAGAAAATTCAAATGCCTGAAGTGCATATGATGGGTGGTGATGACCGCCATTTTGCCATTACGGCTCCTGTTCTAGACGATAATAAGTTACTGGGGGTGATTTTAATTAGTTTTGAGGTTAACACCATACAGGCAGCTTTTAAATCAGTACTAGCGAATGAAAAATCTGCTTGGTTAATGCTGAAACAAGGGAGTTTAAAAGTTGCGGATCACGGTGTCGCTTCTCATAAAACAGGGGTGGACTTAGGCGCAGTGCAAGTAGCCGGTACTCGTTGGAGAATTGTCATTAAGCAACGAGAGATAATCGCGCCTATTTCTGAAGCTGAGTTACTTATGTATGCAGCAAGCCTGTTAGTTGTTGTGTTGATATTTGGTGTGCTTGTTAGTGTGTTATCGAACAAAGGTAAGCGTCAAATGCTGGGTAATTCGATTAGAAAAAGGAAAAAGAAGGTGGCAAAGGAATTACCAATGGCTGAAAACGAATCTATTTCATGGGCAGAAGATGAAGAAGGGAGTCGGGAAAAATTAGCCGAAGCTATAAAAGAAAATATGGGCAAACCAAGCGAAGAGGCGCGAAGCCCAATTTTTATGAAGGATGACGCAATTGAAGTAGAGACTCAAACTGATGTGCCGCAGTCTATTTTTAGAGCTTACGATATTCGAGGGATTGTCGATGAAAGCTTGACTGAGCAAGGCGTCTTTTCAATCGGTCAGGCGATTGCTAGTGAGGCCTTGAATGCGGGTCAAAAGAGCATAGCGATTGCACGCGACGGGCGTTTGCACAGCCCTAGGCTCAGTGAGTCGCTGGCTAAAGGCATTCAAGCGACGGGCTGTGATGTGATTGATGTGGGCCAAGTGCCAACGCCAGTGTTGTATTTTGCAACGCATCAGTTAGATACTCAATCGGGCGTGATGGTTACCGGCAGCCACAACCCAGCAAATTATAATGGGCTCAAAATTGTTATAGCGGGTAATACGTTATCTGGTGACGCCATTCAGCAACTGTATCAGCGCATCGAACGAGACGATTTCGACAAGGGCGTAGGGTCTTACCAAGAACAAAGGATGCTGCCAGAATATATTGGCGCTATTACCAATGATGTTCGCTTAGGGCGAATGATGAAGGTGGTGGTGGATTGCGGTAATGGTGTGGCGGGAGAAGCGGCGCCAATGCTTTTGTCGACGCTTGGCTGTGACGTGATTCCATTGTACTGTGAGATTGATGGCAACTTTCCAAATCATCACCCTGACCCGAGCAAGCCTGAGAACCTGCAAGAGCTTATTGATAAAGTGCGCGAAGAAGAGGCCGAGTTGGGCTTGGCTTTTGATGGCGATGGCGACCGTTTGGGTGTTGTGGATTCTAGCGGGAACGTTATTTGGCCTGATCGACAAATGATGTTGTATGCGATGGATGTATTGTCGAGACAGGCGGGGGCAGACATTATTTATGACGTAAAATGCACACGCAATTTAGCTAAAGTGATTGCGAAACATGGCGGCAAACCGATTATGTCTAAAACAGGGCACTCGCTCATCAAGGCTAAAATGAAAGAAACGAATGCTGAGTTAGCGGGTGAGATGAGTGGGCACATCTTCTTTAAAGAGAGATGGTTCGGCTTTGATGATGCGTTATATACGGCGTCACGTTTATTGGAAATTGTAACCGCAGAATTTAGGTCAACCACAGAAATTTTTGCCGAGTTACCCGATAGCGTCAGTACGCCCGAATTAAACGTTAGCCTAGAAGAAGGTGAGAACTTCAGTTTTGTAGAGCAGTTGCAATCGCAAGCAACGTTTGAAGATGCCAAAATTATCACGATTGACGGTGTGCGAGTTGAATTTAAAGACGGCTGGGGCTTAGTTAGGGCGTCTAACACAACGCCATCGTTGGTATTACGTTTTGAAGCAGATGATGAGTTGGCATTAGAGCGAATTAAAGAAGTGTTCCGTGAGCAAATGTTAAAAATTGACGCCGATATTGCGTTACCTTTTTAGTCCCACAATTTAGTAATTTGACCATATAAGAAAATAATGAAGAATCAAAAAATTGACCCCATACAAACCGCGCACGTCTTAAGCGAGGCGCTTCCGTATATCCAAAAGTTTTCAGGTAAAACCATCGTTATTAAATATGGTGGAAACGCAATGGTGGACGAGGACTTAAAAAGTGGTTTCGCCCGAGATATTGTTTTATTGAAACAGGTGGGTTTAAACCCAGTTGTGGTGCATGGCGGCGGGCCACAAATTGGTCAGCATTTAGAAAAACTGGGGATGAAGAGTCAATTTGTTGATGGTATTCGAGTGACCGATAGCGACACCATGGATGTTGTTGAGATGGTGCTTGGGGGTCTGGTCAATAAAGAAATTGTTAGCCTGATTAATCAACATGGTGGTTCAGCTGTTGGTTTAACGGGTAAAGATGGTGACCTCATTCGGGCCAAGAAAATTTCAGATAAAGAAGCTGCATCAGAGCAGGCTTCAGAATTAATCGATATGGGTCATGTGGGTCATGTTGATAGTATTGACCCTGCTGTTGTTGATATGTTGGTTCAGGGTGATTTTATTCCAGTCATTGCGCCGATTGGCGTGGGTAAGGACGGCGCCTCCTATAATATCAACGCAGATATAGTCGCTGGCAAAATGGCGGAAATTCTGTGTGCGGAAAAGCTGTTGTTATTAACCAATACGTCAGGCTTACTGAGTAAAGACGATGAGTTGTTAACGGGCCTATCTATCGCTGAAGTTAATGGTCTTATAGATGACGGTACTATTTTCGGCGGCATGCTACCAAAGATTCAATGTGCGATGGATGCGTTAAATGGCGGAGTCAACAGCGCGCATATCATTGATGGACGGGTTCCACATGTGGTTCTGTTGGAGTTATTAACAGATAAGGGCATGGGGACTTTGCTGGTTAGAAGTTAGCGGCTCAGCTGGTTAAACTCACCTACCAGTTGCGCGGTTTTTTCATTCTTACAGGTCGCTTTGCCGCCTTTTGAATCAGCGCAACGGATATCAAGCGTGAGAGTGGCGTGCTCTCCGTCTTTGGTTTTAGTTAAAGAAACTCCTCTATCCTTACTCAGACTGGGTGTTTTAGTGAGTATTAAGCTGTCCGAACGGTAGGTGATTTTAGCGCCGGCTTTGCCGATAAACGACACTGCCTTTGCCCATAAAGCCTCGCAAGGGCTTTTGCTACAGGTTAGCTCGCCTAATAAAAGACTTGGTATGGTCTCGCTATGAATGCGTGGTGTGCCTGTTGATTGGGTTTTTAGCGTGTTAAAGCGTGATTTGTCCTTCGCTAGTTGTTCTGCCAGTTCTACCTTCCGTAATTTAAAGTCAGCAATCTCATCTTGATTTTTACTAAATTGGCTTTGTGCTAACTCGATGTTAGACAGGTTCTTTTTTGGTATGGCTTTGCCGGAGCGCTCAAAATTGGCCGCTGCTTTTTGATGAAGAATAAGCTGTTTTTTCAATATTTCAGACTGATCTGTGGCGATGGCAATATGGGAGTCGATCATCTCTAGTTTGCTTTTTGCTAAGGCATCGATGTCTTCTTCCGAGCGAAAAGTTTTTAGTAGGGCGGCGTCTTGCGCCAGTTGTGCTTGCAGTAATTTTTCTTGTGTTTTTTGTAAAGCAGCTATCTTTTTGAGCTGTTTTATTTGCTGAGGCGTTTTAGCGGCGTCTTTTACGGCAATCGTACGGCCTGTTTCGTTTAACTCTTCACGTTCGCGCCTTGCGTCCTTTGGCGGCACTTTATCAGAAAAAGATATTTCTCCGTTTTCGTCGACCCATTTATATAACTTCCCAGCAATAGCGCTGTTGGACAGCGTGAATAGGATCAAAGAGAGAATTAAAAGATTGTTTTTTTTCATCATATTTTCAACGTATTTTTTATCAAAAGATCAACTCAATAACAGGTATCATAGGCATATACTAAAAGTTTAGGTGACACATAGTCTAATATTCAATCTGGTTATAGGTGTTGCTTTTGGTATATGAATTGCTATTGAGTATAGTTCAGAATAAGGCATTTGTGAAAATGCCAAGCCGGTACTGGCTTTTTTAATATTTGATTAATTTGGAGTAAGCATGTCTGTCGATAAATTTTCTTCTCACCTTAGTGCTAGCGATAGCGACCCTCAGGAAACAAAAGAGTGGATCGAAGCACTTGCTGCGGTCATTGAACATGAGGGTGAAGAACGCGCTCACTTCTTATTAGAAACATTAATTGAAAAGGCCCGATTTGCTGGAGCGGATATTCCGTTTAGTGCGGCCACTGCCTATATTAATACGCTCTCAGTTCCCCAGCAAGCGCAGTATGTAGGGGATACTTCCATAGAGCATAAAATTCGTTCTTATGTTCGGTGGAACGCGATGGTGATGGTGCTTCGGGCTAATAAAGGTACAAATGTAGGCGGGCATATAGCCAGTTTTGCTTCATCGGCTACTCTATACGACGTGGGTTATAATCATTTTTGGCACGCGGCGAGTGAAACGCATGGCGGTGACTTGGTCTATGTGCAAGGCCATGTTGCAACAGGCATCTATGCACGCGCCTTTATGCTAGGGCGTTTGAGTGAAGAGCAAATGGACGGCTTCCGCCAAGAGGTTGATGGCGGTGGTCTTTCGTCATACCCGCATCCTTGGCTGATGCCGGACTTTTGGCAATTCCCGACCGTATCGATGGGGCTAGGCCCTATTATGGCGATCTATCAGGCGCGCTTTATGAAGTACGTTGAAGACCGTGGTTTTGCTAAAACGGACGATAGAAAAGTTTGGGCATTTCTGGGCGATGGTGAAACCGATGAGCCGGAATCATTGGGTGCGATTGGTATGGCTGGACGAGAAAATTTAGACAACCTCGTGTTTGTTATTAATTGTAATTTACAGCGACTCGATGGCCCTGTTCGAGGTAACGGTAAAATTATTCAAGAGCTTGAGTCCGAATTTAGGGGCGCAGGCTGGAATGTCATCAAAGTTATTTGGGGTAATCGTTGGGACGCACTGTTAGCGCGTGATACAGAAGGGCACTTGCGTCGGCGAATGATGAATTGTGTGGATGGCGATTACCAAACAATGAAAGCCAAAGATGGCGCGTATGTTCGAGAAAATTTCTTTAATACGCCCGAATTAAAAGCGATGGTGGCAGATTGGTCCGATAAAGATATTTGGGAATTAAACCGAGGTGGGCACGATCCTGCAAAAGTATTTGCTGCCTATGATGCGGCGTGCAAGGAAACAACAAGGCCAACCGTTATTTTAGCCAAAACGATAAAAGGCTATGGCATGGGTGAGTCGGGTGAAGCACAAAATACGACACATCAGCAAAAGAAAATGAGCCACGATTCGCTGCTACATTTTAGAGATAAGTTTGAATTGCCTATCTCAGATGAAGACGTTGATGATTTAGCCTACCTGACCTTTGAAGAAGGCTCAGCTGAACAAGAATACATGAAGAAGAAACGGATGGATTTGGGTGGCTACTTGCCTGCTCGTCGTGAAAAATCCGATTCGTTAACTATCCCTGACTTAGCGGTATTCGAACCGATGTTGAAGGGCACCTCTAAGGGGCGTGAAATTTCGACGACGATGGCTTTTGTTCGTCTATTAAACATCCTCTTAAAAGACAAAGAAATTGGTAAGCGTATTGTGCCGATTGTGCCGGATGAGTCACGCACCTTTGGTATGGAAGGCTTGTTCCGCCAGTTGGGTATTTGGTCGCAAGTGGGGCAATTGTACACACCACAAGATTCAGACCAGTTGATGTTTTATAAAGAAGACAAAAATGGTCAGGTGTTGCAAGAAGGTATTAATGAGGCCGGTGGCATGTGTGACTGGATTGCCGCGGGTACGTCGTATTCGACCAGTGATGTGCCAATGATCCCGTTCTACATTTTCTACTCAATGTTTGGCTTTCAGCGCATTGGTGATTTGATTTGGGCAGCAGCAGATCAACGCGCACGTGGTTTCTTATTAGGTGGAACGGCAGGGCGCACAACCCTTAATGGTGAAGGGCTTCAACACGAGGATGGGCACAGCTT
>MAAC01014812.1_pt1 | contig 20243 bp, 16 predicted proteins | sample 1115981 | NCBI WGS metagenome assembly MAAC01 (sample SAMN04961126, study PRJNA320927) | seawater metagenome | isolation source: sample BD02T64 sea water enriched with oil for 64 days | place: USA:Gulf of Mexico | collected 2013-07-27
CAACATCGATTGGATCGATAATGCCGACTCGGGCAAACGTTAACCGTTGTTGAGATTTAAACCAGGGTAATTCTTCGGTCAAACCAAGGCATAATGGATGCTCAATAGCATCATCAAAACATTGCAGGGTAATGATATCGTTTACATCTTGCGCTTTTACCGGACCATAAGCGACACGACCCTTTGGGGTATTAATTTCTAATAAAGGTTCTAACCAGAACATGCCGCGAGAGCCATTTCTTACTAATGTTGCTGCTAGTTCTGGTTGCGAGTTAAGTATACTTTCAACCTGTTTTGCTACCTTATCACTACCGCGGGATCGGGCAGTAGTATCTAAAGAAACGAAAATTTTTCGTGACGCTACTGGCATTGAGCTGTCATCGGAAGGTGAGTGATTCATTTTAACTCCAACGAATAAGTATTTAACGATGCAATAATTTGTTCAAATTTTTGTAGATCTAATTCACCATGAATGTCATCACCAATACGAATCGCTGGTGAGCAGGCACAATTGCCCAAACAATAAACGGGTTCTAAAGTATATTGTCTATCTTTGCTGGTTTGATGATAATCAATTGACAAATTTTGTTTGATGTTTTCCTCTAACGCGCGTGAACCCATAGCTTGGCATGATTCTCCTCGGCAGATTTCAATAACATGAGCACCAGGTTCTTCGGTGCGAAAATGATGGTAAAAGCTAATCACGCCATGAACTTCGGCTTTAGATACATTTAATGCCTTGGCGATTAAAGGCAGTGCATTGGACGGAATAAAAGATAAGTCATTCTGAATGGCATGTAATATGGGTAACATCGCTCCGGGCAATGTTTGGTTTCGCTCGATAATAGTCGCGATCTGTTGCAAGCCTTGCTCGTTGGTAGCAGTCATAGTAATCCTCTGGGCATTTTTACATTAATACCATTATCAAATAAGTGATTATAATAAATATAGCCGATTAAGACATCTTCATAGCTAATTAAGACATTCATCCGTTGTTAACATCACTAAAAAATTAACTAAGTAATTAACTAAAAATCAAATATTTATAAAGTTACGTCGTTATTGGACATGAATAACGTCGTAATTAGGATGATTTTAAAGTACTGTGAATCTATTGTATGTGCAGATTTAACTTTGAACTTTGAGCTTTTATTGATTTAAATCATTCGTTGTTATTAATTAAGGGCTGGCTTTTTGATCTAAATCAAATTATAAGTGACAATGAAGGTAGGTTGAAATTTAACCGGTTAGATTTGAAAGGGAGAAAAGTAAAGTTATTAGGGGAATCGACACTCTGTTTTTTAATCAAAGCTACAATAATAATAAAAACTGCAATAATAGTAGGAATGAACCACATGCCATCAGCAAATCCAAATAGCAGTCAGACACAGATAAAATGTAAACACGTGGGTTTTTTATTACAACCCAACTTTACCATGTTAGCCCTGTCATCGGCAATTGAGCCAATGAGAATGGCTAATCAACTGTCTGGAGAAATCCTATACCGTTGGACCATTCTGAGTGAAGATGGTCGCAGTGTGACTGCCAGTGATGGCCTAAGAGTTGAGGTTGATTCTTGCATTAATAATTATGTTGAGTTTGATACTGTGTTAGTTTGTGGTGGTGTTGATATTAAAGGCACTGTGACGAGAAAAGTACTTAGCTGGTTAACCCATTTATCTCGCTGTAATATCGTTCTAGGTGGCATTTGTACGGGTAGTTATTTGTTAGCGAAAGCCGGTTTATTAGACGGTTATCAAAGCACCATTCATTGGGAATTATTAGCGAGCTGTCAAGAAGAGTTCCCCTTAGTAAAAAACTCTAATCAATTGTTTATCCTTGACCGAGATCGCATGACTTGTTCAGGTGGTACTGCGCCAATTGATATGATGCTGCAAGTGATTTCTAAAGAATATGGTAAAGCATTAACAACGGCTATTTCAGACATGTTTTCTCATGAAAATATTCGTGATGAAAACGACCAACAACGCATACCATTACAACATATTGTTGGTGCTACTCAGTCAAAGTTACAAGATGTAGTTGCGTTAATGGAAGCAAACATTGAAGAAATACTATGCCTGGATGAATTAGCTAGTTTTGTTGATTTATCTCGACGTCAGTTAGAGCGGCTATTTCAAAAATATCTAGACTGCTCGCCGCATCGTTATTATTTACAGCTACGATTGGGGAAAGCTCGTCAGCTATTAAAGCAAACCAATATGTCTATTATTGAAATTGCTATAGCCTGTGGTTTTGTCTCTACGCCGCATTTTAGTAAATGTTATCGTAATTCGTTTAGCATCCCACCGCGAGATGAACGCAACGTTTTAGCTAAAAACAAGCAATTTGCCGCCAGTAAAGAATCCAGTTTGGGTTCGGTCAAGGTTCAACATCATTAGCTGACAAGGCACAGTAGAATACCGTTTACTCTCAAAGCTAAACGGTACACCTTACTTTATGAATACTTGACGATATGAAATTATCATCCTTGTTAAATTCTGAAAACTCAGAAAAAAACCTTCTTCAAATACAACAGAGTGGTCAACGTCGTATCGATCGCATGGCGCAATCTGGAGTAGGTAAATCTTCATTATGGAGTCTCGCTGAAGTTGGTTGGACGGCGGGTCCGGTAACCTTCTTAGCGGCCCAAGGTGGATATTATCTAGGGTTTGGCACCTGGTTGCCCAATGAAAATTTGATTTTTTTTGTCGGTTACACCGTATTAATGGGACTGATTGCCGTCTTGGTAAAGTTCATCTACAAAGCGACAAAAGGTCAAGTACTTGAAGATGCTAAGGAGCAGTTGTTACTGGTTATTGGCAGCTTGCCTGATTTTATTCTTTCGGTCAGAGATCTCACCCTAAGTCGTATGGAACCTGAGTCTAGGCGTTATGAATCGGCGCGTATATTGTTGCAAAAATCAGATCTTGGTCCGCAATGGTTAACGCTTGCGGTAAATAGCATCATTGATTCACCCGTGATTGCTCAGGCCGTGGCGAATATTGAAATTTACTGGCGCGCGGGTATGTATAGTCGCATCCACGATATTAACCAAGAACTTTCTACTGAAGTTTTAGCCGCTCTCGCAAGCTTAGAGCCAGATCGTCCACGCTTGGCTCGGTTGTTAGAGCAACGCCTCCAAGGTAAAAAAAATACCCTGCGTAGCGGTGTAGAACGAGAGCCCTTTTTCATTGAGCGTATATTTTCGGCGATTGAGGAAGATGACGAAGACATCATGAGCTTAAGCGATGTTGAAGAAGTATTAACCTTAGCCTTTGAACTTTTGTCTGGGCGACGCATTCCAATGCTGGTAGTTAGCTGTGTTGGCTCATCGCAATTGACCATTGCCACCGAAAAACTGGAAAAAGAGCGCTCCAAATATCGCATTGCTAGAGCGCGTGGTTACAGCCAGCTATTGGCTTTGGCTAATTTTTTAAGTGACAGTAACTTACTCGATTACTCAACCGTGGCTGAGCGTTTGCCAAGCAGGGACTTGTTACAAATTTGTCTAGAAACCTTAGATCGATTTTGCCAGAATATTTGCTGTGATATCGAGCGTGTACAAAAGCGTGAAAACGTTGATATGCGTGCGTTAAAGCTCAATCATAGCGTGTTGATTAAGGCTATAGAGTTATATCAGCAAGCCTATCAAAGTAGTGCTATGGTGATCAGTGAACATGCTGATTTCTTAAAAGATATTAAAAGCTGGCAGCGAATTAATCTAAAATATGCGGATGCTAATACTAAGGTATCGGTTACCGGCAAGCAGGGTTTACATATTATCGAGCGGCAAATACAGTTAACGGATAAGGATAAAATTACGGTCGTTAAAAAAATTGCCCATCACTTTAGTAGTCAAAGCATATTGTCAAAGGGATTAAGAAATCGCACGCAGCAAAGTAATTGGCAGGTAAGTAATCAACATGTTCGAGCCGCGAAACAGTTGGCAATAGACTTGGCATTGGCCCTAAATCCCTGTGTTTTTATTAGTTTACCTGAGGTGCAGCGCGCCATATATTCCTCTAATGCCGTCGATTTAGGTAGCTTCGAACCTGGTTTGAGTACCACCACCAAAGTTGGCTGGGGCGAGTCGGTAGCCAAAGAAGTGCAAAAAGATATGGTAAAGGCATCTGAGCAGATGGCACAAGCGATACATCGTTATTACGGTATTTGTTTAGGGGATAAAGAACTCGACTTTATGCATCAAACTTATGGTATGAATAAACAGCATGTTATTGATTACTACAACGAAAATGAACAAGGCGAACAATCGAGTAATATTTTTGAGCCTCGCTCGCCATTGATGATCCCCGAAGTTAAGTTTGCTTGGCGTCGAACGCTAGCATTGTACCGAGAGCACTTATAACCCTGATTTCAATAATCACTTTGGGCAAGGAAAATAAAGTCATTTTAATCCATCGAAACAGTACTTGAACAATATCACTTCATCACAGTGCCTTGAGTTGAAATAACTCGAGCGCTCTTAAACCTAAAGCTTGATTTGTAAAGGGTATCAGTGTTTTCTAAGCTTAACCCAAACTTTACTTAGCTATCCAATTAACGACACCTACGCCGTTTTTAGTAAGGTCGGTGTCGCATTCTCCCAAACCAAGCTATTTGCCTTTGTTAGACTGACTTTAGTTTAAATTTGCCTGTGATTGATCAGTATAGATCACAGCATAGATGAGGTTAATTTAATGAATACAGATCAAGCTTTAGCGTTACATGAAAGCTCAATCATTTTCGATGGCTTAGTCATCGCAAAATGGAACCGAGATTTATTTGAAGACATGGCTAAAGGTGGCTTAACTGCCGCCAACTGTACCGTATCAGTGTGGGAAGGATTTAAAGATACCATCGACAACATCACCGAATTTAATCAATTTTTCTGTGATAACAGTGATTTAATTATGCCTGTGCATACTACTGCTGATATCGCTAAAGCGAAAGAGCAGGGCAAAACAGGTATCATTTTAGGCTTTCAAAATGCTAATGCTTTTGAAGACAAAATTGGTTATGTCGAAATATTCAAAAAATTGGGTGTTGGCATTGTGCAAATGGCATACAACACGCAAAACTTGGTAGGCACTGGCTGTTATGAACGTGACGGTGGATTATCTGGCTTTGGTCTTGAAATCGTTGCTGAAATGAATCGAGTTGGCATCATGTGTGATTTATCTCATGTTGGCCCAAAAACGTCAGAAGAAGTTATTTTAGCATCAACTAAGCCGGTGTGTTATTCACATTGTTTACCTTACGGGCTAAAAGAACATCCGCGCAACAAAAAAGATGAAGAATTACGCTTCATCGCTGAGCACGGTGGTTTTATTGGTGTGACCATGTTTGCCCCCTTCTTGAAAAATGGCATTGACTCTACGGTTGATGACTACGTTGAAGCCATTGATTATGTAATCAATATTGCAGGAGAAGACTGTGTTGGCATAGGCACCGATTTTACTCAAGGCCATGACCAAGCATTCTTCGATATGTTAACTCACGACAAAGGTTATGCCCGTAATTTAACTAACTTTGGCAAAATTATTAATCCTGAAGGCATTCGTACCTTAGGTGAATTTCCTAACCTGACCGCTACGATGTTAAAACACGGCTGGTCAGAATCTAAAATTAAAAAAATCATGGGCGAGAACTGGGTTCGCGTTCTACAAGACGTCTGGGGAGAATAGACAATGAGTAATTTAAATAACCTGAATACCGCGAGCCATAGTCCTGATATGCCGATTTTAGTCGACAATGAGACTGGCGTTTGGACCACAGATGCATTACCTATGTTGTATGTACCGCGTCACTTTTTTGTTAACAACCATATGGGTATTGAAGAAGAACTTGGCGCCGAAAAATACGCTGACGTTTTATATAAAGCCGGGTATAAATCTGCTTTTTACTGGTGTGAAAAAGAAGCCGAAGAGCACGGTATTGGTGGTGAAGCATTGTTTGAGCATTACATGAAACGTTTATCACAACGTGGCTGGGGCTTTTTCATCACTGAAGAACTTGATCTTGAAAAGGGCACTGCCAAAGTACGGTTAGAAAATTCTGCCTTTGTTTATCAATACGGCAAGGTCAATCGAAAAGTTGATTATATGTTTACTGGTTGGTTTGCTGGGGCAATGGATCAAATCGCTGCTACCTTAGGTTACACAGTGAAAACCTTTGCAGAACAAACACAATGTGCTGCCGAAGAGGGTTGTGATGTTGGTTACTTTGAAGTAACACCAATTAATTAATCTCATTGGTATAACACCACGTTAACTTTTTATTACAAACAGCTTTTTACAGAACTATAAATATCAGGAGCTCATCATGGCGCAGTTCGATGCACTATTTCAGCCATTAAAAATTAATCAACTCACCATACGAAATCGTGTGGTGAGTACGGCACACGCCGAAGTATATGCTACCGAGGGTGGCATGACGACCGAACGATATGTTAAGTATTACGAAGAAAAAGCCAAAGGTGGAGTTGGCCTGTCAATTTGTGGCGGCTCAAGCGTAGTGTCTATTGACAGTCCACAAGGTTGGTGGAAGTCGGTTAACTTGTCTACCGACAGGATCATTCCTCATTTTCAAAATTTAGCCGATGCAGTACACAAGCACGGCGGAAAAATCATGATTCAAATCACCCATATGGGACGTCGGTCTCGTTGGGATGGTGGTAATTGGTCGACGTTAGTTAGCCCTAGTGGTATTCGTGAACCTGTGCATCGCGCCACTTGTAAAACTATTGAAGTTGAAGAAATGCAACGCATTGTTGGTGATTATGCCAAGGCGGCGGGGCGTGCAAAAGCGGGTGGTTTAGATGGTATTGAACTGTCAGCAGTGCATCAGCATTTAATCGATCAATTCTGGAGCCCTCGGGTTAACCAGCGTGATGATGAGTATGGCGGTAGCTTCGAAAACAGAATGCGTTTTGGTATGGAAGTATTACATGCTATTCGCGAAGAAGTGGGCCGTGATTTTGCTGTGGGCTTGCGTATTTGTGGTGATGAGTTTCATCCTGATGGGCTAAACCACGATGACATGAAACAAGTTGCCGCTTATTATGATGCCACAGGTTTACTTGATTTCTTCAGCGTAATCGGCTCTGGTTGTGATACTCATAATACACTGGCCAATGTTATCCCGAATATGAGCTATCCACCTGAACCATTTTTACATTTAGCTGCGGGCATTAAAGAAGTGGTTAATGTGCCGGTAATGCATGCACAGAACATTAAAGATCCGAATCAGGCACAGCGTATTCTCGAAGCAGGTTATGTTGACTTTGTTGGTATGACCCGTGCACATATTGCTGACCCGCATTTGATCGCTAAAATAAAACTGAACCAGGTTGACCAAATAAAACAATGTGTTGGTGCTAACTATTGTATCGACCGTCAGTACCAAGGTTTAGATGTATTGTGTATTCAAAATGCCGCTACATCACGTGAATCGACGATGCCACACATTATCGAGAAAACCGAAGGTAAAGTGCGTAAAGTTGTGATTGTGGGTGGCGGTCCTGCAGGTATGGAAGCTGCACGTGTTTGTGCCGAACGTGGTCATGACGTTACGTTAATTGAAAAAAATCCGGAACTTGGCGGACAAATTACTATTGCCTCAAAAGCGCCACAGCGTGATCAAATTGCCGGTATCACCCGTTGGTTTGCCTTAGAGCTAGACCGCTTAGGTATCGATCTACGTCTTAATACCGCCGCTGATGAAGCAATGATCCGTGACCTTAATGCTGATGTAGTAATTTTGGCTGTTGGTGGTCAACCTTTCTTAGCACAAAACCCGCATTGGGGTGTTGAAGAAGGCTTATCAGTCAGCACTTGGGATATTTTAAGTGGCAAGGTTGCACCGGGTAAAAATGTTTTAGTTTATGACACTATTTGTGAATTTAGTGGCTTATCTGCAGCAGACTTTTTAGCACAAAATGGTTCATTGGTTGAGATGGTAACTGATGATATTAAACCAGGTGCCGCGGTTGGTGGCACCACGTTCCCGACCTATTATCGCAGCTTGTATGAAAAAGACGTGATCATGTCCTCGGACTTAATACTAGAAAAAGTCTATCGTGAAGGCGATAAACTGGTGGCGGTATTAGAGAATGAGTATACCGGGCAGCAGGAAGAGCGTGTTGTTGATCAGGTTGTGATTGAAAATGGCGTACGTCCTGATGAAGAGATTTATCTGCAACTGAAAAGTGATTCTCGCAACAAAGGGCAAATTGATATTGAAGCGCTTTATGCGGCTTTACCTCAGCCAATGTTGGCAGAAGAAGGTGAAGGCTACTTACTCTATCGCATTGGTGATTGTGTATCGCAGCGTAATACTCATGCGGCAATATATGACGCATTGCGTTTGTGTAAGGATTTCTAGCTTAAGCAGCTTTTAGAATGTATACCACCGTATGTGCGGTGGTATACATATCCAAGCCATATGAATATCCATCTTCAAGTCGCTTGGGTATACACCTAGGATAATTAATAGGTCTTGTTATGTCATCATCCGAATTTCTCTCCCAATTTTTGTTTACCCTCATTTCGTTTGCCTTACTGCTAACGTTAGTCGGTGCAGTTAAACGTATGTTGCTGTGGTCACAGGGACAATCATCAACAATACATTGGCTTGGGTTATTACAGATCCCTCGCCGCTACTTGGTTGACTTACACCATGTAGTTGCCCGTGATAAATATATGTCCAATACTCACGTCGCTACGGCGGGTGGTTTTGTTCTGTCTTCAATATTAATCATATTGCTATATGTCTTTCAGCTAAAGCTGCAGATACTGACTTGGGCATTGCTTGGCTCTTCGTTATTAATGTTTGTTGGCAGCATCTTTGTCATGATCAGACGTCGTAATCCTCCGCCTAATTTATCATTGGGTAAATGGCAGCGATTACCAAAGAGCTTGATGGTTTTTTCATTGAGTTTTTTTATCCTTACCTTACCCGCAACAGGAATATTACCTAGTGATACAGGCGGTTGGTTATTAGCAGTGCTGTTAGTCGCTGGCATTATCTGGGGTATTGGCGAAATGTTTTTCGGCATGACCTGGGGCGGGCCAATGAAGCACGCTTTTGCAGGTGCTTTGCATTTGGGCTTACATCGACGCCAAGAGCGTTTTGGTGACGGTCAGTCAACGGGATTAAAAGCGATAGATTTAAGCGCTAAGAAGCTTGGCGTAGAAAAACCAATCGACTTTAAGTGGAATCAATTATTAAGTTTTGATGCTTGTGTTGAATGTGGACGTTGTGAAAATAACTGTCCGGCGTTTGCTGCAGGGCAGCCGCTAAACCCGAAAAAACTGATCCAAGATATGGTGATTGGTATGGCAGGTGGCGATGATGCAAAATTTGCAGGCAGTCCTTATCCGGGCATTAAAGTAGGCACCCATAAAGGTGGTGCGATCATTCCTATTGTTAACGTATTGGTAGAAAGCGAGACCTTGTGGTCATGTACTACTTGCCGTGCCTGCGTTGATGCCTGTCCTATGATGATTGAACATGTTGATGCCATTGTTGATATGCGACGTTTTGAAACTATGGAGAAAGGACAAACTCCGGGCAAGGGTAGTGAGATTTTAGAGAATCTGAGCGCAACAGATAACCCGAACGGTTTTGATCCTAGCTCTCGGATGAACTGGGCGGCAGATCAAAACCTTACGGTGTTTGGTCACGATGAGAAAAAACAGGAAGTTACTGAGGCTGATGTACTGTTATGGATTGGTGACGCGGCTTTTGACATGCGCAACCAACGTACACTACGGGCAATTATTAAATTACTACGCGCTGCCGATGTCAATTTTGCTGTCTTGGGTGATGCTGAATTTGATAGTGGTGACTTAGCAAGACGTTTGGGTGATGAAGCGACTTTTCAGCGCTTAGCCACCAGTAATATTAGCACCATGAATAAATACCAATTTAAGACCATAGTGACTGCCGATCCGCATGCCTTTCATTGTATTAAAAATGAATATGTTGAGTTTGGCGGCAACTATAATGTTATGCACCATACCGGATTTTTTGCTGAACTAGTTAATCAACAAAAACTTAAGTTAGACAATAGCAAAGAGTTAGCACTGACCTATCACGATCCTTGTTATTTAGGTCGATATAACGGTGAGTATGACGCCCCAAGATTCTTGTTAGAAAGCATGGGTGTCAAAATAAAAGAAATGGATCGCAGTAAATCAACCGCACGTTGTTGTGGCGGCGGGGGCGGGGCACCAGTTACCGATATACCGGGTAAGCAGCGTATTCCTGATATGCGTATGGCAGATGTTGTTGAAACCAAGGCAGAGATTGTTGCCGTAGCCTGTCCTCAGTGTAACTTGATGCTTGAAGGTGTGGTTGAACCAAGACCTGAAGTGAAAGACATTGCTGAGTTAATGTTAGATGCGCTCATAGATGATGTGGTTGAAGATATGGTTGGAGCACAAGTATGAGTGAATTATTCCGCCGAGATCCAAGAGCACAATGGATAGCACGTAATCGTCTACACCCAATGCATCAAGCATTGGTTATTGGACCTGTATTTGGACCCTCAGGATTACTGCGTAAAAACCTGCATATCATAGGTTTTATTGGTCCTAATGGTCTTAAAAGGATCGATCGCTCAGGGGCATCTAACGATAGTGAGCAAGGTTCACGTCGCTCTGCTACAGCAAGTGAAGTGATATTGCCATTGCATCAAGTGCTAGAACCCGCATTTTATATTGTGGTGGTACTGGACTTGGTTTCAGGACGTTTGAACGGCCATGACAAAGATACTTTGGGTCTGGCGCAGCAATTAGCGAATCGCAACAGTGGTGGTGGCGCAGTGGTCGCCATTGCCTTTGGTGAACTAAAAGATGATTCGTTAAATAAGGCGGGTGTTGATCGTTTAATCCACATTAACGATGAGCAATATGCCCATTATAACCCTGAGCAACGTTGTAATGACCTTCAAGGTATTATTGGCGAGTTAGATCCACAACATATCCTATTGCCCGATAGCATTAATGGTGGCGGCGATTTAGGTCGTCGCTTGGCCGCAGCATTACAACAGCGACCTGCGTGTGGCGTATGGAAACTAAATGATGATACCGTTATTTGTCGTGGCAGTGCAGGTAAGAGAGATATTACCCGACCTTTAAGCAAGTTATTGTTGGTCATGGAAGAATGTAGCGAACCCATTAGTGAAACGCGACATGAGAATATATTAATGCCGCAAGCGCCAAGCCCATCAGCTAACGGAAAACTGCTTGATCAAGGCAATATTAGTGTTGATCCTAATGCCATTCCTCTGGCTGAAGCTGGTTTTATTCTTTCCGGTGGTAATGGTATTAACGACTGGGAACAATTTCATCACACGGCAAGTGTGTTGGGTGCTACCGAAGGTGCGAGCCGTGTCGCTGTTGATGATGGCAACATGCCACGCGAGCGACAGGTGGGTGCCACAGGTACTTGGGTAACGGCGCAAGTTTATATTGCGGTCGGCATCTCGGGCGCTATTCAGCACATGCAGGGTATTGGTCAATGTGACAAAGTGGTAGCGATCAATACTGATGAGGGTTGTGACATGGTTAAACGTGCCGACATAAGTGCCATTGGAGATAGTACTGAAATATTAGCTCGATTGGTTGAACTCGTTGAGCAAAGAAAACAAACAATTAATGAGGGGACGACAAATGAGTAACAATAACTTGTCGGTGATATCGTTAGTTTCTATTGGTGAACATCCAACGTCACGTCGACCAAGGCGTGCTGAGCAAGATGCAAGAGCGATAGAGTTAGGTATTAAACTCGTTGGCGATAATTTACAAACCTTGCACGCTGGAGAATTGTCTGACGATGCTAGTCAACAAACGGCATTGCGAAGTTATCTAGGTATGGGGCTTACGGAGATAAATCTATTAGAAATGCCAGAAAATGCAGACGCTGTTCTGGTTATTGCTGAGCATTTAAAGCAGAAAAATCCAGACATTATTTTGACTGGTGTACGTGCTGAAAATGGTGAGTCTTCAGGCATGTTGCCTTACCTATTAGCAGAGCAGCTTGACATGGCCATGGTTACTTCGATTGCCGAGATTTTATCTATCGATGAAGTCAATAAACAAGCGGAAGTATTACAAGCTTTACCGCGTGGTCAGCGTCGTAAACTCAAAGTTGATTTACCCTTTATCGCGAGTGTCGACATGGCTGCTGCACTGCCAAGGCAAAGTGCTTTTGGTCCCGCGATGCGTGGTCAATTTGAAGCGACATTGGGTGCTACCTTCACCGATGAAGAATCTTCAGATTGGCAAATAGTCGATGCCAAAAAACGTCCTAAACGACTTAAAATAATCAAGGCAAAAACCGCAGCAGACCGCTTTAAAGCCGCGACGGCCAAAGCATCAGGTGGCGGTGGTAAAGTGGTACATGGCGTGGAAGAGTCGGCGCAAGCTATTTTAGATTTACTGGTAGAAGAAGGCTTGGTGTAATACTAGGGTCTGTTGATCTTGCGCGGTTAAATTTTGTTCGAGATAAAAGCGTTTTAATCGAGGCGAGTAGTGTGTAGCCTAGTCACTCTAAGCAAATACTACTCAACAAAGAGTAAAACGCTTTTAGCCGAATCATTCGGACAGCGTTTGTTGGTCATTTATACGGTGTTATCGCCTTTTGATGTGGAACAACCACATGACAAAGGCTCTGCCTTGTATAAATACCCAACAAACCGCTGCAAAAACAATCTCGAAAGATCAGCAGTCCCTAATGAGGTTGATTAAATGATCAATCTCATGCCGATATTTCTGTTCTGAATTACCGTGTAATACCAAATGAAATAATGAATGATCTATTCATTACTTCAATTGGTATACCATTGATTGTTTATGCGGTAATTTTTCTACCGGCAGAAATCATTTACATTTTTCATCTCATCCCCAAAAAAACACTAAGAGAAAACTTATCAATATCAATTGGATAAGTAATTAGGTTGGAGAATTCATTATGCGAGTTGCTGCTGTTTTTGGTTTGAACCAAATTGTTAGTCACGGATTTGGACTATTTCTATTTGCTGCTTTAGTTCCGCTAATGCGAGAGTCTATTGCCATTACTAATTGGCATTTAGCCGCTATTGGTGCACTTACCCAATTGTCATACCTTGCTGGGGCATTATTACTCGGGTTTATTGGCAATAAAATTTGTTCCGCACGACTGGTCTTAGTCACGGGTTCACTCACCACAGTATTGCTGTATAGCATGTCACAATTACAACATCCTTTAATTATTACTTTGGTACTGGTTGTGTTAGCCGCCAGTGCTGCTATTAGTTGGGGGGCGATTGTTGAAATTGTTGGGCGTCACTCTAAACCTGAAAGATGTTCCACTTATTTGTCTTTTGCTTCGAGCGGTACAGCGTGGGGTTATGGGCTTAACGGTTTACTTATTTTACTGGTAGTGCCTACGCTTGGTTGGCAAAGTAGCTGGCAAATTGCCGCATTAGTAGGTTTGATAGTTGTTTCAATTACTTGGCGCTTATTAACTAAATTGAACCGCCAGCCATCAACTCATACCATCCCAGTACAAGCTATGATCCCAGCATCAAAACTATTGTCTACCATTATGCGAGAACGTACTGCACTGTTTTCCTGCGTTGTGAGCTTGTTGCTTGGTTTTTCTACTATGCCCTTTGCCAACTGGCTTAGTACCTACCTGAATGAATTGCAATTACCCGCCACACTTGGCGGTTATACCTGGACTATTGCTGGAGTAACAGGCATGTTTGCTGGGGTTATTACTGGTTGGATAGCCGATCGTACCAGCCATGCTACGGCATTAATGATTATCTTTACCGGCTTTGCTCTCAGTTTAATGGCCTTTGTTTATGATCCTACTCAGTTTGCCGTTTTAGCGGGCTTTGGCTATGGACTAATGTACTTTCCTGTCTGGGGCATTTTGGCTGGTTGGATTAGGCAATCTTTCTCTTCTACTGCCACCATGCAAATTTGCAGTATCTGCATGGTTACTTTTGGCTTAGGAGGCGCTTTGGGTAATCTGCTAGCTGGATATATTCGTGACGCTACCGGGTCATTGGAGCTTGTCTATATAATAGTGACACTGACGGTAATATTAATGGTCTTGCTAACCTTAATAATAATGCGGGCCCCCCCAGGTTACCGTAGCACTGGTTTACTTACCGATCCTTAATCTTCTCCCTGAAGATAATCTTATAAAATCTCTCGTTTAGTAACTGCTTTTATGTAGCTCGAAGTTGACCAATTACATTAATTCATTGGTCAACTTCGAGCTGCATTAACGAGCTTAGAACAATAGCACTAAACATAGGTTTATTAATGTTGTGATATTATTAGTTTGTGAGATGCTTTTTGTCGGACGCTTACGTTAGAGTTAAAAGGTTAATTGATCAATCGTTTTTAAGCTTATTTATTGAAGCTATAAAATAGTCACAATAACTCTATAAAAAATTCATAAAAAAGCCATAAAAAAATCACATGTATATTGTTAAAATTAGGTGGGAATATTAAATAAAAAGGAATTTATTTCATGTTAAGTTATAAAACGATTATATGTTTATCAACTTTGATTTTGAGCACTAACACTTTAGCATTTTCCTATACGGAAGAAGTAGTTGTCATTGGAAAAAGAGACACTGCTGTAAATAGATGGGACAGTGGTCTAGGTCACTTGAGAGACCAAGAAAGATCAAGAGAAAGAAGAAGAGAAGATCGCAGAGACCGTTCGGATAGACGTAACTTAAGACGTTGTAATAAAGACGTTAGTAAATTTCAAAATACGTGTGTTAGAGACAAGGATTTGGAAATAAGTAAACTTGCCGATACATGTTATATTGCTACTGCCGCTATTGGAGGAGCCACAGCAGTGTGGGCTAGCCCTATTACTGGCGTTGTAGTTACTTTAATTGGAGGAACAGCATGTAATACAGCTAAACATAATGATTTAGCTAAAGTACCTGTGTACTGTACAAATAAAGTTACGGATAAAAAAAGAAGTTGTAAGCGTAAGTATGGCTAAGGAAAGATTATGAAAATTAAGCTCCTTGCTGAATATATAATAGTTATAAGTATATTTACTTCTATTAATATTTTTGTTGAAGATCTACAATTCAAGACGCATATATTAAATGCTATGTTCATTTATGTTGCAGCTAAACTTTATCATCTTGAGAAGAAAAAGGCTGATAAAGAGTGAAAAAATCAATAATTGTCTTTTCTGTTTTAGTTATGGCAATGTGGTATTTAATAGGTTCTAAACAAGAGTCTATTAATTATCTAAAACACTCTAATGAATTATTTTCACCACCTAAATTAACACAAATAGAAAGTCTTCCCACATCTGAGGTATTTCAAACTAAATGTGAGAATTATATTGACTTATCTGAACTCAGTGGGCAATGGATAACACAGCGATATCACGCAATAAAGTCACTACTAAAAACCAAGCAAGACAACGCTGTAAGCGAAAACTGGCTTGACTATGCTACGTGGAAATCTGGTTTAGGTGTTATCGATGGCAGAATAATGCGTGAAGGCTTTAATGATAATCTACTTGACTATGATTTAGAGTACGCTACAGATATTGAAGCAGATTTACTTGAAGAACTCATTTATAGCAGCAACTTTAATGAGTTATATAGTCAAGTATATCAAGGTAATCTGCCAGTAGGAAAATTGTATTTTGGTGAGCATATTTATATCCTTATTGGCTATTTATTAACTTCGAATACACATAATAAACCAAGGGCTATAAAATCATTGCTCAATATCAGTGATCTCTATGTAGGCTATTCTGATTTGGTTTATGCAACACAAGAAGGGTTGCCAGTAGATTTGGTTAATCAGCTTTATGATGCCAGTAACTTAGATGCGGACTATATTTTAATTGAAAGAGGTTATTTAGATTCTTTTCTAACCATAGCCCTTACATATGGCCGCTATGATCTAGCAATGTTTTGGTCATCAGTAGGAAGCTCTGTGCAACCAGATATTTTTAATGTTAATGCTTTAGATTTGTTAGCACAAAATCATTTTAAATTTTCACAAAAGCAAATAGATAATTTGTTTACTCGTATTAGTAAAAATCACAAACAGCCAAATCTTAGAAAAACTTACGACTTACTTAAAGTTATCACTTCTGATGATAGCTTTACTAAAGGAGAAATTAAATCTTCCATAAGGCACCCGCTAAATAAAGAAAACATTATAAGCGCTATGGATATTGTTGATAGTATTTATGATATTTCTCTTAATGATTTTCATGGGGTTTCTGATGAATACAAAAAAAATTGTTATTCCAAACTAGGTAAAAAACTAGTGATACATATTGTTAATAATTTTGTAGAGGAACATGTAGAAGATCCTAAGGAAGGTCAAATTAGTGAAATTGAGCAACAGATAAAATCAGTCAAAGACAAGTTCATCTCTGCTAATGATATTGAAACTGAATTGGGTGGTGAACAGAGGCTTGGTCAAAAAAATTTTGTAGAGCATTATAGAGAAGGAAGGATTCAAGAAAAAGTTAATTTATTGAAAGAATATAATAAGTCTAATTCTGAATATATGGAAATAAAGCCAACAATTGATGAGGTTTTTAAGCTTGCTAAATTAGGTAAATGGGAAGAAGCATTAACGTTATTGAAGTCTTTAAAAATGCAAAATAATGAAGCAGCCAATACTTTAATTGTATTGGCTGCTACGACAAATGCTAGCTCTGATATATTCGATTCACTTTTAAATGAGGGAGCACAACTTAATGAAATTGTGACTTATTGGCTGGTTAGATTAAATAATATTGATGTCCTTAATCATCTAGTTCCAAAAGGTCTAAGCCTTCATCACTTAGATGGTTCAAATAAAACTACTGTTTATAATGCCGTTAAGTTCGAAGCATTTGAAGTGCTTCAAGTATTGTTATCTAAAGGTGTTGATATAGGCATAGATGATCTTGGATTAGATGCTTTAGATATTGCACTTATGCGTTTGTCACAATCAGGCGCAAATGATAAATATATTGATGAATTGATTAACACTGGTGGAGCTGAAGTCGAGCAAAGCCACAAAGATATTGTAAATAATTTATTTGATAACAATTTATTGCTTTACATTCAATTGAAGAATAAATACCCAGGACTTCATTAATAGCATTAGAGCTTAGTGGTATTCTCTAGATAACCTTCGAATAATACTAGAGCATTGTTTGATCACTCTTTAGGCATCATAAAAAGCGTTCTAAGCTCAGCTAAATTTTTAATAATATCGTCATAGCTCTTAATTCATCGATTCGCTAGCTTATTTTGTCTCAACCATTGGCAAACTTGCTCTATTGGGTTTAGCTCAGGTGAGTATGGCTGTAGTTATTTCGACAATTTAAATAGTCTTGTAATCGGAGATGGCCCATATAGATTTCATTTTTTGCTAAAATTGACTGTAAACCACTCCAATTTTTATCAATATTACTCATAAAAGTGCTCATAAATTAATTATTTTTAAATTAAATCCTCTCAAAATTTGAATAACTTGCCTTGTCATGACAGCGCATAATTTACCTTGATACTTCTTGAAATCGATTCAGGTTAAAAATAGTTAGTGAATAGTCGTTATTTATAACTTAGCTAATGCCGACATTATTCTTGTCAATAGCGTCGACTTTTTTAATTTGATGTAAAAATAAGCAATATTTCGTTTGGTTATCAGTAAATGATTATTGATTTTAATTAGTGTGCTAATTAATTATTTAATCGATATCGTCTGTTTTAAGTACGATAATTTGATTTAAATCAAACTTTGACGTCGAGAAATATGATTTTAGAACCTATTGGTAGGCTTGACAGTTCGTTTACTAAGTATTATTTTTATTATTAATTAATCGTTCAATTAAAATAAAAGAAGACAGAAGTAGATCAGATACATAATGAAATTGGTATAACAATTTAACTTACTATGGGGAACTACAAGATGCACAAGAAAATGATATTGGCTTTAGCTATCTCATCACTGTTTTTATCAGGATGTAATAATGATAATGACGAAAATATAACAACTGAAGCGATAACAGAACAACCAACGAGTGAAAATATCGATACCGTTAAAAACGTTATTTTAATGATTGGCGATGGCATGGGTCCGCAACAAGTTGGCTTACTTGAAGAATATGCTCGTCGTGCACCTAATTCTATTTATAATAATAAGGGCAATAAAACAGCTCTTTCAAAAATCGCTGATGCAGGACAAATGGGATTATCATTAACTGCACCCTTTGGCAGTAACGGCAGTTTAGTGGTTGACTCTGCCTGTTCTGCCACACAATTAGCCACAGGGATTGCGGCGGGTTCAGAAATGATAGGTTTAGACAGTGATGGTAATATTGTTCAAACAATCCTAGAAAAAGCTAAATCACTAGGTAAAGCGACAGGATTAATTTCAGATGTTCGTATTACTCATGCTACACCTGCAGCATTTGCAGCTCACCAAGCCCATAGATCATTTGAAGATAAAATTGCTGAAGAGTTAATTGAGTCCGGTAATGTTGATGTTTTACTTTCTGGAGGGGCAAGAGTATTTTTGCCAGCTGATATAAAAGAGAATGCAGCAAGTCAGCAGCTAATGAGTGATTTAGGTGCGTCTAGCAGTATTTATAAAAAGTCAAAACGTAAAGATAGTCGTAACCTTATTCTCGAAGCAAAAGATAATCACGGTTATAGCTTAGCATTTGACAATGCGCAGTTGCAGAAAGTCACTGGTGATAAAGTTTTAGGTTTGTTTGCCAACTCTATCATGAGTGATGGTATAGCTTATCATGCTTGTAAAGCAGCAAATACCTGTACGCAACCCTCGCTACGTGAGATGACCCTAACAGCGTTAGATATTTTGTCAAAAGATGAAGATGGTTTCTTCTTAATGATCGAAGGTGGTCAAATTGACTGGGCAGGACATATTAATGATGCGGGTTGGATGTTGCATGAATTAGTCAAATTCGATGAAGCTGTAGAAGCTGTTTATGAATGGGCAAAAGATCGCGAAGATACTTTAGTCGTTGTTACTGCAGATCATGAAACCGGCGGCTTTGGCTTTAGTTATTCCCGTAAAGACCTACCAGAAGAAAAAACATTAGATGGTGACGGCATGGCTGGTAATACATACAAGCCTTTATATAATTTCGGACCATTAGATAATTTAGACCGCATATATAAGCAATCAGCTACATTTTACGACATGATGACTGCGGTGAATGCTGATTGGGACTTTAGCAATACCACAGGCCAGCAGTGGGCTGACGTTGTTAATCAATACAGTGATTATAAAGTTACTGTTGACCAAGCTATAGCTATTGCTGAGCGTGAAGTCAATGAATACCAAGTAGATGGTCATCCTTATTTAGGTGCCTCAGAATTCCCAAAAATAGTAGATTTTAAAGAATTTTATGTTTATGGAGATGATCTCCATGCCGACTTGATAGGCCGAGCTATAGCCGCACAACAGAACATTGTTTGGGGTACTGGTACGCATACTGCTTCGCCTGTAGCCGTTTACGCTTTTGGTCCTGAGAACATTACTAAGCAATTTTCAACTATGCAACATCATGTTGATTTAGGGCTGAAAATGATGGCAGCAATAAAATAATCAGCCTGCATTAAGCAATTTGTGGTGCAGTGGGTCTTAATTGCCACTGCCACCACCGTTGTTTTGGTCACTCACTATTTGCAAGAAGCGATTTATTTGGTAAATCGCTTTATATTTTTGAGTGACCCTCCTAGCACCGTTACCCACCAGAACTTTGTTAATTTCCCTAGACCACACAAAGAATCGTGTGTGTCTGAACTAAATGGCAAGCGGAACTCATGGCTAAGCTTCCCAATTTACTTGCCAGCACATTGATTAATCCGTTTGACATAATATATTGGAGTGAACCAGTGACTGTTATTTGTCCTATTGAATCAAAATATCCTACTCAGGCTGACCTGTTACGTATTAGCGTATCGTCGTTACGACAACAAATATCGCAAGAGTTGCATAACAGGCCGTCGCCACAAGTAAATGTACCTACGTCAATCGCACATATGGCTGTACGTTTGACTGAAAAGCAGCGAGAACAAGAGTATCAACAACTATGTTCTTTGTGTGAACGCTACAGTGTTAATCCTCCCAGTATTGAGGCAAGTTGCTATTACCAAGATTTTGGTGGCTTTGAATTACGTTGGGAACGCCATCTAGAATTTTCAAGTTATAGCTTTATTC
>MAAC01017574.1_pt1 | contig 20238 bp, 15 predicted proteins | sample 1115981 | NCBI WGS metagenome assembly MAAC01 (sample SAMN04961126, study PRJNA320927) | seawater metagenome | isolation source: sample BD02T64 sea water enriched with oil for 64 days | place: USA:Gulf of Mexico | collected 2013-07-27
TTAGCTAGAGTAACTTTTGGAGTTATAGGAGTTACATTGCTTTGTATTATTGTTCTTCGATTTACACAAGAAGTATATATAGATGGGGAGAGTTTTAGAGAATTTATATCAGGAGAAAAGGCAGAGTATTATTATATAGTATTAATTATTTCTGTATTGATTAGTAGTGTATTTCTAATTATGTTCTATTACAGACATACTCAGGAGAAAAAGGTAAAGGAACAAAAAATTATAGCAGGGACAGCTTCTGCAAAATTTGATGCTTTAAAAAACCAACTGGACCCACATTTCTTATTTAATAGCCTTAATGTTCTTACTAGTTTAATTGAAGAAAACCCTTATGCTGCAACCAAGTTTACAACGGCATTATCGAAGGTGTATCGATATGTTTTAGAGCAAAAAAATAAGGATTTAGTTTCGGTAGAGGAGGAACTGAAATTTGCAAAACTATATATGTCACTTATAAAAATGCGATTTGAAGATAGTATTGTTTTCACTTTACCAGAAAAGTTAAACAATCCCGAAGCTAAAGTAGTGCCGCTATCGCTTCAATTATTATTGGAAAATGCTGTAAAGCATAATATCGTAACCCCTACTAAAAAATTGCATATCTCAATTCAAGAAAAGGAAGGTAATTTAATAGTAAAAAATAACTCACAACCTAAGCAAGTTGTAAAAGCTAGTACCGGCGTTGGATTAAAAAATATTACACAACGCTATTATTTATTAACGGATAGACCTGTTTTAATCAATAAAACTGAAAAAGAATTCTGCATTTCTATCCCATTATTAACTGAAAACATTACAATTATGGAAACACAAACAAGTTATATATCTGAAAAAAAATACGCAAGAGCTAAAGAGCATGTAGAAAAACTACAAGGTTTTTACATTCACTTTGCTATTTATCTATTTATGGTACCTGTATTTATCTTTTTAAACTTTAGATCTACGAGTTTTCCCTGGGCAATATTTCCAATTTTAGGTTGGGGATTAGGGATAGCGGGCCATGCGATGGAAACCTTTGATTATAATCCTTTATTAGGAAAGGACTGGGAAGAAAAAAAGATGAGAGAATTAATGGAGGAAGATGATTTTGATAACTATAAAAAATAGTATAATGGATAATTTTAACAGCGAAAACAAATACCTGCGAGCTAAAGAACGGGTAACAGCCATTAAAAAGTTTTATTCTAACCTGATGTCTTATATCATTTTCATCATTTTTTTAGCAGGACTTAACTACTACACCAACGAGTGGAGGAGCCCTTGGTTTTTATGGGCAGCCTTTGGTTGGGGAATAGGTCTGGCCTTTCATGCTTTTAAAGCCTTTGGCTGGGTTCCTTTTATGAATAAAAACTGGGAAGACCGTAAAATAAAAGAATTTATGGACAATGATAATGAACAATCTAATAATCGATGGAAATAATGCAAACAATGGACAATTATAACGAAGAAAAATATAAAAAAGCAAAGAAAAGAGTAAAAGAGGTAAAAGACTTTTATACTCACCTAATAGTTTATATTACGATTAATTTGGTTTTGATTATTATCAACTTAGGAGTTTTTCAAAGTGGATTTACCGATATTAAAATTCCAAAATGGCCTATGTTTACCACTCCGTTTTTTTGGGGAATAGGACTATTTTTCCACGGTTTGAAAGTGTTTAAAGGTGGTTTTGAGTTTTTAAAAGACTGGGAGAATCGTAAAATTAAAGAGTATATGGAGAAAGAGGAAGAGGATTTTAAACGCAACAAATTTTAAATAATAATAAACTAACCTTTAATAAGTATAACGTTCTAAACGTGACTCCATATGAAAGTGATAATAATAGAAGACGAAAAGCCATCAGCACGCAGATTACAACGTATGCTATATAGATTAGGTGTAACCGTAAACGAAATGTTACATAGTGTAGAGGAATCTGTAAATTGGTTTGAAAACAACGAACATCCCGATTTAATTTTTTTAGATATTCAGTTAAGTGATGGACTTTCTTTTGAAATTTTTGATACCATCGAAATTAAAAGCTCTATTATATTCACCACAGCCTTTGATGAATATGCTTTACAGGCTTTTAAACTAAATAGTATTGACTATTTGTTAAAACCGATAGATGAAGAGGAATTACAAGTTGCTGTTGAAAAATACCGGGAATTAAAACCACAGCCTCATAATGTACAACTCAATTTTGATGATATTAAAAAACTTCTTGCAAATCCTTTAGAACGGGAATATAAGATGAGGTTTACGACTAAGATAGGTCAGCATTTAAAAATGATTTCGGTAGATGAGATCGAATGTTTTTATTCAGAAAATAAGGGGACTTATGCACATACAACTAGTGGAAGGGATTATTTATTAGACACTACTTTAGAACAATTAGAGCAAGAATTGTCTCCTAAATTGTTTTTTAGAATCAGCCGTAAATATTATATCAATATTAATGCGATAAAAGATATTATCTCGTATACCAATTCTCGATTAGAGTTAAAATTAAATAGTTATGCAGACCAAGAAGTTATTGTTGCAAGAGAACGGGTAAAAGATTTTAAATTGTGGTTGGAATAATCTTGATTGTTTCTTTTATTTAATCATTTACCATTCTAATCTTTATAATAAGTGATGATAGAATAGTTATCACACCAATGGTTATAATGGCATAGGGTATCCCAAACAGATCCGCAATTATTCCCGAAACAATAGCACCAATAGCATAACCTAAATCCCTCCAGAGCCTAAAAACTCCAATACTTTCAGCGCGTTGCCTTGGAGTTGTAGCATCAGCGATAGCCGATAAAAAGGTAGGGTAGACCAAGGCTGTTCCCAATCCTAAAATAATAGCGATGATAATTAGTGAATAAAAGCTTGTAAAATATGGGATGAATATAATTGCAATACCCTGCAGCAACATCCCCCAAAAAAGCATTTTCTTTTTGGAATACAGATCCGCCATTTTACCCGTAAATAATTGTCCTATTCCCCAAACCGCGGGATAAACAGCTGCGATAATTCCGATGTTTTTTGAATCGTAATTTAAAGACAATAGCAATATAGGTAATAGCCCCCAAATCATTCCATCGTTTAAATTATTCACTAATCCAGCCTGGGTTATTGCACTTAAGTTTTTATTTTTAAATGAGGTTTCTAAAAAAACGTGATCTAATTTTTCTGTGATGGTAGTTTCTTGTTCTCTGGCTACAAAAACTCGAGTATCTTTTACAAAAAATAAGGATAAGAAGAATCCAATAATTGAAATCCCAATTCCTAAATAAAAGGGGTAGGGGCTTACCCCATATTTTTGTGCGATGTATCCTGTAAAAAAAGCAACAATTCCAACAGCAAAATATCCGGCAAACTCATTGATGCCCATGGCCATTCCTCGATCTTTTTCACCCACCAAATCAATTTTCATCACCACTGTACTACTCCAGGTTAACCCTTGATTAATACCTAAAAGAATATTTGCAAATACCACCCAATTCCAAGAGGTAGCATAAATCAAAATAAAAGGGATAGGGATCGCAAATAGCCACCCTAGCAGCAATAAATTTTTTCTCCCAAATTTATTTGCGAGTTTACCAGTAAAATAGTTAGTGATCGCTTTGGTAATTCCGAAAGCGATGATGAAAGATAATATTGCTGTTTTAGATGCTATCCCAAACTCAATCTCTGCAAATTTTGGAAAAATAGTTCGTTCTAAGCCAACCATTCCCCCAACAAAAGCATTTACAATCACTAAAATGGTGAATTGTAGCCAATTCTCCTTAAGTCCAAGTTTAATGTTATCCATTTAAATTATAGTATACCAACAATTATAAATTCTTAAATTAGTATTTATAGCTACCCGTGTTAATGTAAATAAATTAAATTAGTTTACAAATGGATCTGAAAACTTTACATCATTGATCAAATCATAATCGGTAAGGGTTTTCAAAAAAGCTACTAAAGCCTCAGATTCTTCAGGTGTTAAATCTAGATGACGAGGATCTCCATTACCATCTTTCATATGAGCAGAAAGGTTTGGGTGTGGTAATACCTCTGTGCTATAATGTTCTACAACTTCTTCTAATGTTTCCATTCTTCCATCATGCATATAGGGTCCTGTAATTTCAATATTTCTTAGAGAAGGAGTTTTAAAATGCCCATTAAATGAGGGAATGCCAAGAAAAGCTCCATAACCATTATCTTCCACATTATCATCGATATCGAGCCCTATATTGTCGGGTTCTGCCCCACTAAAGACAACCTGATTGGCATCTTCAGGAATAGGGATTTCAGAAATTAAAGGCACCGTATTCGGTAAATGGCAAGTGGCACAAGTGCCAATAGCTCCCGGGGTTAATTTGCCATTAAATATGTCCTTTCCAAGATTTTCTTCTATAGTGAAATTCGGAAAATCCATAAAAATATTGTTAGTTGCTTGAATTCCTTCATCATACTTAGTATTAAAAGAATAAATAGATCGAATAAACTGAGCTAACGCTTTTGAAATTTTATCACTGGTAATTTGTGTGCTTCCAAAGACGTTTTCGAATAAAGGATTATAATAATCTAAAGCATTTAATTTGGTAACCAACCCCTCTAAAGTCATTCCCATTTCTACTCCATCTTGTATGGGCATTAATACTTGAACTTCTAAAGTTTCCGCTCTATGATCCCAAAAGAAATTTTCTGCTCCATAAAATCCTGCATTTGCAAAGCCCATAGAGTTTCTAAAGGTATGTCCTCCCTCAAATCCTTCACTTTTTGATTTATTATCTGAAAATCCAAACTCCTGCAAATGACAACTAGCACAAGAAATGGTGTTGTTTGCAGACATATTTAAATCATAAAATAACACCCTTCCCAAGGTAACTCCATCATCTGTTAAAGGATTATCTGTGGGGGTATTGTCAAAACCTAATACATAATCTGTAAAAGTGTCGGGGAAATTGATATTACTATAATTAAAAGGCGTGTCAGGTAGATTGTAAATATTGCTATAATCATCTTCTGCTATTCCATTATTATCATCGCTATTACAAGCTATAAATATTGAGGTAATAAATATTGTGTAAAATATTTTTTGAAGGTTCATTTTGAAATTATTTAAATAACAATATTTCTGATCATTTCACTAAAACAAATATAAACAAATACTTTATTTTAAAAGACAATTTAGTCGCCTATTGTAAAGGGGTTTAACTGTTTGAATCTTTTTTATTTTCTATTCTGTTATCATGAAATGCAGAAGGTAATAAACTAGGTATATATTTAACCAATAAAGGCAGGAGAAGACTACCCCCAGGAATTAAAAAAATGGTTAAAGACGGTATAGTTTTACAAATATCGAGAAGTTGTTCTTTAACTTTGTCCTTTTCTTCGGTTGTTAATTCTCTTAAGGTGGAGTGTCCTAATAATTTAACAAGCTCCCCACTTTCTTCTAATTCTTTGATGAGTCGGTTTTTATTTCGTAAAATTAGAAGCTTTACCGTTGCTGTAGAATTTTTATAAAACTGTTGTATGTGATTAGAATATTCGAATAATTTTAAAGTTTTGGAATTTACTTCAGAAAAATTTTCAATATGTTTTAACGATTTTTCAATTTCATTCTCTGAAAATTTTAGTAAATGAGTCAATTGCTTTAAAAATTGGGACTCAGATACATCTAATTTTCTGTCATCCCAAACTGCCAAACAACACAAATCGAAAATGTAATTTTTTTCTAAAGTATTATAATTGGACTCCTTTAATATCGTGTCTAAGGTATAAAAAAAAGGTTGGTTATTGTTAATTGTAAGGTAAGCTGAAGAAGCTTCAAGTAATTCGATAATTTGAAAATCAAATTTCTCTTTATCATTCTTGGACTTAAGAGCCAAAAAGCAAAAGTTGATGAGGTCGCTTTCTAATTTTTGGATGTAATCTTTAAGATGCTCATGATTGTTCAAAAAACTTTTAAAAGCAAGTACATCTATAAATAATAACGAATAGGTGAGTGTTGATGAGGGTTTATGCTTTGAAATGGTATTGGATTCTTGTAATCTTGCGGAGATAATTCCTTCTAAATTATCAGTGGAAGAATTTGATAATGAAAGTTTTTTTAAAAAACTAGTTTTCCCCTTTTCTATTGTTTTATAAAAGCTAATAATATGTTCTATTCCTTCATTAATATTAGCTTTTGGGTTTTTAATAAAAAAGATAAAAAGTAAGTTGTGGAAAAGATTGATTTTAGTATATTCATCCGTTGTAAAAGTTAACTTGCTAAAGGGTCTATTAAGCAGAGTTTCAATAGAGATACCGTAAATAAATCCCACGTTTTTTAACTCATTATAAAAATGAATTTCGTCTTGCACTAAATTTGTTAACTGTTGTTTATTAACTAAAGTTAAAAATTTGGGTATCCAGCCAGAAGCAGAAGGATTCATATAAAATAAATTTTGTTAATTTTGAACGTTATTAATAAACTAAAAAAAAAATACTTACCGTTTACTTTTAGAGTCAAAGATTTTGATAGTAAATTTAAATAATTAAGTGATAAATTATGAAAAAAACAAAAATATTTGCGACCATAGGAGGAATTGGCTTATTGCTTCTTACTGGGTTTTTAATTTCAGCAGATCATATTGATGCACCAAATATAGAGGGAACCTCTACAGATATTGCAGATTTTTATGCATTTGAAGGGGACAATCCTAGTAATACTGTTTTTATAGCAACTTTACAAGGGATATTATCTCCAGGAACTGTAACAGAAAATGCAACGTTTGATGAAGATGTTTTAATAGAATTTAATATAGATAATACAGGCGATTTTGTAGAAAATTTAGTTATACAAGCAATTAAAAGAGGGGATTCTATGTACTTTTTCGGGCCAGTTGCACCTGCTAATACTGGTTTAGAAAGCAATATTATAACATCTACAAACCATTATATTGTTGAAATTTCAACTATTGAGGATACTCACATTACAAATGAGAATGGAATGAGCTTTTTTGCGGGACCTAGAAGAGATGCATTTTATTTTGATTTTAATCGATTTAACGATGTTGCATCTGGAGCGGCTGCTCCTGATGGATTTTTTCCAACTGGAGAAGCAGAAGATTTTTTTGAAGACTTAAATACACTAGCCATTGTAGTCGAAGTGCCCAATGTACTATTAGGTACTCCTCCAGCACATATTTTAGGTTCTGAAGGCGAAATTAACGATTTGCCACCAGCATATAATGTATGGGTTTCAGCAAAAAGAAAAGAATAACATTTTCAATATTAAAAAAAATTATAAAATGACTACATATAAATTAAAAATATTTTTCATTCTAATATTCGCATCACTTTTGTTTGTACAATGTAAAGATGATGACGATAACGGAAATGCTATCAATCAAGAAAATTGTAATGACGGGATAAAAAATGGAGATGAAGAGGATATAGATTGTGGGGGAAGTATATGTCCTCCCTGCGATAATGAAGGTGGGATAGATTTTAGAGGTACTTATGTTCAAGAAGATGTTATGGGAAGACCTGGTGTTAACACAATTTTTAGCGGAACTAATTCTATTAAGAATGACTATAACATTACCGCAACATCGAATAGAAATAATGAAGTAAATAATTTTCAACCTGTTTTTGAAACTATTTTAGAAAATTACCATGATATCTATGCACTTTCCTTAGACATTCCTATAGATGATTTAAACTATGAAACTAATATTCTAAATTGGAACGCAGAAACATTCACTAGAATTATGGCTTATTATGATGCTTTGCAAGTAGCACCAGAGGGGCCAACAACATATTATAATTCTAATTCGGGGTTAGTATTTACTGGTAGAGCATTATCTGATGATGTTATAGATGTTTCCTTAACCTTAATGTTTGGTGGTGAAAACGGAACTCGATTTGATGGTAATAATGATACTCCACAATTAACCACAGATGGGGTAGATTCCGGAGATAGAGATTTTTCATTGCCTTTTCCTTATTTAGAGGTTCCACTTACCGAAGAATAAATGTAAGTTCTTGCATTTTAATTCAGAATATATAAGAATAAATTAAAATGAAGCAATTATATATACTAGTAGTATTAGTCGCATTTATTTCATGTAAAAACGATGAAATAATTGAACAAATTTCAAATCCTGAGGAATACAATTATTTTTTATCTTCCTCTAATAATAAAACATATAACAGGGCTTATTCAGAAAAAGAGTTTTGGTCAAAGAGACTTCGTCCAGATTCTTCTGGAGTAGGAGATCTAGGACCCTTAGCAAATTCTTATGTGTTGCTTTTTGAAACAACTGGAGATATAAGTTACTTAAAAAGTGCTGAAATAATATATAAAAAAGCCATCAATATAACTGCAACAAGTAAAGACTCATATACTCGTTCTTTAGCACAGATTTATATTTCACAACATCGTTTTAAAGAAGCAAAACAAATTTTAGAAGAAAGTTTTAAGGGGATATCAAATAAGAGAGCTACTCAATTGTTATTATTTGATGTTTATTTGGAATTAGGAGATTATAATAATGCTGATAATGTTATAGGGAAATTAAAAAACACCAATGATTATAATTATTTAATTCGGCTTGCAAAGTGGAATGACCATAATGGGAATTTAAACGCAGCTATAAGAAATCTTGAAGAAGCTAAAAAAATAGCCGATTCTCGTAAAAGTATTTTCCTACAAATATGGACTTATACAAATTTAGCAGATTATTACGGTCACGCTGGAAGAATAAAAGAATCCTATAATCTATATTTAAAAACTTTACAATTACAAGCAGATAATACTTATGCTAAAAAACAAATAGCATGGATAGTTTATTCTTTTGAAAAGAACCCCAAAGAGGCTTCTAGAATATTAGATTCTGTAATGATAAACCATAAAACACCTGAATATTACTTAATAAAAGCTGAGATGTTAGCTTATGAAGGAGCGATTTCAGAGAGTGAAATACAAAAAGAAAATTTTGTAGAAGCAATACATAGAGGACATTATGGGCAAATGTATAATAGTTATCTAATTGAATTTTACGCAGATACAAACCCTAAAAAAGCTTTGGATATTGCTGTTTTAGAAGTTAATAATAGAGCTACTCCTGAAGCTTATTCTTTCTTAGCCTATGCGCAATTAAAATCAGGAGGCAAGAATAAAGCATTAGAGATAATTACTACTTACGTAGAAGGTAAGGTATTCGAACCCATGTCATTATATTATTCGGCCTTAATTTATAAGGAAAATAAAATGGGTGATAAAGTTGAATTATTAAAATCTGAATTACAAAAGGCGTTATTTGAAATGGGACCATTATATGCCTCTAGAATAAGTGACTTGTAGGTTTTTTAATCTAGTATTTCGTAATTATATTATGGTATTACAATAATATAATTGTCCTTTGAATTTATATCCATGAAAAATTAATTTTTGTATAATTAATTATTTTCTTTAAGTTTATAAATTCTTAACTTTCCTTAAGATGTTTACTTTTAACTAAACTTTTTCTTATTATGAAAAAAAATTCCTTGATTTTATTTTTTGGATTATTTTGTGTTTTCTCAACACATTTAATAGCTCAAAACTATTCACAAAACCTAACAGATCATTTTGAAAATTTATTAGAAAAAAATGAATTATTATCCGATGATGCACAATGGTTAATAACAGATGAACATATTAGCCGAACGAGTGATATACAGCATGTATATTTTAAACAACACGTTAATGAGATTGAAGTATTTGGAACTCAATCTAGCATTCATATTTTAAATGGAGAAACTCTTTCTTCAAATAATAAATTTATTTTTAAAAGCACAGACAAAGTTTTTGGAGTTTCTTCTCCTTCCATAAATGCGATACAAGCTACTACAGCTGCTGCTAACCAATTGGATTACATAATTACAAATGCTATTACTGTTTTGGAGACTAGCCAAGGATCCAGCCAAAAAACAATTTTAAGTAATGGGGGGATTTCATTAAGCGATATTCCAGCTAAATTAGTGTATCATGTTACCGATACAAATAAACTTGTTTTGGCATGGGACATTTCAATTCAAGAAATTACCCAGAAAAATTGGTGGAGTATGAGAGTTGATGCTTTTTCAGGAACAATATTGAATAAGATTAACTGGATGTCAAGCTGTAATTTTGAGCATGATCATGCAGCCCACGAAATTTTAGATTACAATAAAAATCTATACGACATTCCAAATTATTCAGTAATTTCTGAAGATATTTCTGGATGTAATACCTGTTATGAAGTTTTTGCAATGCCTTTAGAAAGCCCATATTTTGGATCTAGGACCATTGAAAATGGTATAGAAGATGCTTCAGCTTCCCCTTATGGATGGCATGATACAGATGGAGCTGCAGGTGCTGAATTTACGGTGACTAGAGGGAACAATGTAGATGCTTATGAAGATGGAAATAACTCTGGGTATCAGCCGGATGGTGGCCCATCATTAGATTTTACAGGATATCCATTCGATGAAATTTATTCAGGAGCAAATCAATATGAAGCTGCATCCATTACTAATTTATTTTATTGGAATAATATAATTCATGATGTATTTTATCAATATGGTTTTGATGAAGTAAGTGGAAATTTTCAAGAAAACAATTATGGCAATGGAGGCGCAGGAAGTGATTATGTTTATGCCGAAGGTCAAGATGGATCAGGTACTTGTAATGCCAATTTTGGTACTCCAACAGATGGAGGCAACCCTACCATGCAAATGTATATTTGCGGGAATAAAGATGGAGATTTTGATCATGCTGTAGTTTGCCATGAATACGGTCATGGTATAGATAGAAGATTAGTTGCAGGTCCTAATAATGTAAATTGTAATGGCAATACAGAAAATATGGGGGAAGGAATCGGAGATTGGTTTGGTTTGATGCTAACGATGGAATCTGGAGATGCAGGAACTGATGTGAGAGGAGTTGGAACTTATTTACTAAATGAAGGTGCAAATGGACCTGGTATTAGAAATTACCCATATAGTACAGATTTAGCAGTTAACCCTCAGACCTATGGTTCTTTACCTGGAACAGGTGGTCAAACTCATAATGTAGGTGAAATCTGGGGCGTGATGCTTTGGGAAGTAAGTTGGGCTCTAATAGATGAGAATGGTTTTGATGCAAATATTTATAATTATACAGGAGATGTAAATCTTGATGCAGGAAATATCATGGCAATGGCATTAATTGTAGAAGGATTAAAATTACAACCATGTAATTCTGGTTTTGTAGATGCTAGAGATGCAATATTTGCTGCAGATTTAGCAATCTATGGAGGTGCAAATGAGTGTATTCTTTGGGAAGCATTTGCTAAAAGAGGACTTGGCTTTAGTGCAGATCAAGGATCTTCAGACAGCCATACTGATGGTACTGAAGCTTTTGATTCTCCAGTACCAGCAATAGATACAGAAGAAGAAGTTTGTGTAGGCCAAGGAACTCAAGTATATGGAGGTGGTACACCAATAGGAGGAGAGTATTCTGGACCAGGGGTAACAGATAATGGAGATGGTCTTACCTATACTTTTGATCCAGCTGTAGCAGGAATTGGCATTCATTCTATTGGTTATGATGTTACATCACTATGTGCAACAGGAACTGCTTTTGATGATATTGAAGTTATTACCGATGTTCCAGAAATCGTTTGTCAAGATGTTGCATTAGAGCTTGATGAAAATGGGGAAGCAGTATTAACATTTCAAGATGTAGTAGTAAATGTATTGCCAGGTGATATGGCGGTAGATCAAACAGGAACATTTGCACCAATTGATATTTCAGGAACAGGAACTGAAGTTCCTCTAGGGGATGATAATGGATCGGCTGCTTTGGCGATTGGTTTTGATTTTGGTTTTTATGGTAATAACTACACTAACTTTTACATAGCTTCAAATGGTTTTGTTTCATTTAGCGGTAACGGTATGACAGGAGCAATTTCACGCAACCCAACTACTTTGCCAAGTGCAGATGAGCCAAATGACATTATTGCCTTGATGTGGGAAGATTTAGATCCAGGTTCAGGTGGAACTATTAGATATGAAACTATTGGAACTGCACCAGATAGAATGCTTATTGTTGATTTTGATGAAGTGCCATATTGGAATACTTCAGTTGTAATTACAACGCAACTTCAATTATTTGAAACTTCAAATCGAATTGAAATTCACAGTACTTCGGTACCTGGAGATGATAATGCCACACAAGGTATAGAAAATTTTGATGGAACAGAAGGTATAGCAACACCAGGAAGAAACTATCAAGTTTGGAGTGCAACAGATGATTATGTGGCTTTTTATTATTTACCTGGTAATACAGCAGATAATTGCGGTGCTGTAACTACAGTTACCTTAGGTCAAGAATTATTTACTTGCGATGATTTAGGAACAAATAGTATTACGATAACCATAGATGATGGAAATGGAAATACAAACACTTGTACTACAGATATAACAGTAACAGATCCATTGGATCTCTGTGAATTATCTACAGAAAGTTATGATATGAATCAGAATATATCATTACATCCAAATCCAACTTTAGGAGATCTTGTTTTAACTAACAATAGTTCTGTTGAATTAGTTTCTATGTCAATATATGATATAGATGGAAGAGTTGTGAAAAATATCGACCTTCCTAATTCTTCTACAAGTACACTGTTTTCAGTGCAAAACTTAGCTACAGGAGTATATTTTGTTAAAATTCAGTCACAAAATACTAATATTATAAAAAGAATTATCAAGAGATAATTTTTAAGGTATAACTAAAAAGAGCCATTTTCATTTTAAAGAAAATGGCTCTTTTTTTTTGTTTGTAGGTTTTAACTAAAGGATTTATATATGTTGCTGTAAGAAGGCTTTTATAAATCATTTATAAGTTTACACAACTTTTGCATATATTTTTCAGGATTCTCAAACCGCTTAGAATAATCAATTAGTCTGGTCATATAATTTAATCCATTTTCTTTGGATGAAGATTTCGAATAACTGCTGTATTCAGAATTAGCCGGACTGTTTATTTGTAGCCAGTGAAAGCTTAACCAACTTTTGCTTAAGTTTAGAAGATAGTTAAATAATCTTTCTTGCTGGTTTGTACTGATTAATAATGAAATTTTCTCATTCTCAAATAAATCATAATTATGATCACCTGTTTTATTTATAACTCTTGGATCTACTTCATATTTCGTAGGTGTAACCATGTCTATATATTTAAGCGATTTTTCTAAGTTTACTCTTTTAGGAACTTTGTCAAAAGTATAATAGTACGCAGCTATCGAGATACATATTCGTTCTTTTAGATGTTTTGGTGGATTTAAATTTAAAGCCATTAAAAAATCTTCCAAAGCCCGATCTGTTTTATTATTTAGATAATAGTATTGACCTCTTTTGTACAGTAAGTGTGCTTTAGTAATTTTATTTCCATCAGGACAGGTATAATATGGATAATCAATAGCATCAATTTCTAATTCAATATTTTTCTCAATAATTTTATTTAATTCTAATTCGATGTTTATTTCTTTGTAAGACAAAACTTCTAGGTTTTGAAATAAATCTGCAATTGAATCATTTTTACTAAATAAAATAGGTTGGGTATACATATCGAAGTAAGGTGAAAACATCATTTCGGTTCTCACCCATTTTAATTCATAATTATCTGGATATTTTGCAATAGAATCTGATAATTCAATAAACTCTCCCATTCTAAGAACACCAAACTTATCACCAGGTTGCCCATAGAGATTCAGAGAAAAGATAAATAATAGATAAAGTATATTTTTCATTTTCTAGCTTGTTTACAACAATTTATATCTTTACCAAAGGTTACGTTTACCTCCTAATAGCTTTAGCTAACATTACTTTTCCTTATTCGGCAATAGAGTTTGTATTACAACTGCAATACCCATAACAATAGCACAACCCACTAGGTTTAACCATAAATAAGGCATAAGATCGATATACCATATATAAATAATAAGGATTTGTGTGATAATGGCTGCCCAAAATACCGCCTTGCTTTTTACATATTTTATAAAAAAAGCTAATAAAAATACCCCCAAGACATTACCGTAAAATATGGAGCCAATAATATTTACCAACTGGATTAAATTATCAAACAAATTGGCAACACAAGCGACCGAAATGGCAATAATTCCCCAAAGTAGGGTAAACCATTTAGAAGCTCTTACATAATGAATATCGCTTTTTGGTTTCACATTACGCTTGTATAAATCTATAGCTGTTGTAGATGCTAAAGCGTTTAACTCAGATGCAGTAGAAGACATCGCAGCACTTAAGATTACCGCCAATAATAAACCGATTAACCCACGGGGCAATTGGGTTAATATAAAATGAATAAACACATAGTCTTTATCGTTAGTCTCGGCATTTGGATTGGCTTTTACAATCAATTCTTTTGTTTGAGAACGCAAGTCTTTTTCAAGGCTGTTTAAATGTTTTAGTTCATCAGAGAGGTTTTCTTTTTGGGTTAGGGTTTCAGAATTAGCGAATAATAGCTGCTTGGTCTTAATGGATTTTTCTAGATCCATTTTATCGCTTTCTAATTGATGATATTCTGCAGCATATTCAGATTTTTTTAAGTCCTCAATGGCAGCAGGGTTAAAGTTTAAGGGAGAACTATTAAATTGATAAAAAACAAAAACCATGATCCCAATCAATAAAATAAAGAATTGCATAGGGACTTTCAACATTCCATTCATAATTAATCCCATCTGACTTTCACGTACAGATTTACCACTTAAATAACGTTGTACTTGGCTTTGGTCGGTTCCAAAATAGGAGAGGGCTAAAAATGTTCCCCCAATAATCCCACTCCAAAAGGTATATCGGTTATCAAAATCGAAAGAAAAATCTAATATTTCCATTTTTCCACTAGCAGCAGCGATATCCAATGCTTTACTAAATGAAATTTCTAAAGGAAGAAAATTAAGAATTATTAAAAAGGAGATAAACATACCAAGAAAAATAACTCCCATTTGTTGTTTTTGGGTGATACTAACTGCTTTTGTACCTCCACTAACAGTATAGATTACTACGAGTATACCAATTATAATATTCAGAGTAACTAGGTCCCAACCCAAAACTGCCGACAAAATAATAGAAGGAGCAAAAATGGTAATTCCAGCTGCTAAGCCACGTTGTATTAAAAATAGAATTGCTGTTAAAGTTCTAGTCTTTAAATCGAACCTACTTTCTAAATACTCGTAGGCGGTAAAAACTTTTAATTTATGATATAAAGGAATAAAAACAATACAAATAATAACCATGGCAATAGGAACCCCAAAGTAAAATTGCACAAAACCCATCCCATCATGGAAAGCCTGTCCTGGAGTTGATAAAAAGGTAATGGCACTGGCTTGTGTCGCCATAACACTTAAGCCTATGGTCCACCAATGTGAGTCGCTTCCTCCTTTTAAATAATCGGTTACATTTTTATTTCCGCGGGTTTTGTAGGTACCGTATAATACAATAAACGCCAATGTTCCAATTAGAACGATCCAATCAATTACTAACATACTAATTAAAACTATTCATTAATAAATAAAACAATACAATATAGAGGGCATTAAATAATAACACCCAAGTATAACTTGCCTTCCAAGTAAATTTTATAGATTCTTCTTTCATTTTCCTATAGATAATAAATTAGCAAATAATCGGTATGCACCCGAAACTCCAGCAGGAAGCTCTCTAAAGAAACTTATTCCTGTATATATGTAATACCCTTCTCCGTATGGAGCAACTAATAATGAGCCCTTTGTTTGTTTTTTATTTTTGTCTTGCATTCCTAATATAGGCGTAAATTCTTTTGCCCAGGTATCAGGGAAATAAAGTCCTCTTTCTTGTACCCACCCCTTAAAATCTTCTTGAGTGATTTTATTGGGAGTATTTAAGACAGGGTGTTTTGGAGCAAGAAAACTTACTTCCGAAAACTCATCCGTCACTCTATCTCTAGATAGTTCTAAGGAATATGGCGCCAAATCTTTAGTTACCAATCGATGACTGGTATTGTACTGAAGAATTAATGTTCCGCCATTTTCTACATAACTATTTAATTCTTTTTGCTTAAAAGCCAATTCAGGAACCGTGTTATAAGCTCTTATTCCAACAACGATGGCATCGTATTGTTGTAGTTTTTCTGAATTTATTTCTGAAGGATCTATGGTTGTTACTTGATATCCAATTTGTTCTAAACTTTCAGGAATGGCATCCCCAGCACCTTTTATATACCCAATATTCTCTCCTTTTTTCTGAAGACTAATATGTACAATTTTTGCCTCGGAAGGCATTAATACACTTTGATAGGGGATGTGGTCGTAATCTATTTCGATAAGCTCTTTGTTATACGTTTCACTTCCAATTTTCACTATGGCCTTTAATTGGCCTTCACTTTGATTTGAAGGAGGTTGTACCGTAAATAAAACAGTTGCATCTTCCCCTTTTTTAGTTAGACTAAAAGCTTGACTTTTTGGAGTAATTAGCCATCCCTCGGGATGTTGTAGGGTGACAGTACCCTCAATATTGTCTTTTCCTGCTCGTACTTTAACCGGAATTTGTTTCGCTTTATTAGTAGAGAAAATAATTACTTTTTCTGGGATGCTGGAGGTAACCTCTGGTAGTACATCAAAAGGTTGATACACTTCTCCTTTAACTGGATCGTTATATTTATAAATTAGGTTTCTTGTGATGTCAAAAGAGAAGCCTTCTATAGTTAGACTAAATATAATTGGGAAATTCATTGCTCTTTCTGGGAATCCAATTAAGTTGGAATCGTTTACCTGATACATGCCAATAGTTCCTTTTTCATTTAACCAGTATGGTGTACTATTTTCGGTAACCGAAAAAGTACCTTCTACACTTTCTAGAGTATATTTTTCATTCTTTAATAGAGGTGTAGCTACCAAAGTATTTGGAAAGGAGACGATTGGGGATCTAACAGAACCAAGTTTAATATTCGAATTAGATCTGTTGATCGCTTCAATATTTATAAGTAAATCTCCATTAGGAGAAATACTTTGTGTATTTGCAACTGCTTCGAGGTACAATCCAGCACATTCTGCAATTAGGTTTTTTAACTCCTCTAATTTTATTGTTTTCCAATGTCCTTCTGGAAGTTTTTGTAATAACTGAAATGCTTCTATAAGCTGTGGAATCATTTCGGAAGGATTTTTGAATTTGAAATTTTCTTCCAACGGATTTAAAATGTCTCCTATAGATTTACCACCTTCAATTCGAGACCAAGTAGTATTTATTCCTTCAAATAAATCGGCTTTACCATTAGGGAAATCTCCTTTTAAAAATTCCAAATATTCTATTTGACTTCCTCTAGTTCCCGTATTACCAAATCCTTGAGATTTATGCATACTTCTACTTAAAGCAGCAATTTCCCCATTAGAAAGTCCAAGGTCTGAATAATAGGTCCCTGTTTCTACTTCTAACAAATTGGTTTTATCTGCTTTTTCAAATTTTTCTTTAGATCCATAAAACCACCAAGAGGTATTAAAAAATAAACGCTTGGGTTGCCAGGATCCAAATTTAGTAACCGTCTCAGGATATTGATTTGTATCTCCTACCAAATCGAAAGCTTCCACACTCAACATTGCTGAAGAAGTATGATGCCCATGGGTACTTCCTGGGTTTTTATAATCAAATCTATTGATAATGATGTCTGGCTTAAATCTTCTGATATTTAATACAACATCTCCTAATACTTCTTCTTTATTCCAGATTTCTAAAGTTTCATCTGGGTGTTTAGAATATCCAAAGTCATTTGCACGGGTAAAAAACTGTTGGCCTCCATCTGTTTTTCTAGCTGCCACTAATTCTTGTGTACGAATAACCCCTAATAATTCTCTAATTTCTGGTCCTATTAGATTTTGACCTCCATCTCCTCTAGTAATAGAAAGGTATGCAGTTCTAGCATGAACTTGGTTGGCTAAATAAGAGATTAATCGTTGGTTTTCATCATCTGGATGTGCCGCGATATACATAGCCGAACCTAAAAAATTAAGCTTTTGTAAGTTGTGATAAATTTCGGAAGCTGTTGGTTTTTCGGGTTGTTGTGCAAAAATTGAAGTAATACTAAATAATAGTAGGAATAAGGTAATAGTAATTGTTCGCATAGATGGTTTTAATTGGAATCTCCCAAATATACTTAAATTGAAAAAGAGCAAAAGTAAATTAGCTAATCTTTAACAATATCCAGTAAAGTTTTATAAACCAAATGTGTCGGTAAGCCCATTACATTAAAATAAGAGCCTTCAATTTTGCGAACTCCAATATAACCAATCCATTCCTGAATTCCATAACTACCTGCTTTATCATAAGGTTGATAGGTTTTTAAGTAATAGCTAATTTCATCGGCTGTTAATGGGTTGAACCAAACCTTTGTGACGTCATTTATAGTTTTTTGAAAGCTATTTCCAGTAAAAGAAACGGAAGTAAATACTTCATGCATCCCACCACTAAATGATTGTAGCATAGAAAAGGCATCGTCATAATCTTTCGGTTTTTCAACTGCTTTATCGTTTTCCCAAACAATAGTGTCGCTTGTAATAACGATATCCTTATCGGCAAGATTCGTAAAAGCAGATGCTTTTAATTTTGAAAGATAATCGGTAATTTCTTTACCTTTTAAATGCTTCGGGTAGATTTCTTCAATTTCCTTTACTTCAATGGTAAAATCAATTCCCATTTCTTTAAAAAAATGATGTCTTCTTGGCGATCCAGATGCTAGGATTATGTTATGGTTTTTTATTTTTTCAGATAGCATATATAAAAGTACTTAAAGTGTAAAGGAATGAGTTTTTTAAAATTAATAAATAACAAAAGGATAGAGTAATATTGAGCACATTCCTAAGAACATAATAACCTTAAGCAATTTTGATAAAAAGGCATAATCCCTTTTATCTTTTGCATCCCAAATTTTAGTGCAAAAATAGAGTAGGGGTGCTATAATTAAAAGTAAAAAATAAACAATAACAATGGTATAACTGTAAAGGTGTACATAGATATAGTAAATTGTAGCAAATAGTGTAATTACTCCTAAGCCAAATGCTACATAAGAAGTTCTTTTTCTTCCAATAGCAATTGGAAGAGTGTTCAGCCCTCCGTTTTTATCTCCATTTACATCTTCTATGTCTTTTACTATCTCTCGTATAAGGTTAATTATAAACGCAAAAAAAGCATAATCGAGCACCATACTAAAAGCTAAAGATTGGTATTCTTGATTTAAGAAGTTTATAGCTGGTAATAAATCGAATAATCCAACAATTAATAGGCTTAATGCTACTAAAGAAGAGATAACTATATTTCCAATAAGAGGTAGAGATTTTAAATAAGTAGCATATAAATATAATAAGGCAGAAATTAAAATAAAAAGAGTTGCGAAAACAGGTTTGTTAATGATGTTGGCTAGATAAAAACCGATTCCAACACCAATTACATTGAAAGCTACAAACAGGTTATATGCCGTTTTTTCTGAAATGCTTTTACCAATTATTACTTTTGAAGGTTTGTTTATTTTATCGACAGGAACATCGTAAATATCATTAATAATATTCCCAGCTGCTGCAAGACAAATGGTAGCTAAAATCAAAAGAGCAAATTCAAAATTCGATAAAGTGATGTCGACACCTAAAGGTATAAAAAGTCCAAATCGTATTAAAACTTGAATCAATGCAATTAGGATAAGGTTTTGGAAACGTATTAGTTTAAGGTAATACAATTTATGATGTGAATTAAAGGTTATAAGTTTATGTAATTCTACGATGCAAAATAATCAAATCTTTATTCTTTTCTCTTGTGTCTTTTTTAATCGTATTTAGCACTCACATTATTTTCCACCAACCATTTGTTCTGAACTTTTAAAACTTGTTCAATCACATCTCTTACACATCCTTTTCCGCCTTTTTTGTGAGAAACATATTTAGACACTCCTTTAATTTCAGGAACGGCATCTTGAGGACAACAGGGCAATCCAACTTCTTGCATTACATATAGGTCTGGAATATCATCCCCCATGTACAAAACATTTTCTGGATGGATGTTGTTTTCTTGCAAATAGCTATTCATAGTTTCTGTTTTATGATGCGCTCCTAAATGGATATCTGTTATTCCTAAACCTTTTAAGCGCTTTCTAACCCCTTCGTCAGTTCCTCCAGAAATAATGCAAACGTGAAAACCTTTATCCACTGCAGTTTTAAGTGCAAATCCATCTTTGGTATGCAT
>MAAC01019567.1_pt1 | contig 20224 bp, 18 predicted proteins | sample 1115981 | NCBI WGS metagenome assembly MAAC01 (sample SAMN04961126, study PRJNA320927) | seawater metagenome | isolation source: sample BD02T64 sea water enriched with oil for 64 days | place: USA:Gulf of Mexico | collected 2013-07-27
GCGTGTGGGCAAGCTCATGCACCTTGTTGCGAGCGCGTCTGCGGACAAAGCACCGATCGTGCAGTTCGCCGATCGGATGGCGGCGAGATTCGTGCTCATTGTGATTGGGCTCGCTGTTCTCACTTTGGTGTATTGGACGATGCGGTCAGGGTTCGCTGTCGGCATCGAGTTCGCGACGGCGTTATTGATCGTCACCTGCCCTTGTGCTTTGGGGCTCGCGACCCCGATGGCGATGTCGATCGCGATGGGGCGGGCAGCGAGGGCGGGGATCCTTGTCAAGTCCGCGTCGGCGATCGAATCAATGTCGAAGCCCGGGTTGATGATCCTCGATAAGACCGGAACGATCACGCAAGGAAAAACGAGTGTTGTCAAAGCCGAGTGCGATCCTCATCTGCTGCTGATGGCCGGGGCTGTTGAAGCGTGCTCGAATCATCCGATCGCGCGTGCGATAGCCAATGCTGGAGAAGAAGAGAACACGCTCGAAGCGAGCGACATCATCCAAACCGTCGGCTCAGGAATCATCGGGACGGTCAATGCGCAAACGATCACTATTGGCTCTCCAGATTATGTTGACACGCTCTACCCGCTTGATTCCAAGGCTCAAATAGCGATTGATTCGATGATCGGGCACTCGCTCACGCCTGTCGTTATCCATTCGCTCGCGGATGGGTTTGGTGTTGTCGGGATTGGTGATCCGATCCGTGAAGATGCAGGCGACTCGATCCGTTCGCTTCAGGAATCCAACTGGGATCTTTCGTTGTGCTCTGGAGATCATCCGCAGATCGTCGCGAGTGTTGCCAAAGGGGTCGGCATCACGGATGCGTCGGGTTCGGTATCGCCCGAAGCCAAAGCCGATCGCGTGCGTGCTGTTCGGGCGAACGCGGATCGAAGCGTGGTGATGGTTGGCGACGGGGTGAACGATGCGGCTGCGCTCGCGGTAGCGGATGTGGGGATCGCGGTGCACGGCGGGGCGGAGGCATCCCTCGAAGCGGCGGATATTTATTTGACGACACAAGGCGTCCGCCCGTTGGTGGCTCTTGCATCGTTGAGTGCTCATACAATGCGGACGATTCATATGAGCCTTTTATTCTCGGTCTGCTACAATGCCGTCGCGGCGATTTTAGCAATGACCGGGACCATCAACGCCCTCATCGCGGCGATCATCATGCCGATCAGTTCGCTCAGCGTGGTCGCGATGAGCACTCGAAAATGGAAAGAGCCTCGCTGATGTCTGTACTCTATATCATGATCCCGGCGGCCCTTGTTCTCGCCGGTATTGGCATCTTTGGGTTTATCTACGCGGTCAAAAGCGGGCAGTTCGACGATCTTGATACGCCCGCGCTGCGTGCGGTGTTCGATGATGATGACACCATCGCACCACAGGCATCAACAACCGATTCAACAACCGATTCAACAACCGATTCAACAACTGATTCAACTGGCGATTCAGCTGCCGATTCAACTGTCGATTCAGATACGGATTCCAAAGATCATGCATAAATTATTCTGTCTTCCGATTTGTTCTCTCACACTCGCAGCTTTCTTTTCCGGATGTGAGAAGGCGTCTGTTCCATCGGATTCGCAAGCTGTTTCTTGGACATCTACAACGATCGAACAGCTCGATGAGACGGCGGCCGAGCAGCTTGCCCGCGCATTCGATGCCCGCAACGAGATGGAAGCAACGCTCAAGTCGAACCTTGTTGCTTCGATCAAGGCGGATGGGCCGATGGGGGCGGTGGGGGTGTGTTCGATGATCGCGCCGGCGATTGCAAAGGAGCTCAACGCCAAGCACGGCTTGACGATTGGGCGGACATCATTCAAGCTGCGAAATCCAACAAATGCTCCGCCGGCGTGGATGGAGTGGGTTGTCGAGGTAAAACAAGAAGAGTCGGCGTACTTTCTCAAGAACGATGGCACCCTCGCGGTGTCATACCCGATCCACATCGCGACGCCTTGTCTGCTTTGTCATGGCCATGCCGACACGATTTCGGAGCAGACACGGGCATCGATCGAAGAACATTATCCGAGTGATCAGGCGACGGGCTTTGCGATTGATGAGCTGCGAGGCTGGTTCTGGGTCGAGGTGCCTGCGAGCGATTAATGATCGGGAATGGAGCGAAGGAGGATCGAACTCCTGACCTTTCGATTGCGAACCGAATGCTCTACCAGCTGAGCTATCGCCCCGATGTATTCGACACGCCGATTCTATACGCAATGAATCAATGAATCATGCTGATGGATTCGCCCGACGCTTGTTTATCGTGTGTGCAAACTCAATAATCAACCATGCCAACCGTACCGGGCTTTGCTGTCGAAATCAATCATGTGTCTTATACCTATCCCGCTTGGGGTGTTGATGGCGCTACTACGCCTGCGCTTGAGGATGTGAACTTCACCATCGACGAGGAGACCAAGCTGGGAATCCTTGGTCCCAACGGCGGGGGCAAGTCAACGCTCATCAAGCTGATCCTTGGCATTATCAAGCCAACCGCTGGCAGCGTTCGGGTGTTTGGATATTCGCCGATCGAAGCGCGCGAGCGTGGGTTGATCGGGTATCTGCCTCAACGCATCGAAGCTGATCGAGATTGGCCGATCAATGTCGAGCAGGTTGTTGGGCTTGGGCGTGCGTGTCGAATCAAGCCTTGGAAGAAACTCGGCGCTGATGACCATGCTGCGATTGCGAAAGCGATCGAACTCGTCGGGCTTGAAGACCTTGCCTCGCGTCCGATCGGTGCGCTCTCGGGCGGGCAGCTCCAGCGTGTGATGATCGCCCGCGCGATCGCGGGTAATCCCAAGCTCTTGGTGCTTGATGAGCCAACCGTGGGCGTCGACATCGCAGGGCAACAACGCTTTGGGAAGTTGATCGAAACGCTCCATCGCGAACTCGATCTGACTGTAATCTTGGTATCGCACGACATGCGTGCGATCGCAGCGGTGGCCGATCGCGTGGCGTGTTTGTCGCGGACATTGCATTTTCATGATACACCAGATGGGCTCACGCCAGCGGTGTTGGCACAGGTGTTTGCACACGATGTTGCGGGCGTCTTTGGTGATATCCATATCGATGCACACCTCGCTGAGACCTGCGATGACCCATCGCATGCTCATCAGCACCAGCATGATTGTGGTTGTAGTGAGAATGAGGGTGACGCATGAACGAAATCGCCCCGGCCATCATCGCAGCCCTTGTCATCGCGCTGATGGGCGGCGCGTTGAGCATCTTTGTTGTGCTCAAGCGACTCGCATTCATCGGGCAAGGCATCTCGCACGCGGCATTCGGAGGCGTGGGCATCGCCCTCCTCCTGGGTGTGCACGGTGCAACCACCGCGGGGGCGATGGGACAACTCGCCATCGTGGTTGCATTCAGTATCTTCGCAGCCCTCGGGATCGCGGCCCTCTCGCGGACGAATCAAGGACGAACGGACACCGCCATCGGCGTGGTGCTCTCGGCATCAATGGCGCTTGGGTTCGTGCTCTTTACCTTTGTCGAATCAAAGCACGATCATGACGAGCACGGGCACGCGGCACAAGGGCATGAAGATCAACACCACCTGATCGAAGAGATACTCTTCGGCAACATCCTCGACACCACCTGGCCCAAGGCTTCGATCGCGATTGCGGTGGCGATTGCGATTTTGGTCGTGGTCTGGTTTATCCGTCGACAGCTGATATTTTGGGCATTCGATGAACCCGTCGTTGATGCGTACGGGCTTCATTCCAAGCGGATCACCTACATTTTTCTTATTCTCCTCGCGATTGCAGTTGTGATGGCGATGCAGATTGCGGGCGTGGTGCTGGCTGCGGCGATGCTAGTGCTCCCGGGTGCGGGCGCGTTGAACCTGAGCGCCAAGCTCCGGGCGGTCTTTGTGTATTCGATTCTGATCGCGGTGGGCGGGGCAGCGATCGGGATGCTTGTTGGGTTCGAAGCGGGGTTGCCGATCGGTCCGACGATTGTCCTTATCCAGAGCGTCGCGTATCTGCTCACACTAATCGCCAAAGCCGTGTCGGCTCGTCTACGATCTTGACCGATTGTCATTGATGGTTTATTTTGAAAGGGTCACACTATGAAAGCCGAACGAATACTTGCTGAGTTCAACACTATCCGCAAAGACCTCGAAGAGGACAAATCCGATATCGAATGGCTGACCCTGCATCACGCCTTCTGTTTTATTTCGTACAAGATGGGCGATTTTCAGGACTACCTTGACGATCAAGCCTCCCGCGGCGCGTTTAAAGAGTTCGAGGATTAAGCATTGAGTGTTCAATCGTTTGCGGGCATGCGGATCATTTTGCGGATATGGCTGGCTTCGTTCATTCGATTGTGATACTCAAGTTCTTTGACAAGACGCCAGTTGATTTTGTAGTAGTTCGATTGTCGAGCGAACTGGCTTCCCATGCGGTCGGGCTGATCAACTTGGCGGGCGGCCTCTTGCAGAACTGGCAGATACTCATCTCGTTTTCCTGATCGTGCCAAGAGTTTACCCATAGAACTCAGGGCTTGATTGACCATTGGGCCTTCATTGATGAACTTGGTGATCACATCGTTGTACGCGAGCCATGCGTACTCCGGATTGTCTTTGCTTTGCCAGAGCCGACCCTGCATCAGTCGCACACCGGCGGCAAGATCAGGACGAGTTCGGAACTGATTGAATGCCCATTCCCACATCTCATGCTGCACCTTGGGATCTTCGACCGTGTTGATGAGATCCACGAGGAAGTCGTACGAGAAATCTTGGTGCCGCTTGCCACACATTTGCATGACCGCCTTTGACCAAGTACTTTTCTGAGCTTCGGTAAGATCACGCATGTATGACATGTGGATGACATTCGCCCAAGCAGTCGGCGAGCCTGCGCATTTGGTCAAGGCAGACCTGAGTAATGCAAGGCAATCCTTTTCCGAGTCTGTTCGTGGGCGTTTCAGATTGCCTCGGCGGGCGATATCGAAATCAGTATCTGGGTTCCAGTCTCGATTGAGCATCCGCATAACCGCTTTAGCGATCGCCATGCTGTGGAGCACGCTGGTGTTGGATGATGCAGAGGCGATCCCAAGAACGCCGAGCCGCCCGTCGCTGATGCGTTCGCCGGTTTGGGGATTGGTGACATTGCCTCGGAGTTTTTGATATTCAGGATATCGCCCGGCATCAAAGTTCCAAGCCGCTTGCCGGCCCTTCAGCTCTAAGAACCCAACCCAAGCGTGCGATACATTCGCGCCCTTGGCAACGATGTACCCAGATGGAATTCCGTTTGCTTTGGCGACACTCATCGCGAAGTACGCTTGGTCGGCGCACACGCCACCATGCTGCTTGATATTCTGGAGGCCGTAGTTTCCTGCCGCGGTGACTTTCTTGGGCGATCCCTTTCGGTAATGGTCGTAGTCATATTCGATTTCAAAGAATCGTTCGCCGACTTTCTGATTTCGTGTATATGTTCGATGTGCCCATTCAAGGTCTTCAATTGATTCAGAGACATCCACGACATAAACGAGCAAGGCCGTGGGCAGTTTATTGAGGGGGATGGCCATCGTGCTCGCGTGATTGACATAGAAGTCAAAGATCTCAAGGGGGCGGGCGGCAGCAGGATGGTTTTCATTGATTCGAACGGAATATGGCGTGCTCTGTGCACGGTCGTGCACAAGTGCAATTGCCGCAGCGACCCGCGGGTACGCCTTCACCTGCGACGATCGTTTCTTCATCAGTTCATTGATAATTCGAGCGACATGCTCGGCTTGGTCTTCATCAGAAATCTGAATGCCAAGTTCGATCATGAACTCTTGATGTTCAAAAAGTTGATCGATCGTATTAGAGAGATCGAACCTCTTGTTCGAACTCGATGCTCCGAGGAGTAGTTTCGTAATCTCTCGGGCGGCCTCGGCGTGGACAATCGCATCAAACTGGCGATTGCCAGCATGTGCAGACACATAGTCTGCGAGTTGGTTGATCTCGCTGCTGGCGAGTTCGAGTGAGTCTTGATCGGTTACTCGATCAAAGATATCGATAATGTGCGACTCGACATCCTTTGTGAATGCGTCCGGGGCCGAGTTGGCATTCGCTGTATTGGTGAACATCGCAGTTGCACAGACGAGGCTCAGAAAAATAAACACTCGGCAGAATCGATCAAATGTATGCAGCATGCAGACTCCGTAAAATGGAAGGCATTGGGTACGAGTCATAATGATACCATACACGCATTAAAAAAAGCCCCGGTTGCCCGGGGCTTTCATGTTGTAAAGTTAAATGCCTGGCTCAACCAGAATCAAATTCCGAGGATGCCGCCGAGGATGTCGCCGTACGCAACGATGAGTCCTGCGAACACAACCGAAACGATCGAGATCAGCTTGATCAGGATGTTGAGTGCCGGGCCGGAAGTGTCCTTGAACGGATCACCAACTGTATCGCCAACAACGGTTGCCTTATGGTCATCTGAGCCCTTGCCGTAGATGACCAGATCGCCGTTGCCAGCCCCGACGGCTTCCTTGGCACGATCCATGATCGAGCTGCGGACGGTGTCAGGAATCTTGACTGAGTTGCCAGTGCCATCGACCATTTCCTGAGCGGTGGTTGCACCGTAGGATTCGAGCAACTTCTTGGCGTTGTCCCAAGCACCACCGGCGTTGGACATGAAGACCGCGAGCGCGAAGCCCGAAGTCAAACCACCAACGAGCATCCCCATCACGCCAGCGACCGAAAGGGTCAAGCCAACAGCGATCGGGATGAAGATCGCGAGGATCGAAGGGACAACCATTTCCTTCTGAGCACTTGTCGTCGAGATCGATACACACTCAGCGTAGTCTGGGTAATGATGGCCATCGAGATCAACGCCCTTCATTGGCCAGTTGTCTGGGTTGGCCACATCTTCTTCGGACATGCCACCGTTACGAAGTGCTTGGCGAATGAAGCCAAACTGTCGGCGACATTCGTTCATCATCGCGTATGCCGCACGCCCTACAGCGTTCATGGTCAACGCACAGAAGAGGAATGCGAGAAGCACACCAATAAAGATACCACCGAGAAGCTTCGGGTTCGCAAGCGTCACATCATAGAATGTGAGGACATTGCTGATCGAGCCCTTCTTGGCCGATGCGAGTGTTGCAGTCCAAGCCGCGCCATCTTCATCTGTATCAGCAACGGTAAAGACCGTGCCGTCATCTGAAGTGGTGACTGGCAAGACAGTACCCTTGGCAGGGTTTGGCTTACCGATTTTCATCGAGTCAGCGATCATCATGCCGCCGTCGACTTCTGTTGTTTCGCCGTCGCCACTGACCACAGCGTACTTGCCGTAGCCTTGGTAGACTGCGAAATCGCCAGCCATGCCTTCAGGAACCACGAACGCGGTGCCGTCGCCATAGAAGGCTTCTGCCTGCGTACCGATCTGGACCTGAACGATCTGGATGTATGCCGCGAAGAGTGCCATTGCAGTCAATGCTGCCGAACCAATCGCAAAGCCCTTACCGGTCGCTGCGGTGGTGTTGCCCAATGAATCGAGCATGTCGGTGCGTTCACGAACGATCGGAGGCTGCTGAGTCATCTCAGCATTGCCACCCGCGTTGTCCGCGATCGGGCCATATGCGTCGGTTGCGAGTGTAATACCCAAAGTCGAGAGCATACCAACCGCTGCGATACCTACGCCGTAGAGACCCATGAGGAATGAGTCGCCGCCGCCAGCGAATGAGAACGCCGCGATGATTGCAACAACAACGACGAGCAATGATGCCCATGTGGACTTCATGCCTTCTGCGATACCAGCGATGATGACTGTTGCAGGGCCAGTAAGTGCCTGCTCAGCGATACGCTTGGTTGGTGGATGCTCGTACGAGGTGTAGTACTCGGTAGCGTGTGCGATCACAAGACCCGAGAGCAAACCCGAGCAGATCGACAAGCCAAGACGCCACCATGCAGGAAGACCAGCGACCTCGCCGGTGTCCTTAAAGATGAACCAGAGCAGTGCGAATGCGCCAACGACGATCAACGCCGAAGCAACATACACGCCCTTGTGCAAGCCCTTGAGAAGCTGCGAGAAGCTCGCGTTCTCTTTGGCCTTCACGGCAAAGATACCGATGATCGAGCAGAAGATGCCCAAGCCAGCGAGTGCCATCGGTGCAACAGCGAGCTTGAGCCCGAGTTCCGCAGCAGCATCGCCGTTAGCAAGCGTCATCGCAGCCGCGGCACCAAGTGCCATCGTTGCGAGGATCGAGCCGTAGTATGATTCGTAAAGGTCAGCACCCATACCCGCAACATCGCCGACATTGTCGCCGACATTGTCTGCGATGGTCGCTGGGTTACGAGCGTCATCTTCTGGAATACCAGCTTCAACCTTACCCACAAGGTCAGCACCAACATCGGCTGCCTTGGTGTAGATCCCGCCACCAACACGAGCGAACAACGCCTGTGTCGAAGCACCCATCCCGAAGGTGAGCATGATGGTGGTGATTTCAGTGATGCCGCCGCCGACGATGTCGAACTGGTTAAAGATAAAGAACCAAGCCGAGACATCGATGAGTGCGAAGCCCACAACATTCAAGCCCATCACTGCACCCGAACGGAATGCAACGGTCAAGCCATCATTGAGTGAGTTGGCAACCGCGTGCGTCGTACGAGCCGACGCGTTGGTCGCCATCTTCATACCGAACCAACCACACAGGCCTGAGAACAGACCAGCGATCGGCACGCCGATGAGTGCGAATGGTGACTGAAGACCGAGGAAGTACATGATCGCCAAGAAAGCGATGAGCAAGACGAATACGCCCGCAACCACTTTGTACTGACGAGTGAGGTACGCCATAGCGCCATCACGAACCGCTTGCGCGATCTCGATCATGTCTTCTGAGCCTTCGGATTTACTCATGACTGATTTTTGGAAAACCTTGGCCATGATGAGGGCAAGAACGCCCCCGACGGGAGCCAGGTAATACGCCGGTGTCACATCGGACATCGATGCCAGTGTTGGCATGAGTTGCATACTCATTGTGTTCAACCTTCTGTTTGTACAGTTGTGTGTGCAGTGGTTCGATCAGCTGCGGTACATCGCAGCATCGGATTCTCTATAAAACCAGTCGCTTGCACACTTTGCACTGTGCGATGTGAAGCGACACGGATACCGATGCCAACGAAAACGCTGACCCGGTCATGTGGACGAAACAGCCCGATAAGGGGTGCCAAGTATAGATCGACTAATCGGGTAGAATTCGTTGAAACATAAGGGAAAGAGCTTTCTAGGGGGATCCATCTTTGGTCGATTCAGTTCTGAACTGGCGCATGAAAAACCTCCGTAAATTACGGAGGCGTGATGAGTTTCAATGAGGTGATCGCAAGATCACTCGGCGCGTATCAGTCGCGACGAGGAGCAGCTTTGCGAGCCGCACGGTTTTTGCGTTCGGAAGGCTTCTCGTAGTATTCTTTACGCTTGATGTCCTTGGTCAACCCTTCCTTCTCGCAGAGCTTCTTAAAGCGGCGCATCATCTGTTCTGCGCTTTCGTTTCCACGAGATTTGATACGGATTGCCATGTGAACTCCTCAGTTCGTTTCAATAAGGACATCGTTGTAAGACCGAACACCGGTGCGTCGGGTCTGTATCCAAGGCGCGAATCGCTGCAAGGTCAAGCGGGAGAAGCAATTGTGTGCAACAGATATCGATTCTCTGCCTCTTGTCGTGCTCAGAGCCCCAATTGACCGATAAAAACCGCCATGAGACGCTTCTATCACATCATCGCCCTGGTTCTGCTCACCCTGATCGCCACCACTATCTTGAGCGGTTGCCAATCATCACCCTCTTTGCGTGAATCCAGAGCGTGGCATGGGCAGACCCCGATTTATGCGACCTATCGGTTTGGGCTTTTGCACACCGAGCTGCCTCCGGGGCATTCGATCGAATCGGTGATGGCGGTGGCTCGTTCGGTACTTTATCGCCAGGGGCACACGATTGAGGAGGCGTCGGTTTCGCCTCAAGGCGGCCGACTCGTCGCGCTCGCATCTCGCAATCTCCCCTACGACAAAATCAAGATCACGACCTCATTCGAGGGCGCCGGAATCATTATGACGATCAACATCGACCCGGCAGAAGAGAATCGATCGCGCGTCGTACTCGAATCAATCTTACATGGGCTCGGAATCTAAAAAACTCGCTATACTAACATTCTGAGAGCGCTGTGTTTGAAATCGCTCATGAGGGGCGTCTCGTCAAACAGAATGTCTTCACCTCCGCTGTTTCTCAGGACCGGCAAGGATTTCTCACGCACATACCATCGGATGATGACACAATGACTCAGCCAAAGAAAAGCATCGCAGTATGTGTGATCACATACAACCAACGCGACTACCTCATCGAGCTCATCGATTCCATCCTCGCCCAAACCAGAATGCCAGACCAAATCGTCATCGTAGACGATGCTTCACCGGACGATTCGGCCGATGTCCTCCGCCAATACGAACGCGACCACCCCGGGCTCTTCACCATCAAGCTCAACGAGACCAACCTGGGCATCAGCGCCAATCGACACTTCGCCATTCAACAATCTCGGTGTGACCTCACCACCTATGCCGACGGCGACGATCTCTACTACCCCGAAAAACTCCGGCTCGAAGAGCAATGTCTGCTCGATAACCCAGACGCAGGGTTCGTGTATTCAAACATGAACATGATCGATGAAAACAGCAAAGTGATCCGCCCTTGGACTACAAAACCAGAAGAACTCCCCACAGGAAATATCTTCGAATCAGTCGTCGCACACGAGTTTCCCGGCCAAATCCACTGCAGATTCCTCCTCACCGATACCGAATCACTCGTCGAAGCAACCAAACACTCGCAAAGTTTCACACTCTACGAAGACCTCGCTGTCTACATGCATCTCTCAAGTTTTATGAAATGTGCCGTCGTCAATGAAATCAATCACGGCTACCGCCAACACGCCAAGGGCATGCATCGAACCCATCGCGAGACTCATTTCATCGGTCTTCAAGAAGTGAAAGAATACTTCCATCATCTCTTCGTTCAACTAGAACCCCGTGAACGAAAACGAATCGAAAAAAAGTGCAATCATGTCATGGCGGGTTACGCTTGGAGAGCAATCAAAGATCACTACAGGTCACCCACAGAGCTCTCCAAAAAACGCGTCATCATACTCGCGAAAGATGCCATACGCTTGCGGCCCTCATCTGTACGCCCAAAGCACGCTCTGCGGATTCTCGCGACTCAGCTCAAGTCAGCCCGCTGACTCTCCGCGATTCGCCCCAACAAACAACACCCATCCATAAAAAAAGCCCCATGCATTCGCAAGGGGCTTTGTAGTTATAAAATCAATCTCAACGATCATCAATCGAAACATATGGGGCATCGTGCGGGCCAACATAATCAGTCGTCGGACGGAACAAGCGGTTGTCTTCGAGCTGCTCGATGACATGACCGGCCCACCCTGCGATGCGTGCGAGCACGAACATTGGGGTGAAGAGATCGAGCTTGAGCCCGATGCAGTGATAAGTCGTCGCCGAGTAGAAATCGACATTTGGATAGATGCCCTTGGCGGCGTATTCACGCTCCATGACCTGTTCGATCGCGTTGGACTTGTCGTAGAACTCGATGTTCCCCGTGTCCTCAGCGAGCTGCTTGGCCAGGGTCATCAACTCGCTGGCGCGAGGATCCTTTGACTTGTACACCCGGTGCCCAAAGCCCATGATCCGCTCTTTGTTCTTGATCATGTTCATCACATGATCCTCAGCAGCATCGACTGATGGGATCTGGTTGAGCATCTTCATCACGCCCTCGTTTGCACCGCCGTGCAATGGTCCACGCAACGAACCGACCGCAGCCGTGATCGAGGAGTACACATCAGACAGGGTCGAAATCACTACGCGAGCAGCGAAGGTCGAGTTGTTCAAGCCGTGATCGGCGTGGGTGATCATGCAGATATCAAACGCACGGATCATCGCATCGGTTGGCTTCTCACCATTGAGCATGTACAAGAAGTTGGCGGCGAAGCTCAGTGATGGATCGCCATCAATCGCTTCAAGCCCACGACGGTGACGATCAAACGCCGCAACAATCGCCGGGGTCTTGGCCAAGATCCTCATTGATTTCTCACGAGCAGCCTCGACGCTGTTCTCGTTGGGTGATGAATCATCCATCGCCATTGAGCTGATCATCGTGCGGATCACATGCATTGGCTCTGCTTCGATCGGGCAGGAGGTGATGCGGGTTTTCATCGCATCGCACAATGAGTAATGCGAACGAAGATCCTTGGTGAATGCTTCGAGTTCGCTCTGTGTTGGCAATCGCTTGTTCCAGAGCAGGAAGACTGTTTCTTCGAATGAGCTCTTCGAAGCCAGATCGCCGATGGCGATGCCGACATACTCGAGAATTCCTTCGGTACCATTGATAAAGGACATCTCGGTCTGTGCAGCGATGACGCCTTCAAGGCCTTTGGAGAATGTTTTTTCAGCAGTACTCATGGTTCAGTCCTTTTATATGCCCATATTCGGCGAAAAAGCGGAGAGTGAGCCCCGTCAAAAATGAAAAATCGGCTCAAAGAACGGGACGAGATTATAGGCATCATCACTTACTTAGGCGATATGCCACGCGATCTTGAGCGTACGATCTGCCCGTGCTTATTCCGCTGGGAACAGATCGACCGTCCAAACGCAAAGCCATGGTGACCCCGGTGCTCATTGGGATCAATATGGGCGTTTTTATTCTAATGGCGATCCTCGCGAACACGGATCCTGATCTTGAGAGCCGAATCTGGTACTTTGGAGCGATTTCGAGGTCAAACTTTCATCTGTACCAACCGATCACATCCGCGTTTATTCACGATGGGTACATGCACATCTTCGGCAATATGCTCTTCCTACTTGCCTTTGGCCCTTCGGTCGAAGACCGATTCGGTAGATTTGGGTTCATACTGTTTTATCTCGCCGGGGGGGCTGCATCGGGCTTGGCGCACATCGCGCTCGATATGCATCCCGCGGTGGGGGCTTCTGGTGCGATCGCAGCGGTTTCGGGTGCGTTTCTTGTCCTTTTCCCCAGCACCCGGATTAAATGCTTTGTGATCTTCTTTTTCATCGGGATATTCATGATCCCGGCGTGGTGGCTCATCGGACTATTCATCGTCCTCGATCTGGGTGCACAGCTCTTCACCCCAGGCAACGGCATCGCCAACCTCGCCCATCTGGGCGGGTACGGGTTCGGTATTGTGGTGTCCTTTACGCTTTTGATCACCAAGCTGCTGCCCAAAGAACAATACGACATGTTCTCGATCGCCAAGCAGAAAAAACGCCGAGCCGACTTCAGGGTCGCCCACGAGATGCACAAGCTCGCGGGTGTGTATCAGGCCGACCAGAAGCTCGATCCTGTGTCGGCAGAGATCGCCGAGCGACGCGCCAAGATCGGGGTGCGGGTGTCGAACAATGATCTCGACAACGCAGCGGGTCAGTACCTCGATATGGTCGCCAAGTTCCCTGATCGCGCCAAAGCCCTGACCATGCACCGCGATGCCCAGTACCAAATCGCGAATCATTTGTATCAATCAGACCAACGCCAAGACGCAGCCGATGCCTTCGCTCGGTTGCTCGATGCATACCCCAACGACAGCGAACGCAATATCATTACGATCCTCCTCGCCCGTATACAGGCGCATGATCTTGATGATCCGATCGGGGCGATCGAGCTGCTCGAAGAACTTGCGTCAAAGATCACCGATTCAGAAACCAAAGCACTTATCGAGAACGAACTCGCAGCCATCCGCTCATTAAAGAGCGATTAAAACGAAAGAAACACTCCCATGACCACCCTCACACGCACCCGAATCAAAGTCTGCGGCATCACCTCGCTTACAGATGCCAACGCCGCCATAGACGCCGGGGCCGATGCGATCGGATTCGTATTCGTCAAAGACACACCTCGCTTTATCGAGCCCAAAGAAGCCGCGGGGATTATGTTCTCGCTCCCGCCTTTCGTCAGCGCGGTCGGCGTGGTGCAAGACCTCGATGTTGAAGAGTTCTGTGCGCTCGAATACGAATGCCCGACCCACACCATGCAACTCCACGGCAAAGAGCCAGTCGATGTTGTCAGCGCCTGCGGGCCCGGCGTGATCAAGGCGTTCAAATACGAAGACGCGACCATCAACTCGCAGCTGACCCGATGGGCCAAGGTCGAAGAGCTCGACGCGATCCTCATCGACGGCTCCGCCGGGGGCACCGGCGAAACCTTCGATTGGTCGAAGCTCGCCCCGCACATCAAAGACTACCCAAAGAAGATCATCATCGCCGGCGGACTCGATGCGAGCAATGTCGGTGAGGTCATCAAGACCCTGCGGCCATTCGCGGTTGATGTTTCGAGCGGCGTTGAGGATGAACCGGGCGTAAAGAATCCGCAGAAAATAACCGAGTTCTGTGCAGCTGTTTGTGCTGCCGATGCGAGCTAGATCCCGGCCTTCGCAACCGCGATTAAGGCAGCCATTGCTGAATCTTGCGAGAGCCCATCGGTATGTATGACCGATTCGGCAAGCGATCGGTACAAGTTATCGCGCTGATCGAACAGGGTCTGGACTTCATCGATCACACCGCTGCCCACGAGTGTCGGGCGATCGGTGTTGTCGGTTGCTTTGAGCCGATCTTGCAGGGTCGTTGGTAGCGCGCGGAGATAGATCACTCGGCTGGTGCTGTTTTTAAGCATTGCGGTGCAGCCTGGAGCGGTGGGGGTGCCGCCGCCGAGGGCGATGACTTGATTGGATTGTGCCAGCACAGATTCAAGTGCCTTGGCTTCTGCATCGCGGAAGGTGTTGATCCCATGCGTTGCGATCGCTGCCCCTGCGCCGTCAGCTTTGAGTAGTGCCGAAGTCACATCATCCAAATCGACAAAGCCAACGCTGAGTGAATCTGCGAGCAGTGCACCAAGCGTTGACTTCCCAGACGCACGAAGCCCAATCAAGATCAGATTGGGCTTCGAGTCAGTCATTGGTTTGTCTTCCTAGTTGATTGCGAAAGGGAAAATCAATCTTCTTTGACGCGAGCCATGTAGGATCCGTCTTCGGTCGAGATTTTTACCAGTTCACCGATTGCAATAAACGGAGGCACGCGGGTCTTGAGCCCTGTGTCACAGACGGCTTCTTTGAGCTGGTTGGTCGCGGTAGCGCCCTTGATGCCCGGTGCGGTATCTGCGATGGTCAGGATGACAGCGGAGGGGAGTTCAACCGCTACTGGGCTGTCGCCGTGAAAGAGAATGGTGCAGGTTGCGTTTGGTGCCATGTAGAGTAGTGTGTCGTCGAGGAGGGTTTTTTTGAGTTCGACCTGGTCATAGTCCTTGAGGTCCATGAAGGTGCCGCCGCCTTCGCCATCGTCGTAGAGGAACTCCATCTCGCGTTTGTCGAGGCTGGTGCCTTCGACGACCTCTGCGCCTGAGAAGCGTTGTTCCTTCATGCCCGATCCATCGACCGCTCGCATCTTTGCCTGGATATATGCCGGGCCTTTACCGGGTTTGACATGCCCGATTTTGACGACGATAAAGAGTTTGCCGCTGAGTTCAAGAGCGGTGCCGGGGCGAATTTCATTTGCTTTCATGGTGATATCCGGGGAATGAAGTGGGGAGGTGATTGGTTCATTGTATGCTGCGAGTCGTTGACTCGCGGTATCCATCATAGCACCCATTTGTCGGCATAATCGGGCTCGATCTGGTATGCTCCACTTCTCAAGGAGTCCCCAATCGCCCAGATTCAAACAGGAAACCACGCAATGACTTCCGTACCAACCGTAGATTACCGAAATTTTGATCGTCGGAACTTCCTCGCAATTCTTGCTGCTGTAGGTGCATCGGCTGCCCTCACAGCCCCGGCTATCGCCCGATTCGGGTTCGCCAACGATGATCCGAGTTTCATCTACGCGTGGGATGAGATCAAGCCCGGGTTCCACGCGCTTGTCGATGCCAAGACCGGAGGCAACTCGCTGGTCGTGGTCTCAGGAACGCAGGTTCTTCTCATCGACACCAAGTTTGCTCATCTCGGCGGCGGGTTGCTCCAAGACGCCCAAGCATTCGCGGGCAATCCCGCGCATCTCGATCTCAGGCTCATCAACACCCACCATCACGGCGATCATGCCGGTGGCAACGCGTTGATTGTGCCTCATGCGGATTCGTATGCCCATAAGAAGGGGGTGGAGCGGATTAAGGATCAGCTTGAAAAGTTCCAGCAGTCGGCCAAAGCTGGACCCGCGCAGATCAAACGAAACAAAGGTACCGACGAACAGCTCAAGCTCGCCATCGCCGCCGCCGACGCGGCCGAGTCGTGGACCCGCGCCGACATCGCTCCCAAGAACCGTGTCCCCGACGAGGGCGCATCGCTCACGCTCGGCTCTACCGAAATCAACATGCACCATTTCGGCAGAGGGCACACCGACAACGATCTGGTTGTCCATTTCGCCAACGACAACATCATCCACACCGGCGATCTCGTATTCGCTGGGCTGCACCCGTTCTTTGATCCATCCGCACGCGTCACCGCGATCGGGTGGACGAAGTCGCTCAAGGCTATCCTCGATCTCTGCGACGATGACACGATCGTCGTCCCCGGGCACGGCCCGGTCGGCAACAAGCAAGCCGTGCAAGATCAACTCGAGTACATGAACAACCTGATCGAGCATGTCCAGACGGATATTGATACGGGGGTGTCCAAGTCAGAATCGACTAAGAAAACATGGGATTTCATGGAAGGTCTTGGGTTCGAGTCCATCCGTGGGCGTGCGATCAGTGCGGTCTATGACGAACTGAACTGATTTGATTACGGACACCCGGCACTGAAAGCTGCGAGGAATGCGGAGACATCAAAGTAGTTCCATGCCCCGTCGTCGTTGAAATCGGCGATGGGATCTTGTGCAGCGAATGCGCCGAGGAATGCAGAGACATCGAAGAAGTCTAGTGTCCCGTCGCCGGTGAAGTCGGCGGTGCAGTCGTCGCAGTCGCTGATATCTACAACATAGAACCCTCGGGTGCCAGATGCGACAAATGCATGCGAGCCGCCGAGCGTGAGTTTGCTTCCAAAGAGTGGTTGCGAGCCCTTCCATTGTAAATCCAGCGGGTTTGAAGCGTCGTACACTTGAAGGCCAGATGCAATCATGATCAGGTCAGTCCCGTCCACAGCCATTTCTCCAGTATTGAAGTTGAGTGGGTAGGTCGCAAGAAGGGATGGCGACGCCGGGGTGCTGACATCAAACACACGCATGCGAGAGCTATCTGTGCTGATAAAGAGGGTGTTGTCCATCAGTGCAATCCCTGAGGTAAACTCTGGATAAGAGTTGATGCTCACCTTATGGAGTCTTTGTATGGATTTGGGATCAGTGGCGTCAAAGATATCCAGCGTTGTGTAGCCGCTGGCGAGGTAGATGATCGAGTCACGAACAATCATTTCGGATGTGTATCCATCTACCTGATGGGTGTCTTGGAGCAGCGGATTGGTCGGATCAGAGACATCGAACACGCCGATCTTTGGCAAACCTAATGCATAGAGATATTGGCCTTCAATAACAATCTCTGAGAAATCAGAGTTGTCGTTATGTCCGATCAAAAATGGTGCGCTTGGTGTGCTGATATCAAAGATGTGAATCCCTGAAGTGCCGCCACAGACATACGCGATAGAGTCTTGTACAGCAATGTCATAGGCGGATCCATCTATCTTTGTCGTACTGATCAGGATCGGTGTAAGTGGTGTAGTGATATCGTACACAAGCAGTCCCGTTTGGCGATCCGTGACATAGGCATAGTTGCCTGCTGTTGCGACATTGATCGCCATATCAAAGGTTGGAATCAAACTTGCGACGGGAGCGTGGATGTCGAGATTGGAAACATCAACCAGTTGCATTGTGCCGTTGAAGTCACCTGCCAGTGCGGCTAGTCCATTGCCTACAGATAAAAAATCAAACGATGTAGGCAGACTTATACTCCCGATGAAACTCGGTGAAGTGAGATCCGAAACATCAATAGCTGACAAGCCACTGGTGCTCTCGATGGCGTATACAGTCGAACCGTCCGCAGAAAGTTCACTGATATAACCATCGGTCGGGTATCTGCTGATCAGCGAGGGTGATGACGCATCGCTCATGTCAACAATGGACAGCCCCTCAAAGCTTTCAGCAATGAATGCGGTTGTGTCAATGACAGAGATATCGAGTGCAGTCCCAACGGTGTCATACAAACCCAAGAACACAGGCTGGGCAGGATCGCTGACATCGATGATGTGGATATCCGTGCTCGCGAGATACGCCCTCGAACCAACCACAGCCACCTCGCGGTTTGTTCCGGTGCTGGTATAGGTCCCAAGCAGTGCAGGCGTCGATGGGGTAGACACATCAATGATGTGTAACTCCGAAGTGTCATTGGCCAAATAGGCAGTCGTGCCGACAACATCAATAAACTTTGTTCGACCAAGGTTGTCGAGCAAACCGATTATTGTTGGATTATTCAAGATGCTGACATCGACAATCACCAAACCCGTATTGCGATTTGCAATGTACACGGTTGAGTCAATCCGCTTCATATCAATATTGACGCCTGACATTGCCGTCGAGCCAATGACTGATGGAGCAAGGGGGTCTGAGATATCAACCACATGGAGGTTGGATGAGTCGAGGACAAAGGCTGTCGTGCCCACAACTTCAACAGCCCGCGATATGCCTTGGGTCTCAAATGAACCAAGTACATCCCCGGATCGGCAGGTAACTCCGTCAGCCAGGGTCAAAGAGGAAGCCGAGAATATAGCGAGTAAACAGATGAGGCTGGTTTTCATATTTGATTCCTTTTCTCTGTATATGTCATTGTACATCAATGTATTGGTTTGTGATAAATTTTATTGTAATTGTAAACATATTTCTTCACAATTGATTTCCCGTACGGGATCACAGTAATGGCAATCAGGAGAGTGTGCAGGCAGTTATTTTGCGCTTGAAGCGGGGGGGGTGATCAGAAGATTGAAGATGACTACGGCAATACGGCACTTGATTACATCAGAAAAAAACGAAGTCCTCGCTGGTTCGCGGGCCCAGTTTGAGATCGAGTCCCATCTGAAATGCTTCTGAGATCGAGTTCGATGGTTAGGGGTTATTTCGTTTCGATTTGAGCCGACGAGCCTCGTCGAGGTGCTGCTTGAGGATGCGTTCGGCGCCGATGTCTTTGGGGTGGTAGTAGTGTTTGTCGACGCCGAGGTAGTCTTGGCCGGTGAGTTGGGATTCGGCGTTGTGGGAATATTCGTATTTTTCGGTTTCGAGATCGCGTACGCGTTTTCCGGAGCCATCGGATTGTGCTTGGGGCGAGGTGTTTGAATCGCGTAGGTGCATCGGGACGGGCAGGACGCGGCTGTTGCGGACATCGTCGAGGGCTTCGTTGATCGCGGCGTAGGCTGCGTTGGATTTTGGACAACACGCCAGATAGGTCGCGCACTGGGCGATGGTGATTCTTGCTTCGGGCATGCCGATGCGTTCGGTGAGGTCCCAGCAGGACTGCGCAATCACCACGGCCCGTGGATCAGCATTGCCGATGTCTTCACTTGCGAGGATTGCTAAGCGTCTACAGATAAAGCGTGGATCTTCGCCGGCGTCGAGCATTCTTGCGATCCAGTAGATCGCGGCGTCGGGGTCGGAGCCTCGGATTGATTTGATCATGGCGCTGGCGGCGTCGTAGTGACCGTCTGAGCCGTAGTTGGCGAGCTTCTGTTGGATGGAGTCTTGGGCGAGTTGTTTGTCGATTTGGATCGACGAACCAGGGGTTGAGCGAACCGCGACTTCGAGCGCGGTGAGTGCTCTTCTCGCGTCGCCTTCGGATTTGATTGCCCAGACGCGTTTGGCGTCGTCGGTGATGGTGATGTGTATATTGGGGAATGCCAGCGGGTTATTGATCGCGTTATCGATGAGCTCGACGGTTTCGTCTTCGGAGAGTGACTCGAGGCGGAAGAGGGTTGAGCGTGATATCAGAGCGGCGTTGACCGCGAAGAGTGGGTTTTCGGTGGTCGCGCCGATGAGGGTGATCAATCCGCGTTCGACATCGGCGAGCAGGACATCTTGCTGGGATTTGGAAAAGCGGTGGATCTCGTCGAGGAAGAGGATGGTGCGTTTGCCCGAGTCGCCCAGGATGCGGTAGGCGTCGTCGATGATTTCTCGGATGCGCTTCACGCCGACGGATGCGGCGTTTTCGCGGACGAATCTGCGGGAGGTAGCTTTGGCGATGACCTCGGCGAGGGTGGTTTTGCCGGTGCCGGGGGGGC
>MAAC01017575.1_pt1 | contig 20220 bp, 15 predicted proteins | sample 1115981 | NCBI WGS metagenome assembly MAAC01 (sample SAMN04961126, study PRJNA320927) | seawater metagenome | isolation source: sample BD02T64 sea water enriched with oil for 64 days | place: USA:Gulf of Mexico | collected 2013-07-27
AAATTTATGATCAAGCAAAAAAACTAGAAAGAGAAAACCAATTATTAAGTGCAAAGTATGATCATGATGCAAAGTATGCACGTATTCATAAAAGATTGCTAGAAAAGAATCCGTTAACAGATAACGAACGTAAACTTTTTGAAGCTTTAAAAGGATTGAAAGCTGATGTTGATCATGAGATTTTACAAAACTCGAAAATTTTAGAAAATGAGAGTTATGTAGAAAAAATGATGATGCGTTTGGTTGTAAATCAATTTAAGAATAAACAACACATCAACATCAATGCAACAGATGTAAAACGCATTAACAACATCTTAGTAAAAGAATATATCAACGAATATAATGGCAACGTTGCCTAATAAAAATACATGACACAAACACAACAATTTGAAACCCAAACCAAAGCATTAATAGACGATTTAAAAAGCGTTTGTGCCAATTATGGTTTAGGAAATGACGGAAATGAATTTAAAATTATCACTCAAGTTTTTTTATATAAATTTTTGAATGATAAATATGTATATGAATTAAAACAAATAGAACCAAAATTAGCAGCAGCCGAAGATTTTGATGCTGCTTTAAAAAATTATTCTCCTGAGGATTTAGAATTATTAGGAATGCAGATTAGCCAAGACACGGCGGTTTTTGCACCAAAAAACTTATTGTCTCGTTTGTTTGAGCAACAAAACAAAGACAAATTTTCAGAAATTTTTGATGAAACGTTTTTAGATGTTGCCAGAGCAAATAATAATATTTTCTCTGTACTAACTCAAGGTGGAGAAAAAATTGTATTGTTCGAAAACATAAGTAAATATGTAACCGACAATAGAGATGCATTTTGTAAAGCACTGGTAAACAAATTGGTTGGTTTTAGTTTTGAGCATATTTTTACTCAGAAATTCGACTTTTTTGCTGCCATTTTCGAGTATTTAATAAAAGATTACAATACAAATAGTGGTGGTAAATATGCAGAGTACTTTACGCCTCATGCAGTTGCAAAAATTATGGCAGCTTGTTTGGTAACGGATAAAGAAGTTACCAATGCAACTTGTTACGACCCAAGTGCAGGTTCTGGAACCTTACTAATGAATATAGCACACGCCATTGGAGAAGATAAATGTACTATTTACTCCCAAGATATTTCTCAAAAGTCTTCTGCCCTATTGCGTTTGAATTTAATTTTAAACAATTTAGTGCATTCTATCCAAAACATTATTCAAGGAAACACCATTTTAAAACCGTATCACAAGCAAGATAACGGTCAATTAGAACAATTTGATTATATCGTATCCAATCCTCCTTTTAAATTAGACTTTTCAGATTATAGTGCCGATTTAGATTCTAAAGCCAACAAAGAACGTTTTTTTGCAGGAATACCAAATGTTCCTAAAACCAAGAAAGACTCGATGGCAATTTACTTGTTGTTTATACAACACATTATGCACAGTTTATCTTCCAAAGGAAAAGCAGCAATTGTAGTACCAACTGGTTTTATTACGGCACAAAGTGGTATTGATAAAAAGATTAGACAAAAATTAGTAGAAAGCAAAATGTTGGCAGGTGTGGTTTCTATGCCTTCTAATATTTTTGCAACTACAGGTACCAACGTTAGTATTTTGTTTTTAGACAAAGAGAACACCAAAGATGTAGTGTTGATTGATGCTTCTAATTTAGGGACAAAAGTAAAAGAGGGTAAAAACCAAAAAACCGTTTTAAGTGATTTAGAAGAACAACAAATTATAGATGTTTTTAATGCAAAAGAAGTAAAAGATGATTTTTCTGTGGTAGTTTCTTATGATGATATAAAAGCCAAAAACTACTCATTAAGTGCAGGACAATATTTTGATGTAAAAATTGAATATATAGATATTTCTGCGGATGAATTCACCTCTAAAATGAATAGTTTTGAAAATAATTTAGAGAGTTTGTTTTCTGAATCTAAAATTTTAGAAAAAGAGATTAGTAAAGGAATAAAAAGTTTGTCATATGAGTAAAATGAAAACTTATAAATTTAGTGACCTTTATGAAATGAGTTCTGGAATATCATCAAAAAAAGAACAAGCAGGTCATGGATCACCTTTTGCTTCTTTTAGTACTGTTTTTAATAATTCGTTTCTTCCTGAAGTATTGCCAGACTTAATGGATACTTCTGAAAAGGAAAAAGAAACTTATTCAATTAAAACAGGTGATATTTTTTTAACTCGAACAAGTGAAACATTAGATGAACTTGGTATGAGTTCAGTAGCCGTAAAAGATTACCCTAATGCTTCCTATAGTGGTTTTTTAAAACGACTTAGGCCAACTCAAAAAAACATAACTTACCCCAAGTTTATGGCTTTTTATTTAAGAAGTTATCTGTTTAGAAAGACGATGAATAATAATGCAACTATGACTTTAAGAGCAAGTCTTAACGAGCAAATATTTTCTTATTTAGATCTAATTCTACCAAGTTTTAAAGAACAAGTTAAAATTGGCGATTTGTTTTATAAGTTTAATCAAAAAATAGAAATCAACAATAAAATAAACCAAGAATTAGAAGCAATGGCAAAGACGTTGTATGATTATTGGTTTGTACAATTCGATTTTCCAGATAAAAACGGTAAACCTTATAAGTCTTCTGGTGGCAACATGGTTTTTAATGAAGAATTGAAACGTGATATACCAGAGAATTGGGACTGTAATTTATTAGGGAATTTAGGGAATTTTAAAAATGGAGTTAATTATGATCCTTCGAAGCCTGGAGACGTAGCTTGTCCAATTATAAATGTAAGAAATATTAGCAAAAGCAGATACTTTTTGAAAAATGAAGATTTAGATATAATCTACTTAAAAGAATCTGATGTTCGAAAATATGCAGTTCATGAAGGAAGTATAATTATAGCAAGAAGTGGAATTCCAGGAGCAACAAGACTAATCGCAGACTATGAAAAAAACACTTTGTATTGTGGTTTTGCTATACATTATCAATTAGAAAATTTAGACCAAAAATTACCAGTTTTTTTTTATTTAAAATCGATAGAAGAAATAATTAAAAATGGCTCTGGAGGTACAATTTTAAAAAATGTAAATCAAGCAACATTAAATAGCCTTAAAATAGCCTTGCCGAAATCTGATGATGTTATTGACTTATTCAACCAAAAAATTAATCCAATTTTCAGTAAAATAAATTTAATTCAAAAGGAAAATCAAAAACTTTCAGAGTTAAGAGATTGGTTGTTGCCTATGTTAATGAATGGGCAGGTTAGTGTTGGTGGTGCAGAAAAAGAAGTGGAGAGTTTGGGGTTGGTTGCTGAGGGAGATGTTAAATATGGGAAGTATTAAAAAGTAAAAAAAATAAAGTTATGAAATTAGAAAAATTAATATATGGAGTTATTAGCGATATACATAGATAATCATTTTCTCTACGAGGACCCCATATATCTAAATTTTGGAGGTCAGTTTATTTTTAAATTTGAAAATAAGAAAGAAAAATTAATTATAACTAAAAGTAATAATGAAAATTATTTAGATGATTTTTTTAAAAATGGCTTAACGAATATTAGTGCTATCGTTGGTAATAACGGTGTTGGTAAAACATCCATCATGAGATGTTTAAATGACAATATAAATTGCTTATCTATTTATGTCAAAGACGATTTATTATATATTCAAAACCAAACCAAGAAAGTAATTCATTGCAGCTTTGATTATAATAAATTGATTGAACAAAAACGTCCTATTCCATTATACTATTCTAGTATTATTGATTATAATTTAATCGATTTTGAAAGCCCTATTTCAGAATCCAATAGAATCAAAGAAAGTCTAACTGAGTATCACTATGATACAATTTTAAGACAAATTTTTTTTATAAATAATAAGGGGCAGTATTTGAAAACTAAACATCCCGAATTGCCGACTTATGACAATGTAACCATTTCAATTAATAACCCTTCGAAATCTCAATTTTTAAATCCTGAATTTTATAGAAAAGCAACGGTAGGTAAATCAATTAAAGAACAAATGGAATTGCTTTGGGAGCACTATAACTGTAATGGTAGTGAAATGCTCCATAAGAATGAAGGGTTTCTTAAAAACTTTGAAATTTTTGTTTTATCAATATTTGTAGCTGATGACATGTACATTCAAACAAATGATAATGGGAAAAGCATAGACTTTCAAGATGTTTTAGAACAACTTTCTTTTGAGAATAAATTAGAATTGTTTTTGAAAAAAAGATTAGATAATATAGATTCACCTTTGTATAAAGGATTAGAAATGTCAATTGGGATTACCTTTGATAAGACTGAAGAATTAATCAATAATATTAATGAAAATAGCATAAGTAAAATAGCAGGGGGTTTTAATTATAATAGTATTAAAGACAATGCTATTCATATGATTTTAAGATATTCTAATGTTTTTAAGTTATACACCTTTTTAAAGAAAAACGAAAAGAAATTTCAAAACCCTGATAAAACCTCCGAATTGATTCTAAGGGTTAATAAGGCAAACACGGAAGATGTTTTAAAAGAGTTATTTAAATTAATTCATGGGGTTTATGAATCTTTTAAAGACTTGATGTTTGAGTTTCGTGTATTTAATGTAAGTCCTGCTAGAAAAATGTCTACGGGAGAGCAATCTATTTTGAATTTATATAGTTCAATTTATTCTTTTGTTTCATCTAATAAAGAACAAAAAGAGACTTTCATGTTACTTTTAGATGAACCAGAACAAGGATATCATGCTGTTTGGAAAAAGAAGTTTATTTGGACTTTAAATGAAACGCTTCCAGAACTGTTTTCTGAATTAAAACAAAAAACGAGTATTCAAGTAATATTCACAACACATGACGCCTTAACTCTTTCAGATTTACCTAATGATAAAATTTCATATTTAAAGCGATTAGATGATCAAAAAATTAAAGTATTCCATGTTGGGGATACTGAAAGACCAACCAAATCTTTTGGTGCAAACATTACTGACTTATTAGCCGATTCCTTTTTTGTAAATGATGGGTTAATTGGTGATTTTGCAAAAAATAAAATTAATGAAGTATTAAATAATTTAAACTTCCAAATTTTAAGTAAAGAACTAAAAGAGTTCAGAGGGAGTTCTGACATTGCTGCTCAGGATTTACTTAAAAGTAAACATAAACAATATAGAGAATTAGAGGAGAAGCTCGTGTTTAGAGAAAAACAGTACTTAAATGCTTTAATCGGAATAGTAGATGAACCAATCTTAAAACAGAAACTTAAAGAAATGTTTTTTCTGTCTTATCCAGAAGAGATTGATAAAGATGAAGCTATAAGGAGAGCTAAAAAATTACTTAGTGATGCAGGTTTAAAATTTGAAGATTTAAACGAAGAAAATTAATGATATATTTAGGAGATCAAATAGGAGCATTAAATTCTTATAGCAAAGAAGCATTTTGCTGGTTAATCATAAAACTGAAAGGTAGATTAACTCCATCTAATAGCACTGGGTATTCTTGCGGTGATACATTATGTCGCCCTTGTAATCATGGTAATAAAAGAGGAGGAGTAGATCAAGGTTTTAGAAATATATTTACAAATGTTATTATTAAGGAGTTATTAGAGGCAAAACCACAAAGACTTTTTGATTTAAATATAGAGCTACAAGCCCAATTTATTAGAGACACTGGTAAAACAGAAGCAGATTTTATAGAGAATTCAAAAAAAATTTTTGTTAACTCAGGTTACAAAGGTTGGTTTTCTAAAGACGAATCTGTTGGAGAAAAATGGAATTATAGATTAGCAAGACTATTAGATAAGCATACCTGTACATACTGCAATAGGGAGTACATTTTTGTTTACAGAAATTTTTCAGGTACTGGTAAGGGGATGGTTCCTCAATTTGATCATTGGTTTGCTAAAACTACCTTCCCATTATTAGCGCTTTCGTTTTATAACCTAATTCCCTCTTGTGCCACATGTAATTCTATTAAATCATCAACGGAATTGAACCTTATAGAACATTTGCATCCATACGTAAATTCTAATATTTCAAGTACTTATGAATTTAGCTATTTACCCATCTCTAATACTGATAACAGAATAATCTTTAAAAATAGATCTTTATTTAATCCAAAAGGTATAGATACAGTGAATGCTTTAAATCTACCATTAATTTACAAAGGTCATTCAAGTAAAGAATTACAGGATTTAATTGATTTGAGATATAAATATTCAGATAATTATTTGAACATACTTTTAGAAAAAACTTTTGGTAATCTTAACATATCAAAAGAAGAAAGGTATAGGTTGATTTTTGGTATAGAATTAGAAGAAGAAAATTATCATAAAAAAATATTTAGTAAGTTCAAAAGTGACATTATTAAAGAGCTCTTGTCAAAGAAATAGAATTATTGATTAGTTATATGAATATTAATAAATACGGCTTAACAGCTTTAAAAAGTTTGCGAAATTATAAAGATTCCTATTCATTAATAGAAATATGGTTTCAATCTGCAAAAGAGATTATTAAAACTAAAAGTGCTCAAGAAAAAGGTTGTCCAAAAAACACGTTTTTCGGTTTGTGTGAAGAGGGATTGGTAAAAGGTATTCCAAAAGGAGATTATACAAAGTCAGTTAAGAACAAAGAATATGCTCTAAAGGCTATTGAAATTTTAAGGAAAAATACAGAAACTACATTTTCTCCCATAGAATTATGGAGAAAATTAGAACTAGGAGATAAAAAACATAATTCTCAAATGGATGTTGTATTGGCTCTTTGGGAGAATGGATTGATTGTGAAAAAAGAATAATAAAAAAATTATTAGATCAAGTATCTATCAGAAAATTGCAAAGAAGAAAATGAAATATACAGGAGGGGACATAAAAAGACTAGGAGATTCAATTGTAAAAAACGAAGGATATATTACTGATGATGAACTAGACTTGTTGCAAGCTCATAGAAAATCTTTTACAGAACCTTTAACTTTAACTTTTAATAAATTAGTTAAGATTAAAAACAATGTTGGAAGAGATGGAATTATTGCTTTTAGATTAAAAAGAATTAGAACAATAATTAATAAGGTTTTACGAGAGCCAAAAATGCAGCTCAATAGAATGGGTGATATCGCTGGAATAAGATTAATTTTGAGTAATGATGCACAAATTTATGATATTTTAGAATTAATAAAAAAAGAATTTGAAATAAGCGGTAAAACCAGAGATTATATAAAAACACCAAAAAAAACAGGCTATAAAGGCTTACATGTTTATATTAAAGATCCTGATTTTGGAAAGAGAATTGAAATTCAACTTAGAACTAAAGAATATCATAATTGGTCTACATTGGTAGAGATTACAGATGTTTTATATAACACACGATTAAAAGAACTAGGCTACAATAACAATCCCGAATTTGGCGAATTTCATTCATTAATATCAAGTAATGAAGAACTAACGGAATATCAAGCAAACCAGATATTTAATGTTCTTGACAAGTATAATTTCATAGACAAACTAAGTAAGACTTTTAGACGAAATAATGCAGAAGTTAAGAAGCAATGGCATGCAGTTGTTCCAAGAAGCAAATATTTTTTAATTGAAAGTTCTACTAATGAAATTCCAAAGTTAACTGGTTACACCAATTACGATAAAGCAGAAGAAGCATATTTTGATTCTTATAAAGAAGATTCGGAAGCACTTATTGTTTTGACTGCAATTCAAAAACCTTCTTATGAACAAATAAGTTTAGCATACGCAAATTACATATTATCATATCACACTTTTATTAAGGATATTGAACCAATAATTAAAACTCTTGCAATTGAAGCTTTAGAACAAGGTAAGACTCGCAGGTTTAAAAAATTATTTCAAACAATTGAAGAGCTTGAAGCGAATAATATAATACACATTTTTACTGGAAAAGCAGATTTATCTGTTTCAATAACAAAAAACAGATTAACATTATCAAGTTCTAAAAAGATCTCTACAAGGAAACAAAAAATCATTAAAAATGAAATTAATGCAGAGCTAAAAAGGACAGCAAAAAATCATAGATTATTTATTGAGGAAATTATGCCTTTGACAACTGGAGCTAATCCTAAAAAATGGCTATGCAGAGCTTTCCTGAAAAAAAACACTAAAAGAATAAAAAAAAGGATAAAAAAACTCCAAATAGAGTTTAATGATACTCCTATTTAAAATGTAGTTTTCTATTTTAGATAATTACAAGAAGAATAAATAAATTAATACTTACTGGATAAAAAAATGAAATACTGGAAATTAGGCTGCAGATGGGGAAGCAAAAAGGATGGATTTCCTTTATTCATTGACTTATTAGAAGAACATAATTTTGTAATTAGTTGGGTTGATAAAGATTTTGAAAAAGATAACGTAATATTATTAACTGACGGCTTTACCCCCCTGGCTGTAGCTGTTACCAAAAGCGAAAGAAAGCCAGTTGAAAATATAAAACATTTACAACACCTATTTACAGAAAAGAAAATAGAATTTGATGAAAAGCTATTTTATTATGAAGCTGACATCTACCCTATGTCAGCTCCAAATTTTAAATTTGAATACCAAGTAGGTATTGGCAAGATTCACAATAAAACAATTACAGCTAGTATAGATGAATTTTTACAACAAATACTACATAAAAAAAACATGAAAAATATTATAACCGTTTTAGAACACAAAAAGCAAATTATTCTTCAAGGCCCTCCAGGTACGGGAAAAACGAGATTGGCAAAACAGATTGCTCAAGAGTTATGCAACCAAAACAGAAGTTATAATGAAATAGAATTCATGTCAAATGGATACATTGAAAAAGCATTAAATGGAATAAATAAAGTACAAAGTTCTAAAGGAAGAACTATGTATAAGATTTCAGGTTTGAAAGCGGATAGATGTACGGTTTCTTTAGAAAGTAACACAAGTTATGAGATTCCATATAGTGGAATAAAAGATGCTTATAAAAATAAACTTTGGGAAGGAGGTCAAAGAAATGGTTTAGATCCATATAACGCTGCAATAGCAAAATATCTATTCGGAAATTGGAATATAAAAGAAATTAATAAAGATAATAGTACTGATTATACAATAATTCAATTCCACCCATCTTATACTTATGAAGATTTTGTAAGAGGAATTTCTGTTGAAAATAATAAAGAAGGAAAGATTGTGTATAAAACAACAAATAGAATTTTAGCTGAATATGCATCTAAAGCTTTAAAAAATTACAACGATTTTCATAAAGATAAATCAACATATTCAAAAGAAATTCTTCTTGATAAATACTTTAGTCTATTTGTTGACAAAATCAATGATAAAATCGAGAATAGTAATGGCTTTTATAAATTAACAGATAGTGTTGGCATGTTTATTTTAGATGAAGACGCTTTTCGATATAAAAGTAAAGCTGAAGGTTGGAATCTAAATGGCAATAGAATGCTGTTTGCAGATATCAAACAATCGTTTTTAGATGGCAACATAGACAGACAACATTTAAAGCATAATATGAATCTTTCTGGATTAGCTAGACAACATGCAAGTTATTTTGTGAGAGTCCTTAATTTATTTCAGCAATTTCTAAAAGATGAAAAATTAACTTTTGAAAATAATGAAGTACAAAAAGAACCTCTTAAAAACTACGTTTTAATCATAGATGAAATTAACAGAGCCAATTTATCAAGTGTATTAGGTGAACTCATATACGCCTTAGAATACAGAGGAGAGCCTGTAGATAGTATTTACAAATTTGAAGATAGCAGAAAAATAATCTTACCTCCTAACCTTTTTATTATTGGAACAATGAACACTGCAGATAGAAGTGTTGGACAAATAGATTATGCCATTAGAAGACGTTTCGCTTTTGTAGATATATTGCCAAAAATTTTATCAGAAACCGATTTGAACTCTGATAAGAAAGAGAAGGAATCTAGATTATTTTTTAAAAAAGATGTTTTCTTAAAAGTTCAAGAATTATTTAAGAATAAAGAAGATAAAAACTCTGAACATTTATCTGAAGAATTTGAAGCTAAGGATGTACAATTAGGTCATAGTTATTTTATTTATACTGAAGATAACTTTAAATTTAATTTAGACTACGAAATAAAACCAATTCTAAAAGAATATGTTACGGATGGTATTTTAAAAACTAGTGCATTAAATCTTATAGAACAATTATAAAATGATTGTTGTAAGCGAACATTATGGTTATAAAAAAGAACATTCTTTACTCAATTTAAGTGAAGAACAAAAAGTTTTGTTACAGCAACAGAATTTTGCTCAATATTTTAGACGCTCAAAATCTGATAATCAACTTTGTTTTGATTTACAGTTTATTGAAGAAGAAAATGAATACAAATTAGAATCAAGTTATATCGTTGGTGTAAACTGGATTGTAAAAGAGAAACTGCCTATTTACATCAAGCCTAAATTAAATAATGAAGCTTCTGAAGTAGATTATTTATCTATGCTTTTTGAGGCTTTAAAAGAAACCGAAAACATAAATCATTTAGATAATTTATATACTATAGATTTTAATGCTCCATTAATTGAAATTGAACAAAAACAAGATATACTAAGTCCATTACTAATTATAGAGTTTTTAAATGTTTTAAAACAGATTGTGAAAAAAGGACTTAAAAAATCATATTATGATGTTACACAAAACTTAAATACTAGAGTAAAGGGCAAAGTTTTAGTAAATGCTTCTATAAAAAAGAATCATACAAAAAGCAAAATGCATTATAACTACTGTAAATATCAAGAATTTGGATATAATTCAATTGAGAACAGGCTTCTAAAAAGAACATTAGAGTTTGCAAAAGCTATTATATCTAATCATAAATCTTTATCATCAGACAGTACAAAACAACTTTTCAATTATATAAGCCCCGCATTTTCTAATGTATCATCAGATATAAATTTAAAAGAAGTAACCAATTTAAAACACAATCCTTTTTTCAGAGAATATAAATCCGCGGTTCAAATTGCTAAAATAATATTAAAACGTTATTCTTATAATATTTCTCAAGTAAGTGAAACAAAATATAAAACTCCTCCCTTTTGGATCGATATGCCAAAACTTTTTGAGTTGTACTTATTTAAGAAATTAAAAGAAGTATTCCCTTTAAGAAATGAGGCTATTTATCATAAAAAATTTAATTCTTTAGAGCCAGATATTCTTTTAAACTCTAGAGATAAAAAATATAAGGTTATTATTGATGCTAAATACAAACCCAAATATGAAAACGGAAGTATTTCTCATGATGATGCAGCTCAAGTTAGTGGTTATGCAAGATTAAAGTCAATTAGAAAAGAATTAAACATTGAAAATGATAATTTACTAACAAATACTCTAATTATTTATACAAGTAATACTTCTGAAAATAGTGATATTGTAAAAGATGATTTGTTAAAAGAAGAAGATAAAAGGTATCATAAACTTTATAAATATTCAATTCAAATACCTAAAATAAAGTAGCTATGATGACAAGAGTTAAAGTATATTGAATTTTAAATATTGTTGAACAGTTATACAAACAGCAAGAATTAGAATAATTAAATACGTATAAATTCCACAAAATTTCAAATTATATCTGCTCATTATCACCTCCTTCTATTAGCTAATAACGGTGGAGCCTCTCCATTAAATGGATTTGATCTACTAATGCTTTTAGCATCCATTCCAATAGCTCTTATTACAGATCTGTCTCCATATCGTTCTCGCATTTTATCCATAGCCTGGTATAAATTAATAATTGACTCATTATCATCAAATAAATCAATCTGGAAACCACCCTCTACTAAATGAGAGTACTTCACTCCTATTAATCTCACTAGCATTCTTCTATTGTATTGTTTCTTAAATAATTCTTTAACTATTGGAAGTATCTTATGATCTGCTGATGTGTATGGAATTCTTTTCTGAACGGTATAAGTCTGAAAGTCAGAATATCTAATTTTAAAAGTAATACAGGCAGTTAATTTATTTCCCCTACGTAATTGATAAATTAAATTTTCTGCCATAGCTACTAGTATGCTTTCAAGCTTATTCACATCAATAGTGTCTTTATCAAAAGTTCTTTCCGTAGAAATAGACTTTCTCTCTCTATATTGCACAACTGGGCTATTATCTATTCCGTTTGCTTTTTTCCAAATTGAAATACCACTTTTTTTAAAGACCTTACCCATCATTTCCATAGGCATTTCTTGAATAGATTTTATTTGTTTGATTCCTAAATCACATAAGTTCCTATAGGTGCCTTCTCCAACCATCGGTATTTTCCGAACAGATAAAGGGGATAAAAATGGTTTCTCATTTCCTTTAATGATCCTAATCTCATTATTTGGTTTTGCTTCTCCTGTAGCTATTTTAGAAACAGTTTTATTCTGAGACAAACCAAATGAAATAGGTAAACCTGTTTCTTTAATTATTTTTTGTCGCAGTTCAGATGCTAATTGATGACAACCAAAAAACTTATCCATTCCGGTTAAATCAATATAAAACTCATCAACAGAAGTTTTCTCGTATAAAGGAACTGATTCTTTGACAACATCAGTAACTAAGTTTGAAAACTTGCTGTAAATTCCTGAATTACCTCTTAATATTATTGCTTCAGGACATAGTTGTTTTGCCATTCTCATTGGCATAGCTGAATGCACCCCAAATCTCCTAGCCTCATAACTGCATGCAGCTACAACACCTCTATCAGAAGTGCCTCCTATTAGCACTGGTTTCCCTATAAGTTTACTATCTAATAATCTTTCGCAAGACACAAAAAATGTATCCAAATCCATATGAACTATAGCTCTATCCATTTTTAAACTATTCTCTTTTGGTTAATTTTTCTACCTTTTTGAGTATCTGAATATCTAGGGTCTTCTATAATAGCCAATCGTTCTAGTTTACTTGCCTCAATAGAAATACAGTCAAATTCTTCCACTACTTTACCAGTAATTAGATACACTCCATTTCCTCTAAACGGATATTTTGCTGCTGAAGGAGGAAAATGTACACTATCTACAAAAAAGCCATCATAATCAACGAAGTTTCCAAAGTACATTAGCTCTCCATTACTTGTCCTTACTTTTCTCGAAGTAATTAAATACCCAACCATAGCAACACACTTTCCAAGTAATTCTCGCAAATGCTTTGCTCTTAAATTACTTGCATATTTCTCAAGCAATAAATCAAATGGATTGCATAAAGGATACCCAAGCAATTCTATTTGATCAAAAGCATCTTCTAATTTAGTAGATGAAAGCTTTGGTGTTTTGTATGTTATTTTTTGAGCTGTAAATAATGATAATTTTTGATCATCAAAAGTGACTTTATTAATTTTCATATGTGCTTCCCAAAGCAGCTCTCTTTTATTAATACCCGTAAACCTAAAGGCATTAATTTTAATCAGTAACATCATTTGCTCTAGGGATACTGGAACTCTATCAATAAAATCATCCAAGCTTTTATACAATCCGTTTTTTTCTCTTTCTTGTATGATTTTTTTAGAAGATTTAGATTCAAAAGACTGCAAGAACATAAAGCCTATAAAAATTTCACTTCCATAAATAACAGCCTGTGTAAAGCTTTTGTTAATACAAGGTGCTTTGATAATTCCACCATGCATTCTGGCTTCATTGATATAGAGTTCTGTTCTATAAAACCCTCCAAAATTATTGATGGTTGCGACCATGTACTCTAAAGGGAAATAAGCCTTTAAGTACAAACTCTGGTAGCTTTCAACAGCATAAGAAGCCGAATGTCCTTTTGCAAAAGCATAGCCCGCAAAACTTTCAATTTGCCTCCAAATTTCGGCGCTCAATGCATCTGACTTTCCAGTTGCCTTGCAATTTGTAAAAAATTGTTGCTTTACTTTTTCAAATTCAGATCTAGATCTAAATTTACCAGACATTCCTCTACGTAACATATCAGATTCTCCCAGGGTCAATCCTCCAAAATAATGCGCCACTTTAATCACGTCTTCTTGATACACCATAACACCATATGTTTCTGGCATAATATCTAACATCACAGGATGTGCTTCTTTTCTTTTTTCAGGATAACGATGTCTCATAATATAAGTTCTCATCATTCCTGATTGTGAAACTCCTGGTCTTATCACAGAACTTGCTGCTACCAAGCCTAAATAAGTATCTACTTGTAGTTTTGTCATTAACATCCGCATAGCAGGAGATTCTACATAAAAGCAACCGATCGCTTTTGCGTTTCTAAGCAAGTCTTTAATCTTTAAATCTTGTTTAAATCTTTTGATGTCATGTATATCAATATCATCTAGATTTGGTTGATTGTATTTTACAATCTCAACAGCTTCTTTAATTTTACCCAACCCTCTTTGACTTAAAATATCGAACTTATACAAACCAATATCTTCTGCAATTACCATATCAAACTGTACGGTAGAAAATCCTTTAGGAGGCATAAATGTTGCTATATATTGATGAATTGGTTTTTCTGAAATGATAATTCCGCCTGCGTGAATCCCTAAATAATTAGGAAATCCTTGAATGTAATTGCTGTATATTAAAACAAGTTGTGATAATCTATCTAAAGAATCATAATCAAATTTAAAGGCTGATAATTTATCAATCTCTGATTTAGGCAGACCAAATACTTTACCCAATTCTCTAACTGAAGCTCTATGTTTAAATGTATTGTACACCGCAATCAAAGCAGTATTTTTAAATCTCTTAAAAATAAACTGCGTAATATCATCTCTATCTCTCCAAGAAAAATCAATATCAAAATCTGGCGGATTTTTACGGTATAAGTTAATGAATCGCTCAAAATACAAATCTAGTTCTACAGGGTCTACATCTGTTATTCTAAGTAAATATGCTATAATACTATTGGCACCACTTCCTCTACCAACATAATAATAGTCTTTGCTTCGAGCGTACTTTAATATTTTCCAGTTAATTAGAAAGTAAGATACAAAATTCTTCTCTTTAATTAAATTCAACTCTTTTTCTATCCTATTAAAAACTATTTCATCAGGTTTTTGATATCTGTAACTCAAACCTTCAAAAGTCAACTTTTTAAGAAGTCTATAATCTAAGTCTTCATTAGTTGTATAGCATTTTTGGTTATTAGGTTTTCCGTCAGAAAAATCAAAATTCACATTACAATTTTTAATGATTTTTTTTGTATTCTCAATAATTAATGGAAATTCTTGAAAAGCTTTTTCAATCTCTGCTTCAGAAATAAAAACGTCCGATTCTTCACCTTGTTCAATTTTCAATAACTTACTTAACAAAGTATTGTTATCAATTGCCCGCAGAAGTCTATGTGTATTAAATCCCTTTTTATCTTTAAATGATACTGTATATAAAACTACCAGTTTTTCTAATCTGTTTTTCCATTTCGAAAATCGTAGTTTTCCAATATCATTGATCTTTACTCCGATAAATTCATTTTCATGTAAGTGATCGTTTTTAAAACTGTCAAAAGGATAAATGACATATGTGTTTTTATATGATTCAGCTTTATCTGGAATCGAAAATTGTTTCGAATGTAAAAAACTAGATAAGTAATCATTAATGTTTTTAAAACCTTCATTGTTTTTAGCCAACATGATAAACTTTTGAGAAGCTTTATTTCTGAAATCTACACCCAAAACTACTTTAACCTCTTTCGTTTTAGCTAATCTAATGAAATCTAACGCTGTAGATGTACTATTAATATCAGTTAAGGCTATTGCGTCAATATTCAACGAACTTACCTCTGACAATAGATCATTCGGAGACATTGTCCCATACCTTAAACTATAATATGTATGTGTATTTAAAAACATTTTACAAAAATAGTTTCATTTTTAAACATTGATTGTTTACTTTTGAAACATTATGAAGAATTTAGCTAACAATATTAGACATCTTAGAAATTTAAAGAGTTTATCTCAAGAATATTTATCGGAGGAAATTTTAATTTCACGTTCTCAACTGATGTCATATGAGTCTGGTAGAACAGAACCATCTGTCGAAACTTTAATAAAAATATCTGATTATTTTCAATTGCCTATTGACATTTTAATCAGAAATAATTTGACATTGTCTAAAAACACTTCTTTTATTGACATTGGTAATCAACGTGTTTTATTTCCTATTACGGTTGATATTGAAGATGAAAACTTTATTGAAGTTATTCCGTTAGAAGCATCAGCTGGATATTTAAGTGGCTATGCTGATCCAGATTACGTAGAGGATTTAAGAAAGATTAAACTTCCTTTCCTTCCAACAGGTAAACATAGAGCATTCCCTATCAAAGGAGATTCTATGTTGCCTGCAAAAAGTGGATCATTTATTATTGCTAAATATGTTGAAGACATTATTGAAGTTAAGGATGGTAGAACTTATATAATTCTAACTGAAAACGATGGTTTAGTTTACAAAAGAGTCTATAATAAAATTGAAGAGAACAAAGCACTTTTATTAGTTTCTGATAATAAGATCTATGATCCATATGAAGTACCAATTCAAAATATTTTAGAAATTTGGGAGTACACTTGTAGCATTAATACACAAGAATATGATGAACATGAATTGAAAATTAATAGTATCGCTCAAATGTTTAATCAATTAGGAATCGAATTAAAAGCATTAGAAAAATTAATAGCATAATGCACTCAATTAATGGTATCTATAGGATAATCTCTAGATGTCTAAAAATTATTATTACAAGTTTGTATCTTTAGAAGAAGAAATAAGCAAAGAATATTTTAATTTTCATGTGTTATCAAACTCGTTTACTTAAAAAAAAGGAAGAAATTCAGAAACGTTTCAATATTCCTAAAGATGATTTAGAGGGTTACAACCCTTCTGAAATTATCAAAGCATTTGATTACCCAAAAACGCCAGTTATTACGAATGATAAACCTGATACTATTCAACAATTTAATTGGGGATTAGTACCATCTTGGTCATCAGATACTTCACATAGACATTATACTTTAAATGCACGTATTGAAACATTAGATGAAAAGAAATCTTTTAAAGATGTAATTCAAAATAGATGTTTAATTATTGCTGATGGCTTTTATGAATGGAAATGGCTGAATAAAAGCGGTACTAAAAAAGAAAAGCACTTAATTACGATTCCTAACGAAAAACTATTTGCTTTTGCCGGTATTTACTCAACCTGGATAGACATTGAAGGAAATCATTATAATAGTTATTCTATGATAACCACTAGAGCTAATGAATTAATGAGTGAAATTCATAATATTAAAAAACGTATGCCGATCATTCTACAAAAAGAAGATGAACAAGATTGGTTGAATGGTGAAAATTACCAGAACTATAAATTTCCTTATCAAAATAATCTAGTCGCAAAAAATCTGGATATAAATAATAACCAATTGAGCATATTTTAAAACAGGTATAAATACCTGTTTTAATAATAATTGATAATTATCATAATTCTTTTTCTTCTCTTTCACTACTTTTAAAATTAAATATAAAAAGTTGAAGAATACATGAAAATTGAAAAACTACCATCCTACAAAGATGTTTGTGACTATTTAGAAAAGAAGAAAAGAACTAAACATTTGTTACTAGGAAATGGGTTTAGTATGTCTTATGATTCAGAAATTTTTTCTTACAATGCATTATATTCTTTTATAGAGAATTTAGATAATGAGGTTCTTACAAAATTATTCAATATAATAAATACAAAGAATTTTGAACTTGTAATGCAACAGATTGACAACTTTATTCAAATGGCAGATGCTTTTAGTTCAGATAAATCATTCACGCAAAAATTAAGAACTGCAAATAAAGAACTACAAGAAAGTCTAATAAATGCAATTAAAGAGCTTCATCCAGAACACGTATTTGAAGTTCCAGATGAAAAAAGTGAAGCTTGTTTTAAATATTTATCGGACTATCTTGACAATTCAGGCAAAATATTTTCTACCAATTACGATTTGTTACTTTATTGGGTTTTAATGAGAAATTCATCTAAAAATGCAGTAGACGGATTTGGAAAAGAGCTAGAAAATGAAGAAGAAACTAAAAGAGGTGCGGAACCCGAATTTTCAGAATTGACTTGGGGACCAAATAGATCTGACCAAAGCGTGTTTTATGTTCACGGAGCTTTACATTTATTTGACTCTGGAATTGATATTATTAAAGAAGTTTATAGCAATAACACTTACCTACTTGAAAACATAAAGAAAAGACTTGACAACAAGCACTACCCAATTTTTGTTACAGCCGGAAATGGAAATGAAAAATTAAATCATATTTCACATAATAAATACTTAACTGACACTTACGACGAACTTTCGAGTATTTCAGGCTCATTGGTGACCTTTGGATTTAATTTTGGAGAATATGATAATCATATTATTGAAGCATTGAATAAAGCATCAAAATTTAATAAAGACAATATTAAAAAAGGTAAATTATTTAGTGTTTATATAGGAGTATATTCAGAATCAGATTTAGAACATATTGAATCAATCAAAGATAAATTTGAATGTAAAGTCAATGTATATAATGCAGGTTCAACAAAAATTTGGAATAAATAATATTACATAATAACGTGTTAATCAGCTTAATAATACAAACACCACTAAACAAGAAAATGGCAGAATGTAATAATTGCGGTGAATACACAAAATTCAATGATGGACTTTGTTATTCATGCTATAAAAAGAATGGAAAAACTAAAGACGTTGTTATCGTCGAAAGTAAGTCAGAAAAAAATGAAACTAAAGAGAATCCATGGATATCGGGTGTTATAAAAGGAAGAATTGCTGAAACGATTGTTGAAGAACTTTTTAAATCACTAGGTTTTCAAGTGTTTAGCTATGGAATGGAAAACTCAATCCCAGGAATTAAAGATCTCTTAAAAGGTGTTAGAGGAGATGTTTCAAAGAGTATTAGGCAAATGCCTGATTTTGTAGTTTTTAAAGATAATCAAGCTCATTTTATCGAAGTCAAATATCGATCAAGCGGAGAATTAAAACTAAAGGATATTTCTAAATATGGTGATTATCCGTTCGAAAATGCGTTGTTCGTTCTTGTTACTAAAAAACATATAAAATGTATTTCGTATAACGAACTTTGTGAAGGGAAAGAGATTACTTCTACTTCTCACAACTATTTAGGAAAACGTAAGGAATTTGATACTGACAAGGATCTAATTATTGAGTATTGTAAGTATGCTATAAAATTTTTTGAAAATGTTTAAAATCTAATTGATTTTTATTGGGCATATATTTTACTTTTAGCATAAAAATCGAAGTACAAATATGTCAATAAAACTACATCCATTAGTACAAAAAACAAAGACTGAATTACTGAAATTAGATAAGAAAGAACGTCTAAATTGGGAAGAACAATCAAAATTTAGCAACTCCTTTTTACCAGTTTCGGTTGAACCTAAACTGAGAACGAGAGCATTAAATTTCATGAATAATCTATTATTATTTTTAGAAGTTAATGGTCATACTATAAAATTCAAATACAATCGATGCCATGTTGAAATGTATGGTCAATTAACTGAAATTAATCTAAGACAGAAGTATTATAGAAAACGAATAGTAGGTACACATGGATATTCTCACAATACTTATGATAAAAGTGAGGATTTAGAATTTCAAGTTGGTAGCTATGATCGTAAAGGCTGGATTGATAAAAAAACAATAAAACTAGAAGATCAACTACCTAAAATATATAATTATATAGAAAAGAAGTGTAAAGCATGGGCGGTTCTTCGAAAACGGCAAAAAATTGAAGAGGAAAAAAGAGAAACCCAACGACAATTTGAAGAAGAAAAAACTTACTTAATTGCTATAGAGAATGAAAAAACAGAAATTTTAATTAAAAATGCTTCTAATTATAAAAAAGCTCTTGAAATACGTATTTACTTAAAAGCACTTAAAGAAAAATCAAAACTTAAACTAGAAAAAGACAATAAACACGAAGAATATATACAATGGGGACATGAAAAAGCAAATAAAATAGACCCTTTATTCAATTTATGATTGTAATTTCATTAGATAATTTTAACGTTTTTATTTGCTAGGGTCAACCAAAAGAAAGAAAAACACTACACCCCGACTCCACCCTAACCCACTACCCCCCCTTTAAACACAAGAGTTATTACATATTGTATCGTTATCAGTTTAATTTTTAATAAACTTTTTTATGCCTATAGAGTTATAAACTTTATATTTCAAAATATAAATACCTTTAGAAAGATCAGAAACATTTAAGTCATATTTATTACTATTGA
>MAAC01017576.1_pt1 | contig 20209 bp, 20 predicted proteins | sample 1115981 | NCBI WGS metagenome assembly MAAC01 (sample SAMN04961126, study PRJNA320927) | seawater metagenome | isolation source: sample BD02T64 sea water enriched with oil for 64 days | place: USA:Gulf of Mexico | collected 2013-07-27
GTCCATCACATTGAGAACATTCTTCAAATTGTAATTCTCTTTCTTCCCAACCTTCAAAATATGGAACGCCTATTCTTTTATCATATTCAATCATTTTTTCGTTCATAATATTTACAGTTAAATTATACAGGTTCAAATGCTGTTATTATTTCTGCAATGGCAACCGCTTCTCTTGGGGTTTCTACATTTAACCATACAAAATGTTCACCCGTATAAATGCAAAAGCCTGAGTTGATACCCGTTGTTCCAAAAAGCAGCGCAGGAACATCCTTTTCATCTAAATCATTCTCAATAATCTGCTCTTCGGAAATAAGCTCTTTTCTATATTTAAACATTAGATCTTGCTCCTCTTTTACAAATCCTTGCTTTAAAAAATCTACTTCTTTTATCATTTGTTTATTGTTTTGCGCAGGCTTCGATACCTACAGTATTTGTTTGTATTCTTAATTCCGGTTTTCGCTATCCTTCCATATTATTCGTTGAAAGAATTTTCTTTCATTTATTATTAAACTAGATTGCGAATCCCCAATTGAACTTTGTGAGAAGTTAGCTTTTAATTCCCGGCTCTCTTTGTTTGTTTTCGAATTCAGGGAGCCTAAAAGCTTACTTATTCTTAAAGTATTATTTGTTAAATAACAATTACTGTTTTCGATTAAATGCTTATTTCACAGATTAAAGTGATATTGACCGTCTTATGTTTGCAGGAAAATACACACAATGAAATATTTAGTATTTGCTTTCGTAATCTTGGGCTATTCAGTCTCTTATTCACAAGTTGGTATAGGTACAATAACACCTGATCCTTCTTCTATTCTAGAAATTAATTCTACCAATTCTGGTGTTCTTTTCCCAAGACTAAGTGTTTCACAACGGAATGCTATTTCTAATCCTGCCACGGGCCTTTTAATTTATAATACTAAGTATAACTCCTCCAGTATAACTTCGGCACTCCAGGGACTCCAAATTGGATAACACTGGAAAGCAATCAAGCACAAACAGGTAGTTTTAACGTAGGCTCGACTTCCACCGGATGGAATTATTATAGCGTTACTTTTTCTGACACCTTCATCGGTATTCCTTCCATTAACTTGACATTTAGAGAAGGTACTGGCATAAATAATTCTGGTTCCAATAGCGTTTCTCATTTTAAAGTAGCAAATGCATCCACCACGGGGTTTACAATAGGTATCTATGATACAGCCTCCACAGCGGATGTGTATATCGATTGGATTACCAATCCAAAAACGCAATAACTTAGATGAAAATCTATTCATATATCACAGTATTAAATGCCGTGATTATTAAATTGAATTGTTTCTCCAACCTTTTTTCTTTATTCTCTTGATAGTATAATTTGATTATCCCATTCCCATTCCGAAGTAATTGAAAGAACTCCGTTTTTGCTATTTGTCTTTTCATAGTTATTACAGTTAGTTTAGAATTACTTGTTTTCCCTCTGAAAGATTATTTGCATAATAAGGTTGCCCCCACGCTCTACTAAATTTGTCGATACACAAGGCCGCTTACTAAGAACCAAGGAAGATAATTTTGATTCTATAAATGTTTCTAATCTTGTAAGTGGTTTGTTTATGGTTCAAACTGAAACCGAAAATGGAGTGGTAAGTATCAAACTTCTTAAAGAATAGCTTCTATTCTTTGCACGATACTTTCTGGAGCAATCGTCTCCATCGCTTTTTCATAGCCTTCTGGAAATTTGTTTCCATATATGGAAGTTGGAATCAAAGGATGTTTTTCTCGATCCGCTAGAAGTTGATTTTCTTCTGGTTGCGCAAAAGGAGCAAAACCAGCATAGGGGTGCGTAACGCCCCAAAGTGTTATCGTTGGTATTTCAAAGAGTGCAGATAAGTGCCCATTGCCACTATCCATGGATAGCATTACATCCAGATTGGAAATCAGTGTAAGTTCTTCTTCAAACAACAGGGTGCCAGCTACAGAAGACACGCTATTAAATCGATCTGCCAACTTATTTAGCCCAGCTATCTCGTCTTTACCCCCACCAAACAAGAAAATTCTATATTTCTGCATAGCGTCCAATTGCCTAATAACTTCTTGCATCAATTCTAACGGATACATTTTACTTTTGTATGCAGCAAAAGGGGCAATCCCGATGAGTTTTTTTGGTTCAACCCCGATCAAGGCATTTAGTTTAGGAATCAATCTCTTTTTCTCTGGAAACTGATGTACGTCTAAATCCACAGGAAGTCCCAAATCACGAAATACATCTGCATAACGTTCGTGAGTTGTTTTTAAAGGATGAAAAAATCTATTTTCGGTTCGGGTCAAGGCCTTTTTCTCAGTTCTTCCCTTATCAATGGTACTTGTTTTTATTCCTTGCAGTCCCAAGAATTTGGTTGTTACCTTAGAACGAATCACATTATGCAAATCGGCAACAGCATCAACACCCATACCTTTGGCTTCTTTAGCAAGTTTTAGCAGACCAAAGCCTTTGTGCTTTCCGTAAACATCTGCTTCCAAAAAATGCAGATTGGGTATTCCATCAAAAAGGGGTTTGTAAAACGCCCTTGAAGCTATCGTTAGTGTAAGTTGAGGATAGGTTTTTGCAACCACCCTTAAGACGGGTACCGTCATCGCCACATCGCCTAAAGCTGAAAGACGAATTACAAGTATGTGCCTTAATTGCTTCATAGTTTTGCCTGCCCATTTGGGTGGGCAAAATCGGTTATTATTTCCCTCCTCTTAAGACAGGGTTCAATTCGTCGTCGTTGTACATTTTCATTTGTTTGTACACCTTCATATACTTTGTCCCTTCAGAAATGTCATTCAACAATTGATCAATCGCAGTACTTAAATCAACACGTTGTTCTAGCAGAACATCTAGTTTAGCCTGACAAGCATCTCTATGTGCTTCCGAAGCATTCTCACGAGTCGCCTCTTCGTTCATATGATATACCTTTAAAGCTAAAATAGAAAGACGGTCTACGCCCCATGCAGGACTCTCCGTATTGATAGTTGCATCTGGCTTGGCCAAGGCATCTTTGTATTTTTCAAGAAAATAGCTGTCCACATATTCCACCATATCTGTACGATCTTGATTGGAAGCATCGATCTGACGCTTTAATCTAAGTGCCGCTACTGGATCGATATTAGGGTCACGAATGATATCTTCATAATGCCATTGCACTGTATCAATCCAACATTTTCTATACAGCAAATGCTCTAACAAATTACTGTCCTTATCGTAAGGATTAGAAAAAGGCTGGTCTACCGTATTTATTAGGTGGTATTTGTCGATTACATCTGCAAAAATGCTATTGGCTTTATCACTAAACATAGTTATACTTTTTGTTGACTATTATTGTTTTTCTTTTAAAATTAGAGTTTCTCCAAAATATGCAAAAACTCTACAGTTTGAATTGCTCTATGGTTCCGATTTTCGGTTTTATCTGCTTTAAAGCGCTGATATTCCTTTGTTTTTAAACTATACTTCCCAAAAGGCTTCATCACTTTTTCAACCTCTACTTGCGACATCAATCCTTCGTTGTTATAACTCAAAAAAATGTATTGAAATTGCGCATCTTCAATCAATTGAGAAAAGGTGTCCAAGACTTCACTTGTCTTACAATAATCACTTTTGAAATAGTCTCGTAGTCCCGTTTTTCCTCTTGGCACAAAGGTATCATATTTTGCGATAGTATTAAGCACATGATAGTTGGCTCCATACTGCCGGGCATTATATGGAGGGTCCAAATACAAAATGTCTCCTTTAATCTTTTTTATTAAGGCATTGCTATCCTCTTGAAAAACTTGATGATCGTTCTCTGTTTGTTGAAAATAGGCAGGTTTTAGCACTAGTTGTTTCGCTGCCGAAGGTTTTATTTGTTTTAAATATGCTCCATAAACGGCGGCCGTATTCGCGACCTTATCCGCACTTTCGAGAAGCGACGCAAGTAGAAAATAATATTCGTTTTCAGTAACTTCTGAAGCAATTCTCCATCGCTCAATCCGCTTTCTAATGGCATCTATCTTTGCTCCATTTTCTGAAGTGAAATAGTTCCGGCCCGCTGTTCCTCCTTCCGAGTATTCTTCGAAAACAAAACCTTTTTCCTCTTTTATTGAATTTAGCTCGTCTATAAATACATTGGTAGAAACCGCTTCAATGTTTCCAATATAGTTTCTGTTTAACACATAGCTATAAAACTCAACATCGTTGGCAATAACATTTTTCACATGCATTTTAAAGGTGCGGCCCACGATTCCAGTTCCCGCAAAAAGGTCACAGAATATTTTTTGCGACAGATCCGGACCAACAACTTCAGTGACCGTGCTGAAAATAAAGGAAGATAATTTGTTTTTGGAGCCTATATAGTTCATTTTGTCACCCAGATAATATCGCTATAGGTTTTTTGTCCTTCCTCAAAAATAAAAGAATATAGCTGCTCCACCGAAAATTTAGCTACATAGTTATGAATTTCAGTTTTGATCAACTCCAATTCGGCCTTAAGGTTCCAATGGTCATCATTTTTGTTATGCACAATTACAAAAAGTCCGTTTTTAAAATGTTGTCGTTTTTAAGTACTCTGATTTTATACAACCAAAGAATACGATCACGCTATTTTGTCAAAACTTTAACCAACTGAAATTTGGTCGATTCGCTTTACTAAATCATCCCAAACAGGAATGCTGTAAATGAAATTAGTGCAGGCATCCCATTGATTGTTTTGTTTTCGGAGCCATTTGTAAGAAAATTTCCAGCGTTCTTTAATTATAATTCAATGGAAGGTAATGTGTGCTCGTTCATAAAATGAATACAATTGTAGGGAGCAGCACTGCAAGCCATAAAAGTACTTCTTTAAACCAAAACTCTTCTATATTTTCAATGTAGTTTGCTGTTAATATTGCCAAAGGGGCTAACACAAAAAACACCTCCGTCTCAGTTTTTTGAGGGCTCGCCAACCCGATAAACACTGCCGTGATTACTGTAATCAATATAATAATAGCGTTCGGTTTTTCCCTTTTTTGCATAGCACCTAACTTAAAAAAACGGAATACCCCTGCCCAAATTAGGAAGGTGGCAATCACAGCCGTTGGGAGCAATAAGCCTCCAAAATTATAGGCTGAAAAATCAAACCCTAGAGGCGATTGCCAAATAAAAAACCAATCAAAGGAATCTGTAGTTAAAAAATAAAAGGAAGTAGCGAGAACAAACATTCCTAAAAAACCAACAATTGGGATAAGCAGTTGCTTATAATTAGTATTTGATTTTCTAACCAAAGCAAAATAAAGGACAAAAAAGAAAAGTAAACTCCAAAAGTAGAAAAAGGAGGCAAAGGAAATCCAAAGTGAAGCGTCCAAAATCTTTTTTTCCATATTCTTGCTCGTTCTAAAACTCAAAATTTTGCGCAAAGCCATCAACAAAAAGATGTTTGTAAGAATAATAGTACTGTTTAAAAACACCGCTGGAAATGATACAAGAAAACAAGTGAATAAAAAGATTCCGTAGGTGTTGTTTTTTGTGAGGTTGTTCTTTCTAACGATAAAATCCAGTAGTAACATTGAAAAGCCCATTAGTACTCCAAGAACGAAATGTTCCAACATTGAGGCGAGATCAATTGTAGTGTTTTCGACCAAAAAAATCTTCAGAATAAAAGCGGCAAAAATAAGAATACCCAGAAGTAGATAGTTTATGGGATTAGATTTGCCAAAAAAGCTTGTAAGCATGAAGGTTAATTTATACTTTTGCGTTGTAAATATAAAGATATGACTTGGAAAGGACTTTTTGAAGGAATACAATCTTTAACCGAAGATGTATTATTTATGCCATTTAACATATTACGTTCAATGGAATTGGATAACTGGTGGATGGCAAATATTATGTCTTGGTTATTAATGGCAATTGGGTTTGTGGCTTTTCTTTATTGGATGGGCCAGTTGAAAAAATTCAATGATAACAATGAAGAAGACAAGTCGTCAACTTCACACTCTTACTTAGGATAAGCTTTTATTCTTCTTTTAAGGAGAACAACTAAAGATCAAAACCGATATCGGTTCTATAATACATCCTGTCAAAAGATAGTTTTTCTATGTTTTGGTAGGATTTTTTTAGTGCCTTTCTAAAATCCTCGTCCAGCGAAGTCACAGCAATTACACGGCCTCCATTGGTAACAACTTTTCCATCGATGAGTTTCGTTCCTGCATGAAATACAATCGAACTTTCTATAGTTTCTATGCCATGAATCTCTTTCCCTTTTTCATAGGGTTCGGGGTAGCCTCCAGATACTAACATTACAGTAGTTGCGGAACGTTCATCCAATTCTAAGGTAACCTCATTCAGCTTTTGATGGTAGGTCGCTTCAAATAAATCTACTAAATCGGTTTTTATTCTTGGTAGAACCACCTCTGTTTCTGGGTCTCCCATTCGCACATTGTATTCTATTACAAATGGCTCGTTATTCACATTTATAAGACCAATAAAAACAAATCCTTTATAATCTATATTCTCTTCTTTTAAGCCGTTGACAGTAGGCTTTACAATACGCTGCTCAATCTTTTGCATCAACACCTCATCCGCAAATGGCACAGGAGATATGGCTCCCATTCCTCCCGTATTCAATCCTGCGTCGCCTTCACCAATGCGTTTATAGTCCTTTGCAGTAGGAAGTACCTTGTAATTTTTCCCATCAGTAAGTACAAAAACACTTAATTCTATTCCGTCTAAGAATTCTTCAATTACCACCTTTGTACTAGCAGCTCCAAACTTGCTATGAGAGAGCATATTTTCTAATTCCTGTTTTGCTTCATCAAGATTTTTTAGAATAAGAACTCCCTTTCCAGCTGCCAGGCCATCTGCCTTTAAAACATATGGAGCATCTAAGGTTTCCAAGAACCTTTTTCCATCATCCAATGTCTCCTTGGTAAAACTTGCGTAGTCGGCCGTAGGTATTTTATGCTGCATCATAAACTCTTTGGCGCGTTCCTTACTTCCCTCCAGTTCGGCACCACGTTTTGATGGTCCAATGAGCATTACATTCTCTAGTTCTTCGGAAGTTGCGAAGTAATCCGCAATTCCATTTACTAAAGGGTCTTCAGGTCCTACAACAACCATTTCAATTCGATTTTCAAGCACACAATTTTTTATGGTCTCAAAATCGTTTACTGAAAGTGCTACATTGGTCGCTATTTGATCTGTTCCAGCATTTCCAGGAGCTACAAATAAATTAGTGCAGCGCGAGCTTTGTGCAATTTTGTAGGCAAATGCATGCTCTCTTCCTCCTGATCCCAAAATTAAAATGTTCATTCGTGGTCAATTTTGTTTGAGGTGCAAAAATAATTGTTTGTAAATTGACCTACTAATATTTTTCCCATTGAATTTATTTGAACTGACATTGCGTTTTAATGGCTTCCCTATTTCGGAGGCGAAGAAACAATTGCAAAAAATTCAAGAAATTCCCGAGGAAGAATACAAAAAGCATATAAAAACCCAAAGACGAAATATCCTCGATTCTCATTTAAATGAGAATCCTTTTTATAAATCGTTCGTAGGAACTAAAACAATTTCCAACTGGGAAGATGTTCCAATAATGCAAAAAAAAGATTTACAAAAGCCCTTAGCACAGCGCCTGTCATATGGTTTTACTCCTAAAAACACTTATGTAAATAAGACATCTGGATCTAGCGGTCATCCATTTATTTTTGCCAAGGATAAAATGTGCCATGCTCTTACTTGGGCAGAAATTCTGGATCGATTTGGATGGTATGATATTGATTTCAATACGTCACTGCAAGCTCGGTTTTATGGAATTCCTCTGGATTCCTTCGGTTATAAAAAAGAACGGCTTAAAGATCGTTTAAGCAGTCGATATCGTTTTCCAATCTTTGATCTTTCCGAAGAAAAAATGGAAGAGTTTTTAGGTGTTTTCCGAAGGAAAAAATTCGATTACATCAACGGATATACAAGTTCAATTGTTCTATTCGCTAAGTTCTTAAAAAAAAAGAACCTTATTTTAAATGATGTCTGTCCAACCCTTAAACAGTGTGTTGTAACCAGTGAAATGCTTTACGATAATGACAAAGAATTGCTTGAAACCTCACTTGGCGTTCCTGTAATTAACGAATACGGCGCAAGTGAATTGGACCTCATCGCATTTACCAATTCAAATGATGAATTTGTAGTAAATAGTGAGACACTCTTTGTCGAAATCCTTGATGAAAATAATCAACCCGTACCTAACGGAGAGTCTGGAAGAATTGTGATTACCTCTCTTTACAATAAGGCGCATCCGCTAATTAGATACGATATAGGTGACACAGGAATTTTGACACGCACGAGTACGTTTAAAAAACCTGTTTTACAACAGCTAATTGGGCGAACTAATGATGTTGCTCAACTACCAAGTGGCAAAACCGTTCCTGGATTAACCTTTTACTATGTTACGAAGAGTGTGATTGAAGATGACGGTAATGTGAATGAATTCATCATTGAACAGACGAAGCTGGATAGTTTCAAAATTATTTACGTTTCTGAAAGAGAATTGTCTTCGGAAGAAATAACAACTATTAAGTCGGCCCTCTTTAAGTACCTAGAAAACGATCTCAAACTTGAATTTGAAAGAGTCGCCGTTCTCGACCGAAGCAATAGAGGAAAACTGAAACAATTTATTTCAAGATTATAATTTTTCAATTTGCCTTGGGCGCACCAAAAAATACTCCCAGAAAAACCGAAGTAAGTAATAAGCAGAAGACATCCAAGAATACCCTAAGTACTCCTTGTAAAATCGGAAGTTGTATTGGATAAGATTCATTTTGTTCGCGCTAATAGAACCTTGTCTAACTCTATAGTACGCCAAATCTTCCTGAAGTCCTAGAGCTGGTTTCTGACTTTGTTTTATTGCTTCGAGCCATACCGCCCAATCTTGTCGTTTGCGAATGTTAGGAGCTACTATTTTGCCCAATACGTTAGCATTGTAAATACCTGTTAGGTTCCCAATGTAATTATTACTGTGCTGTTTTTTATAAGATAGAGAGGGGAGGGCCTTTATCCTTTTATTTAGTAGGGTTCCTTCTTCGTCCATATGTCGATAGCTGGTATAAGAAACCGCACAGTTTTCTACCATCATAAATTGCAGTTGTTTCTTGAGTTTTTCAGGATGCCAAAGGTCGTCTGAATCTAAGAAGGCGATAAAATCACCTGAAGCGTTTTCTGTAGCGATATTTCTACAAACCGCCGCACCATTATTCTTAGAGTTCTCAACTAATCTAATTCTATCATCGGTCTTCGCAGCGTCTTCCACAATTTTGACTCCGTCATCACTTGAAGCATCATCAACAATAATATGTTCCCAATTAGTATAGGTTTGATTTTGAACAGAAGAAAGGGTTTGTGAAATAAATGCTTCCGCATTATACAGCGGGGTGATAATGGAAACTAGAGGTTGGTCCTCCAAACTAATATGCTTTTTCTTCTCCTCGGACTGCATTATAAACGGTTTGAAAAGCAATTTTTATATCCAGTAGCAATGACCAATTCTCAAGGTAGAAAATATCAAATCGAACCCTTTTAATAATGTCTTCATCAGTTTCAACTTCCCCTCTGTAGCCGCTTACTTGTGCTAGCCCAGTAATTCCTGGTTTTATAAAATGGCGTACCATGAATTTATCGATACGTCCAGCATACATTTCTGTATGACTTACCATATGAGGTCTTGGACCTACTACAGACATCTCACCTTTAAGAACATTGATAAACTGTGGTAGTTCATCCATGCTTGTTTTTCTTATTATTTTTCCAACTCGAGTAACTCGTTCATCTTCCTTTGTTGCCTGATAAAGGTGTGCGGTAGGGCTAGGCATCATCGATCTAAATTTATAACAATAAAATTCTTGATAATCGAGGCCGTTTCTTTTTTGCTTAAAGAAAACGGGGCCTTTGGATTCTAATTTAATAAGAAGTCCAAGGATTGGGGTAAGCCAGGAAAGAAGCCCAACTAAAATAACTAGTGATAATAAAATATCAAATACTCGTTTTACAAATTTGTTAAAAGGCTCGTCCATTGGAATTTTTCGTAAAGACAAAATTGGTAAAAACCCATAGTATGTAAAGTCTAATTTCTTAGAATAAATTTCCTTATTGTCTGGAAGGAACTTTAAGATTTTTAAATTGTTATCTGCAAAATCTATTAGTTGAACTAACTCATCATTCGTTAACTCTGCAACCGAAGAATAGATCTCATCAACTTCATTATTTAGAATATAATCGAAGGACGCATTTAAGGAGTTATTGTTCTTTCCACGAATATCAAATGTTTTTTGATGTTGATAGCCATACTCAGGATTATCAGTAAAGAACTTTTCGAGTTGTTCTGTTTTTTTATTTTTACCAATGATTACTGTATTTCTATAATTACCTCCAAGGAGCCTACGATACTTTTTAAGTAAATAGTAAATAGCTAATTTAAAAACTGTGATAAAAAGAAATACCTGAAGAATATATTTGAAGATTTCTAATGGGTTCTTGTTCACCTCTCCGTAGTAGCCAAAAAAAGCAAAAACGATCAAGGTGAAAATCACCCCTTGTTTAATTGTTAATGACAGAATTTTTACAAGTGAGGTAAATCTATAGATTTCATAAAAGGTCGATCGAAGAGATAAAACAATCCAAGCAATTAATGTAAAAGCTACAAAGTTTAATATCTGGAAATTATTAGAAAAGAACAGATAGGCGAGTACATTGATTATAGACAAATCAATGAGATATGAAATAGGTCTTAGGTAACCCGAAAATCTTCCTTTTTTAAACATTATGTTAGTTACCGATTGTGTTTTGAAAAATCTTTATGTTCGCTTTTAGCCAATTCCTCTTTAGACAAACTCCTAAAATAATCATAGGTTTTTCGCATTCCTTCTTCTCTCAGAACTTTTGGCTCCCAGTTTAAAATTTCCTTTGCCTTTGTAATATCTGGCTGTCTTTGTAATGGATCATCCTGAGGCAAAGGTTTAAAAATTATTTTTTGCGTTGTTCCCGTTAGTTTAATAATTTCTTCTGCAAAATCTAAAATCGTGATCTCATGAGGGTTACCAATATTAACTGGTAACGAATAATCACTCAATAATAAACTATATAAACCCTGCACTTGATCGTCTACATAGCAAAATGATCTAGTTTGAGTCCCATCGCCAAATACGGTTAGATCCTCACCGCGAAGTGCCTGCCCAATAAATGCTGGAATTACCCTTCCATCATTGAGGCGCATTCGTGGACCATAGGTGTTAAATATTCGAGCTATTCTAGTTTCTATACCGTGAAACCGATGATAGGCCATAGTAATAGATTCCTGAAAACGTTTCGCCTCATCATAAACTCCTCTTGGGCCAATAGTATTCACATTTCCGTAGTATTCTTCGGTTTGAGGATGTACCAATGGATCTCCGTATACTTCCGAAGTAGATGCAATAAGAATTCTTGCCTTTTTTTCCCGCGCCAACCCTAATAGGTTATGTGTTCCTAAAGAGCCCACCTTAAGTGTCTGAATAGGTATTTTTAAATAATCAATCGGACTGGCAGGAGATGCAAAATGTAATATATAATCTACCTTTCCTGGAACGTGTACAAATTTCGTAACATCATGATGGTAAAACTCAAAATTTTCAAGTTCAAAGAGGTGCTCAATATTCTTTAAATCTCCTGTGATGAGGTTATCCATAGCGATAACATCATAACCTTCTTTTATAAAACGGTCACATAGATGAGATCCTAAAAACCCCGAAGCTCCTGTAATTAAGGCTCTCTTATTCATTAGCTCGTTTGTTTTCTTCCGATTGAAAAATAGGTGAACCCTTCTGCTTCCATGTCTTGCACGTTGTATAAGTTTCTTCCATCAAAAACAACAGGTTTTTTTAGTAGGCTTTTCAGTTTTGGATAATCTGGTGTTCTAAAAATACTCCATTCAGTACAGATTAATAGTGCGTCAGCATTTTCCAATGCCTCATACATATTTGTGGCGTACTTCAAACGGCCTCCAAATCGTCGTTCAATAGGCGGTATTGCCTCAGGGTCAAAAACCGTGAGCTTGGCCCCCTCTTCTAATAGCCCCTCCATCATATATATGGAAGGTGCTTCTCGAATATCATCTGTTTCTGGTTTGAAGGCAAGTCCCCAAATAGCAATATTCTTCCCAGCCAACTCATTATTGAAATATTCTTTAATCTTTGGGAGTAAAATAGTTTTTTGAACATCATTCACTTCAATAACCGAATTCAATATTTTAAAATCGTAATCCTCATCTTTCCCCGCTTTCTGAAGGGCCTTTACATCCTTTGGAAAACAAGAACCTCCATAACCAATTCCAGGAAATAAAAATCTTTTTCCAATGCGCGAATCTGATCCCATTCCTGCTCTTACCATATCCACATCTGCTCCCACCTTTTCACAATAGTTGGCAATCTCATTCATAAAAGTAATCTTGGTTGCTAAGAAGGAATTAGCAGCATATTTGGTCAATTCTGCCGATTTCTCATCCATTACAATAATAGGATTTCCTGAACGCACAAAAGGACCATATAACTTTCTCATAAGCGCCGTAGCCTTTTCACTACTAGACCCTACAATAATTCTTTCTGGTTTTAAAAAGTCGTCGACAGCAAATCCTTCTCTCAAAAATTCAGGATTAGATACTACGTCAAAGTCACAACTAGCATTTGCTGCAATTACACTGTGTACTCTATTTGCGGTACCTACAGGCACCGTACTTTTATCAACTATAACTTTATAACTGGCTATCTTTTTACCTATTTCTTCAGAAACGTTCAAAACATAAGAGAGATCTGCAGAACCACCTTCGTCTTCGGGTGTTGGCAATGCCAAAAAGATAATATCTCCATGCTCCAAACCTTCATCAAGAGAGGTCGTGAATTTTAAGCGACCTGCTTTAATGTTGCGATCAAATAGAATATCCAAGTGTGGTTCATAGATAGGAACCACTCCATCCTTCATCTTAGCAACTTTTTCGGCATCAATATCCACACATATTACCTCGTTTCCTGTTTCAGCAAGACAGGTTCCCGTAACCAACCCAACATATCCTGTTCCTATTACTGATATTTTCATTTATTCTTCTATCAATTTACTAAATAATTCAATCTACATTTCCGTGTCAAAAATACAATTTGCCTAAGTTTCTACCGAATTTTCAGGCCTTCTTTGCATAAACGTTTCGTTGCTTAACAATACAATCAATACAAATCCAAAATAATAAGCCCCTATTTGACGGTGAAAAAAGTTCTCGGCCATTCCAAACAATACAATGGTAACCAATAACGCTACTGGGAAAAACTGTTTGCGATAATGGATAAACAATGCCAACAATATTCCTACGAACAAAACAAACCCAATAAGACCTGTACTCAAATAAAAATCTAAGAATTGATTATGTGTGTTAAACTTATTTGAACGAAACCAATCTTTGGTTTTTGAATCTGAAATGTTTTGATCGTAGCACTCAAGAAGCCTTTCACTTGTCTTTTTAAAGCCCATTCCAAAGAAATTAGATCCTTCAGAAATTCCCATATCATATCCACACTTCCAGATAATAGTCCGAAAGGCGATATGTAAAGATGGCTCAGCATATCTCGCTTCCGTACGGTTTTCAGAACCGTAAACATATTCTTTAACTATATTCCCGCTAGAAGAAAAAACAAAGAGCGTTGCTAAAGCGATAATCCCGATTGTAACCAACAGCCTCAGCTTCTTTCTAGCCCCATAAAACTGTCTCAATAATAATACTGCCAAGAGCATTACAACAGCAACCTTTGATCCTATTATAAAAACAAACAGAACATTAAGAATGATGTTCGCAAGGTAAAACCGGTTATTAGGGTGAAACCCTGGCTTTATGGATTTATAGGAAACCAAAATACTCAGCACACTCAACAACCCTAAATATAGTCGATCTACTAGAAGTATGTCTATTGGGTTCGTAATCTCAAAAGAACTAATATCATTTAATACAAAAACATTTATCAAAGAAAAGAGCATAGCGGCGAGGGCTGAAAAAATAATTGCTTTATCAATCTTTTCAAGATTTTTAACTGGGGTATAAAGTAACACCAAACCTACAGCGATAAGAATCTTTTTAAGAATATAAAAATCTTCTTCAATTCTACCATTCAAAAGAGAGTTCAAAACGAGAAAAGCAAAAAAGGCTAGAAAAAGAAGTGCGGGTTTTTTGACGAGCTTCTTAAAATCTTCTTTCTTAACAATAAACGGAAAGGCAACAACTAATATCCCTAACAAAAGATTTGGTAATGCTCTTATGTACTCATCAAATGGAATGATTAAATACAGTAATAAAAAAGCAAAAGGGTATATTGAAGCGAGAAGGATTCTCATTTTTTAGTTCTTAATTTTTCTTTAAGAACTAAAAGTATGAATTTACTATTACCTACTAAATATCTTTTCCACATTCTTTTTGGCTCTTGTAAAAATCTATAGAACCACTCTAGACCAATATTCTGCATCCATACAGGTGCCCGCTTGGTTTTTCCAGCAATTACATCGAAACTTCCGCCAACGCCCATAATGAAATTAGCAGACTGTAATTCTTTTCTATACTTGTAAAGAAAGTTTTCTTTTTTTGGCGAAGTGATGGCAACAAACAAGATTTTCGCACCACTCGATACAATGTCTTGAATTACTTGGTCTTCCTCTTCAGCAGTAAAATAACCATTTCTATAACCTGCTATAATATCTGAGTTGAATTTTTCTGAATAATCCGCTACCGTTTTAGAGACAACAGATTCCTCCGCCCCTAAAAAGTACATTTTATAGTTTTTCTGAAAGGATAATTCAACCAAGTTCTGCATCAAATCGATCCCAGCAACTCGCTCTTTAAGGGGCTTATTCAAAAATTTAGCTGCCCAAACTACAGCCTGGCCATCTGCATTGATAATGTCCGAACTGTTAACGCTCTCCCTCAATTGCAAATCCTTTTGCATTTGAACAATTTTTCCAGCATTAACCACTACATGATGGATTTGCTTTTTAGCTACAATGGCTTCTTGAACGAATGAGAGTGTCTCATTCATTGAAAAATTATCTATAGAAGTATTTAGGATGTGTATTCTACTCATTTGTTTCTAGAAAATAATACGAAAATGCATAAAACATCCAAGCTTGTGCCCAGCGAATATATGGAATGTTTGAATTGAAATATTTATTTTTTTGGTATTGAAAAAATCCTTTTTTGGATTGCATATTATCTATGGTCCAACTCAAAACACGATTTGCCAAATCCTGATGCTCTTCAAGAATGTTCAATTTCTGAAGAGTTACAATAAGTTGTGCCGGTGCATGTATGTCAATAGGATATACCGAATTATTATAGTATTTCGCAATTCCTTCAGAAGTAAAAAACGTATTTAAATAATAATCTTTCCCTTTTTTAATATGTTCTGAATAGGCATTATCTCCAGAGATCTTTTCATAGGTATATATGCACTCAAGGTTATATCCTGTATGAAAATTATCAACCCATTGATGAAATGGCAAAGTTCCATATGCCCACGCACCATTCTCTTGCTGAAAATCACAAACGTACTGCACTGCTTTTTTTGCCTCAGAGAGCAAATTAGCGTCCCTGGTGTATTCATAGACAAGACTCAACAGTTTGGCTCCTAATAACGAAGCATTAAACACCTGTGTTTTATCTATGGGAGAATATGAAAAGGAAAAGTTTTCTTTAGAATCATACGTTCTGTTTAAATCTTTAAGAACAAACTGGGCAGCACTTATAGCGGTATCCAAATATTGTTGATTCTTTGTGATTTTATATGCTTCCAGCAAAGCTTCGGTATTAAATGTGGTTGCAACTACCGTAGGTGTGCCTCTTGGTTGAAAAAAAGCTCTTGCTTGCCAATCAAAGTTATAGCCCCAACAAGCCCCTGAATATCCGGAAGATTGCAAACTAAGCATTCTGTCTGAAAGTCTTACAATCGTATCTAAATACTGCTGCTGTGGGTCTTTTTTATAGAGATTACAATAACCAATCACAAAAAGTCCAAGGCCTTTGGAATTATAACCCTTCTTAACTCCAACGAGTTTCCTTAAATTAATTGGATTTCGCTTGAATAGTTGTATCCAAGCCAGTTTAAAAAATCTATTTTTTGAAATAAAAGGCAACGACTTAAAGAGCGTACTATTCAATCCATCATATGGATCCCAGCCCTTAAAATCTTCCTGTTCGCAATATGTTTTTAGCTTCGAGAAGCTTTTCTGAAAACCCTTCATTCAACAATGCTTCTTTTGCATTTTCAATTCAAGACGCAAAAGTAGAATAAAATAAGAAAAAGCCTTTGTTTCCAGAGAAAAACATACTAAATATCCTGTGGCAAACCAGTTGCTAGTGAATCTAAAATTTTGAATGTTGTGATTGTTGTTAAGCAAATTGATTCAAAAGAAATAGGTGCATCAGTATTTTCAGTTAGCGATTCAATAAATGCAGTAACTTCTTGCTTATGACCTTTACCGTCCAATTTCAGTTTTACTTGTTTATTGCCTTTGTGCAAATCACCACTTCTAAAGTCATGAATTCGTCCTACTTTTCCTCCAGAAAACACCTCAACTAGCTCTTTTGGAAGAGATTTATCTCCATTTCCTAGATAAAGTAAGTTTCCTATAGAGCCATCTTCAAAAGAAACAGTAATAGAAATATTATCTTCAGCGGTAAGATTGCTGTTTTCAGTTTTTATACTCGCTGCATACACTTTTACAGGTTTGGCATCTGTAAAATATTGCATTAAATCAATAAAGTGACACATTTCACCAATCACTCTGCCACCACCTAGATTAGGGTTTTGCGTCCAATGATCCTTAGGGATAAATCCGGCATTTACACGAATGTTAATCACTTTAGGCTCCCCGTTATTGGCAAATTCAGACTTAATTTTGGTTGCTACAGGAGAAAACCTACGGTTAAAACCAACCATTAACTTTCCTTTTCCTTCAGAATAAACCTTCTTTACCTCTTCCAATTCTTCATAATTCATTGCTAAAGGCTTTTCAACAAAGACGTTCTTACCCGCTTTTAAAGCTTCCATTGTGTAAGAGGCATGCGAATTATGTGGTGTAGCGATAAATACAGTATTTATAGCTGTATTTGAAATTACATCTTGTGCTTCCGAAGAGGCTTTATTGAAGGCAAACTTCTCGGCAACATTCTTTGCAGTTATCCCTTTGGAAGTAACAACGGTATCTAAAGAAGCTCCTTCTCTTTTTGCATACGGAATTAAATAGCTCTGTGCGAAACTTCCAGCGCCAATAAAGCCAGCATTTATGTTGGCAATTGCATCCGACTTGATTTCCACCATCGTCGTGTCTTTTTTACCTCCATCTGGATATGATAATAAGATTCCAATATGTGGTTCTTCTACTTTCCCAAGAACAATATCGTACGCTTTCTCTGCTTCGGAAATATCGAAGGTATGAGTAATGAGGTTCTCTAAGTTAATCGCTCTTTGAGATATAAGATCCAAGAAGGTTTCCATATTTCGCTGTTCAGTATATCGAACATAGGCATACGGATAATCGTTTCCGTCCTCTTCATACGCAGTATCATATCTGCCAGGACCATAAGAACAAGACATTTTTAATTCTAGTTCTTTTCTATAAAAATCGGGGTCTCTAGGAACGTCCATTTTAACTGCTCCTACAACAATTACTTTTCCCTTTTTTCTGCTAATCACCGCAGAAAGTTCAATAGGGTCATTACTTGGTGCGGCTGCCGTGATAATCACACTATCAAAACCGTGGCCATTAGTAAAATTATCAACTGCAGTAAGGAAGTTAGAATCGTTACGCAACAAAGCCTCTTCCGCACCACTTTTCTTAGCTAACGCTACTAATCCTGCAGAAAGATCTGTCCCAAATACTTGGCAACCATTTGCCTTTAACAATTGAACCGTTAACTGGCCTAATAAACCTAAGCCTATAACACAGACTTTATCTCCTAATCTTGGTTCTGCCTGTCTAACACCTTGCAAGGCTATAGCTCCCAAAGTGGTAAAGCTGGCCTCTTCAAAACTAACATTATCTGGAATTTTAACTACTAAATTTTGCGGGATGCTCACTACTTCTGCGTGCGAAGCGTAATCTTGTCCTGCGCAAGCAACACGATCTCCCGGGTTGAACTTACTATAGCTATCCATCGAGGCTGCAACTACCCCAGAAGTACTATAACCTAAAGCCTTTAAAGAATCCAGCTTTGTTCTTACTTTATCTAACGTTGCCTTAAGACCTTCTTTTCTTACATTTTGTAGCACTTGCGCAACTAAATCCGGCCGCTGTTTTGCTTTGCCCAGTAGGCTAGCTTTTCCAACTTTTACAGTCCCTCTCTCGGTTCCCGCACTTATTAATGAGAACTTATTCTCTACGAGAACCATATTCTCAGAAATAGATGGATTTGGCACCTCATCTACATACAATGCTCCTGTTTTAAAGTTTTGAATTACTTGTTTCATTACATTTTTTTAATTGACTGCAAAAATAGACTTTTTTAAGAGCTTTTTGCCATTCATTTTGTTGTTTTTAGTCTGTATAGCTATCTATAAAATTATATGTTTTTAAATTCATTATCTTCATTAAATGAAAACTGCAACTTTATTTTTCTTGTTACTTACTATAAACCTAGTTAGTGCTCAAATTATTCAATTTGATGATTCAAACTTTAAAAACGCTTTACTCACTCACAATCCTGTAATTGACACTAATAGTGATGGCGAAATACAAGTAAGTGAAGCGGAGGTGGTTTTGCGTTTGCACATTGCTTCTCAAAATATATCCTCTTTAGATGGAATAGCGTATTTTTTAAACTTAGAATGGTTAGACTGTCCAGATAATAGTATTAATAGTTTAGACTTAAGCCAAAACCATAATATCTTTACCGTTTGGTGCAGGAATAACCAAATGACGAATATAAATGTAAATAATGCTACAGCTCTCGAGTTTTTACAAATTGAATATAATAATATCACAAACATAGATTTAGGTGATTGTTCATCATTATATTGGGTACAAGCATATTCTAATCAATTAGAAAGTATTGATATTAGTCAAATTTCAGAAGTTATTTATTTATCACTATGGAGTAACAACCTTACAATGCTCAATGTTAAAAACCACACTAGCAGTTTAACACTTCTTGATACGCGCAACAACCCTAATCTAGGCTGTATTATGGTAGATGATGTAAATTTTGCCAATGCCCAAACTTGCTCGGATGATTTCTGGTGTCAGGGTTCAAGTTCATATTTCAGTGAAGACTGTACTTTGGCTGCGGATAATTTTAACAATATTGAATTTTCTTTATACCCTAATCCAGTCGAAAATATATTAAATATTAACTCTAAAAAGGTTGTAGAAAATGCTGAAGTCTACACAATAAATGGCAGACTAATTCAAGAAGTTTCAGATAAAAATAATATCGATGTTTCTGAATTAAATACAGGAATTTACTTTGTTACTATAACTATATCTGGCGTCAAAATCACAAAGCGATTCTTAAAAATTTAACGACAAAAATAGTTACTCGTTATCGGCTTTCATAAACTCAGACGCACCATCAACCTTCTTTTCAAAATGATCGAGCACCGTTTTTAAATTATTGGCGGTAATGAACTCATCATAATAAATGGTGTTTGAAACATCGATGGACGTAGGGCCGCTATTTCCTATTCTATACTGAGTTAATCCAAAGTAGAGTGGGTTAGTGTTAACTATATTTGGACCATAAACCGTGGTTCCATCATTGGAGAGTTTCGGAACGGATATTCCTTTTTCAGGATCGTATTTTCCATTAATTTTTACGTTTTTTGGAAACGTATTTTCTTCAAATTTCATTTTTTTAAAATTCTTCTTTCCAACACTTACCCACATCTCAAAAACTCCATCCTCTTCGGTTAACTTGCGATTTTTACTTAGCTGTTCATGTTTAATGTTCTTATAAACATACCTGAAAACAAAATCGACCCATTTACCTTCATGATTGGGTAAGTAAAAGTGCTTTTGAAATTTAGCGACCTTTGCAACTCCATAATTAAGCCCAAATTTATCTCCTCCCAAATACGTAATGTGTAAGTTACCGCCTTCATTTTCCTTTAATTCTCTATTAGGAAAATGAGCAGTATGCATATCAATAATAATATTCGTGTTGTTCTTATCCTTAGTGATCCATCGCCAATCTTG
>MAAC01018195.1_pt1 | contig 20204 bp, 19 predicted proteins | sample 1115981 | NCBI WGS metagenome assembly MAAC01 (sample SAMN04961126, study PRJNA320927) | seawater metagenome | isolation source: sample BD02T64 sea water enriched with oil for 64 days | place: USA:Gulf of Mexico | collected 2013-07-27
GCTGCCTGGTTTTGTATTTCGGAACTCGCCTCGTTGTACATTAAAATAATTTCTTTCGCTTTTTCAAAGTAGTCTTCGCCAGTTGTTGTCAATTGAAGAGAGCGATATTGGCGATCAAAGAGTGCTGTACCGAGACTTTCCTCTAGCACTTTGATCTGTTGGCTCACTGCGGAAGGGGTAATGTTGAGTTCTTCCGCCGCTTTCTTAAAGCTAAGGAGACGAGCAGCTGTTTCAAAGGTTGGCAGTAGTTGTATGGGAGGGAGTCTTTTCATTAAATAGTTCTACGCTGAGTCATTAGCATAAAATTACACCACATTAGCAGGGCTAATTCAATCCTAAGGAACCATCGTTTGTCTTGCACCTTTGTAACCATAACAATGGCTTTGCATTATTCATTTATCACAGTCAATTGCTTATAACAGCGAACTACGAGGGAACAATTTACTATGAAATATTTCATGATTACTCTGACATCAATGCTGATTCTATCCGGTTGTACTCCGAAAGGGGTCACAATTGCTAATATCCCTTTGGCAGAGAATATCCATTTTAGCGAAGATAATCGCCTTTTCGTTACAGGTGATGGACTCTATGAAATTGTTAACGATGGAACTATATCCGATGTAGATTACAATTCTAGTTTCCAAGCTAAGTCAATTCATACCAATGACTGTTTCGCTACGGGAATAGCGGAACTTCAAGATTGGTTGTTTTTTGCCTGTGGTGATAACCCAATCAGTCCCGCGAAGGAACCTAATGAACTATGGGCACTTAGTCTATCTACCGATGCCCTCGTCAAGGTAGGTGTATTGGAAAACTTTATGCTGGCTAATGGAATACTAGTCCTTGATGAAAAAACGTTGTTAATAGCCAATTGGGGGGCTCTGCCAGGGAAGGGTACTATCGGCAAGGTCGGAATTGATTTTAGCAGTGGCTCGCCCCAGATATCGCAAAATGAGTGGGATTGGGGCACAAGTGAGCACGGTCTAGTTAACCCAAACGGGTTGAAAATGCAGGGTGACACTCTCTACATTTCAGATAATAACAAGCTAAAGGTTCTCAATTTGGATAGTGATGATAATATTTTATCCATCGAAACTATCAATGCTATCAATGCGCCAACACCAATACTTTACGACGATATTGCGCCTTACGATGGTTACCTTTTAGCGGCCAGTTTTGTTGAAGGGAAGATCAATATAGTGGACATTGAAGAGGAGTGCGTTTCTCAGTCAATAACAGGTTTTTTCACGCCCTCATCAATATGGGTTGGGCAAGCGGAGTATCAAGGTAAGTTACTAATAACAGAGAAATACGGCAACCGACTAACTTACATCAACATAGACGAGATTGACGCGTTACTTTGTGAGTAAGTTAGAGGGTTCGGATGTAACAGAACCCGACTAAGAATATACGTTATTTAGTGCTTTATGGATAAGTGAATTATCAATATTCGCACGACCCCAGTGTTTAAAATTGGGTAATAAAAATGCCATTAATTCACGCAATAAAAACGGCCCCACAGCGGGACTTATGGTAGCCCACTTAATAAAATCAGATAGTTCTTTGGCACTGGGCTTTTCGCTGTGCTTAATCAGTTCCCGCATTAATCTTGCGTAAACCTGATAGACAATACTCGATGACTGAATAAATACGGTGGAATACAGGTAACGACGTTCGAGGTTATCACCGTATAAATGGACATAAATATCATGACAAACCGATTGATGCTCCATTTCTTCCATTGCATGCCATTCAAATAGGCGACGTACTTCTTTATCCTGCCCGTAGAAAAGACCTGGTTTGCTCAATCCGACTTTAGACATGGAATAAACGGCATGCTCACCGACCACGACGCCAGCCATTAGCTTCTTCAAACTGAGGGTTTCTTCAAGTCGTTTTATCGTGTCGTCAAGCTCACTGCAGACATCCTCTAAACCAAATCCCAGTTCCGACAAGCGTTTATTCAACCGTCTATGCTCTCTAGTGTGGACGCCCTCTTGCCCAATAAACGAGCTAAGATCCTTTTTTAACGCTGGGTCTGTGACATCGCCACCGACTCTACGTGCAACACGCATCAGTATGCCCTCGGTAATAGGAGCGGCGAGAGATATCGCGTTAAAAAAATGACTGATGTAGGTATTGTTTCGGGTATGAATAACCGGTGTATTTGAGAAGTCAAAACGCGTGTCTTTACGCACTTCCAGTTCGAAGGGGGTTGTTCTTACGGCATTTGTTGATTCAGTCATAACGGATTCCTGCAAGTGTGTATTGTTTGTGTGTCAATGTTGAAGAAGGGATGAATTATTAATATACGGCGAAGGGGTACATTATGTATTGCGATTATGTGCCTAATCCTTAATAATTTACGCCAATACTTGCCAATAACTGTTGGAATTACAGTAATGATACAGATAACCGGTGCTTTTCTTCAGGTCGTGAATGAGTGGTTAGTGCAGGAAAAACGAGAGGATTTTTCCTTACAAACAGAGATTATGCACTGGAGGCCAGAGCAATCTATTCCTATGGACAAAGCCTGCAGGGTACTTGAAGATGCAGCTGCTCTGTGTCCGGATAACGCGCCAGGGCTACGTATGGCAATGCACGTAGATTGGCGTCATTTGGGGGCATTTGGACGAGTTCTATCTAACGCAAGCACGATGGAAGATATGATTTATCGTTACCTCACGTACGAGCAACTTTTTTATGGTAAAAACCTGGCAAGCATTCACCGGGAAAAAAATCACATTGAACTCTCTTGGCGTGTAGGCACTCCTCCACGAATATTGTCACAACTCAGTATTGGGGCTTTCGCTATCTATACAAAGCAATTATTTCCCACCAGCCAAGTCATTGTTGCTGTTAGCTTTCCTCAACCAGCCAATGGAGAGGCAGCAATATATGAAGATTTCTTTAACTGCCCCGTTACTTTTGATGCCTTATCAACAGTTATTTGTTTTAACAACCAGGCGCTTAACTGTTGCCCTCATTTTTCAGATGGGTCTGCAGTGGATATACCTGAAGGTACAGCGTTAACGTCAGTTGATGCCAGTGAACAGGTTATGCTTAATCACATTACGCAAGAAGTGATCGCACTTTTGCCTGACGGCAAGGCGACTGTAAAAAATATCGCTACCCTAATGCGTATGTCTTCACGCACATTGCAGCGCCGGTTAAGCAATTATCCAGATGGACTGAGAGGACTGATTGACGACATTCGTTACGACAAAGCACGTGCTTACTTGATGGATCCCTTACTCAACTTCAGTAATATTGCGTCGCTACTGGGTTATTCAGAGCAAAGTGCTTTTAACCTTGCTTTTCGTCGCTGGACCGATATGACACCAGGTGAATGGCGTGCGATACAATTGGCGGTTTCGTCGTAAATAGTTCGATTTCAACCAATGTAGCTCGTGCAGAATGAAAGTTATTGAAGCCTAACATAGGCCGAGTAACCCGTTTTATTCGCCAGCAAATACCTGGTTGTTTCTTCTTTCTATGGAAGGCTTTTTCCAACTTTAGCGCGAAGTGAACAACCCATCGATTCAGTGTGCTATCATCAATTCTGAGACCACGCTCTGACATCGCTGGATGCGATATAAACCTACGGTGCTGGTTTTCTTATCGTTAATACTTCAGGCAATAGGAATGGCATAGTGCATGATTGAGCTCTCAGACTCTGCATCATGGTCCGGGCCGTATACTTCTATATCTGCCCCATAGGTATGTTGTTTTCCCGATCGCATTAGCCAATTTGAGTAAATATAATTCACTGTGTTATCGATATACTTCACTTCACCTTTGTGTTCAAATTTTGCATAGGTGGCCGATGGTATCGTAATACTCTCCATTCCCTCGGGGGTAGGAGATTCTTGAGTCACTTCCATTGCAGCATAATAAACAAGTTGATCTGAATGGCTGCTGCACTGCAAAATTATACCGTAGCAGGTACCTCTTATTGCATGTTCAATTTCTTGGTATCGTGATAAAAAATCCTTCCACAGAGGGGGTAACTTATCGCCAATATTATTTTTCTCAGAATCTACATTGTAAAAAAGCGTTTTCAGCCCAACTAATTGCAGACTTTTTTGCTTATAGATTTCTGGTTCTAACGATAGCTTGGTATTGATATGTGTTAAGTAGTTTTCGTCGAACTGGATTTTTTTCAGGAACATATTTTTGTCGCCAATGCGGCGGTACTCACCGGGGGTTAAACCAAACATGTTTTTAAAGGCGCGAGTAAAACTCTCTTGGCTTTCGTAGTCGGCTGTCAATGCGATATCGATGATTTTTTTATCAGTTGTTAAAAGCGCATTGAGAGCGTTAGCTAATCTCCTAGATCGGATATAGGTTTTTAGCGTTTCATTGGTGAGCGCTTTAAATAGTCGTTGAAAATGCCAACGGCTAATACCCGCGGCATTGGCGATAGCTTCACTCGATATCGCTTCACTGGATATATCGTCATCCAATGACTCTTCGAAAAAGTCGATTCCCCGTTGTACCTGTTTAAGATAATTCATGGTGTGACTACTATTGCGATAGTTATTACGAGAGTTATTACGATTGTGTATATCTCGAATATAACCTAGAGGCGATAAACGAGGCAATGAGGGTTTCAATGAGAGCGAGTGGCAACACAACAATAGCGAATCCCCAAGCAGATAAGTTCATATTTGCCATGCCTATCCAAAAGAGCACAAAGAAGAAGCACCAGGAGATAGTCCCACTGACAACAATGGTTTTTCTGGTATTGCCGAACGCTTGAGCGCATAACCAGAACAAAAACACCATTAGCCCAGTTAACAGTGTTCCCCATAGGCCCCAAATCAAGAATATTGGTATAGTCATATTGGCAACGTCTGGTACGGTCGAAAGGTGCTCCTGCATTTCTGGCCTTACAATGACAAGGTAACGAAACACCTCAGAGGTCTGAACCCACAGACTGGTAAGCAGGGTGATTATTAGGAATTGCTGTGGAGAGAAGGTACTTAAAGAACGGCTTTCTGAGGTGTGGTTGATCATCTATGTACTCCGGCTGTAATAGGAGACAGTATATTATCGCTTGATGAATCCTTACTTTTGATATTTTGTGCTTTTCCTTGCTTGATTTATCACCTTCTAAAAAACCAAAAATGGCTATCCAAGTAACTGTTTACGATAAGCCGATGGTGTCATGCCCGTCCACGTTTTGAAACGTCGCTGAAAGGCTCTGATTTCGGTAAACCCTAGTTTTTCGGCGATCTTCGCGACCGTTAATTCCTGATCGGTTAGGTACTCAATGGCCAGCTGTACGCGTAAGCCATCTAGCAATTCCTGCCAGCTGATTCCTGCGTCTTTAAGTCTGCGGTCGAGTGTCCTAGTGGATATCCCTAAACGTTTGGCCACGACATCCCGTCTGGGGGCGCCGGATAACATTAGCTCCCTGGCATGCCATTTAATGCTTTCCACAGAAGAGGTTCTTTTGTTGAGCTCTTCAAGTTGCTGTTGCGCTAATTGCCTGGCGAGCCGCAAGTTTTCATCCCCGTGACCGTAAATTGGGAGCTCATGGATGTCTCTGCTAACCTTCATTCGAGTATGCCCTGCACCCCAGGAAATAGGGCAGCGTACGATGGATTCCATTCTACGCCGGGCAGCGTCTGAGTAGGGCAAGTGCTCTAGCCAAACGTGATTGGGCGACAGGTCTGGTCGTGTACTTATCAGCCGGAGAAGGCCGCAATACAGGGTTACTACAAACTCTGCCATATTTCGCCGTATGACGAGGTTTTTGTGGGTCATGGCTACCGATAGCTCCACAGTTGATTCCACCACTAGGTAATCGATGCCGCCACAATTGCCACTTGCCAGGCCCTGATATCGAGCCATATTTTTAAGTGCTTCGCCAAGGGTAGGGGAGCTGAAAGCCAGTGACATAAGTACGCCATACAGTGGCGGCATCAGCTGCTGCCCAATATCAACACCAAAACTGTCGTTCTTGCTCGCAAGAATTAGCCTAAGCAGTGTCATCTCATACTGAGCCTCAGGGACACGTGCCGTGGGGAGTAGGTGTTCATCGCTCAAGCCGGCTTGTTTAACCGTTTCTTTACCGGCTATTCCTAAAGCCTCTGCGCCATAAACGAATTGAGATAGCGCAATGCCCGTGACATAAAAATCGTTATCTTTCATGGGTTAAGTGGCTTTCCTCAGGGTTCATAGGAGTTTGGCATTATCGACAAAACAACTCAACCGGCCACCTCGTGTTGAGCATGGCAACATTTGCCGCTTACCTGTCGACCTTAACCGCTGAATACAGGTCGTTTAGCTGGCAACATAAGGTGTAATGTTGTGGATAATGTCGTTGTGAAAAATGTAGCTTTGATGGTTAAGGGTTTGATTATGAGTTTAAGCATTGGTTTGAGTCTTGGTTTTATATCGTTATGGTGTGTCGCTTTGTTTTCTAATGTCGATGCACTGGGGGATCTATTACTTGTTAATGCCGTAATACAGATTGTGTTTTTTATTGTGGTTGCCTGTATCCCGTTCTTACGAACAGGGAGAATGTCATATGTTGATATCGCCTGGCCTTTTGGCGTTGCACTTATCGGTATTTTGATAATTTTTATGGGTGATGGGGATGTTGTTCGCAAGATGCTTGTTGGCGGGGTGTATTTATTTATTGGGCTACGCATGGGAATTGGCGCGTTAACAATGGCGAAAACTACGGGAGTAATCTTCAAGAGTGAGTTTCCTCGGTATCAATATCGCCGCATGATATTAGAGAAGTCCGGAACAAAAAATATTAAATTTCATATTCTAGTAGAAATTATGGTTCAAGCCTTTGCCAATATTTCAGTGCTTGCTTTGCCTGGCTTTATAATTGCCACCAATGGCAGTCATTCAATTTCTTCCTTGGAGATATTGGGTATTTGCATATGGGGTACGGCTTATATTTTTGAATCAATCGCCGATGGGCAGAAAATGTTATTCATTTCCAGAAACAAACGGGGTGTCTGTAATATGGGTTTGTGGCGCTATAGTCGTCATCCCAACTATTTTGCTGAATGGATGGTTTGGACGGGTTTAGTGGTAGCTGCCATACCATCGTGGTTGGCGCTAAGTGTCGTTGAGCCGACGTCTGTATGGATAGCATTAGGTGTGGGTGCGCTAAATGCGTCAATCATGATGTATATCACGTTGGTGTATCTAACGGGGGCAACCCCCGCCGAATATTATTCTGTTAGAAAGAGAGCGGAGTACAAAGCTTACCAGGAGAGAACGAGTATGTTTTTTCCTTGGTTTCCCAAGTCGAAAATTCTTTAGTCGAACATCCTCAGCCAAAAACGTAGGGGTATTGCCTATGAAAGATGACATCAAATATTAAATAGAGTCGAGATCAATTTCATTGCTACGAAGGGAGGGAGGAAGGTAAGTTATTGATATTTAAGTGGTGAAAATGAGTTGTTCCGATCAATTTTTATATGCTACTAGCGGCGCTCTTACTAGGCTATAATTGATTGACACAATTTTAATGTTACCTTTTGTTTGTTGTTCTGTTAACTAGCTACTTTAGGATGGATGTCGATGAGTAGGGGACTTAGTGCTACCCAGGTAACGTCTGAAAACTACGCCAGTGACCTTTTTAGATGCGAAGAGCAATTCTTTTTGGCGATGCGTGGCACCAACGATGGGTTGTGGGATTGGAATCTTGAAACAGATGATGTCTACTATTCCCCTCGTTGGAAAGGCATATTAGGTCTAGATGAAGAGGAGCTTGAGCATAATGTGAATGCTTGGAAAAGACTGATTCTTCCTGATGATATGGATAGGGTGTTTGAAAGAATTCAGAGTTGCCTGGCGAGAGGTGTAGATACATTTGACGTTGAGATGCGCATGTATCACAAAAATGGTAATCCAATATTCGTGATATCCCGTGTATTTCTTGTTGTTCGAAACGCGGACAATCAAGTCGTACGTCTTGTTGGAACGCTTTGTGATATTACAGAGTGCAGAAAAGTAGCAGAATTTAGTGAGAAAAATGCTCAAGTACTAGAGATGATTGCAATCGGTCGCTCTGCCTCTGAAATCTATGAGGCGATTGCCTTGATGTATGAGGGGCGTCATCCGGGCTTGCGTTGTTCAATGCTCGAATTACATGGCAATAAACTTTTGCACGGGGGAGCACCTAGCCTGCCCAAAGAATATTGCGAGGCGTTGCACGGTCTTGAGAACGGCCCCAGTGTTGGTTCGTGTGGCACCTCAGCTTATACGGGTAAACGGGTTATCGTTGAAGATATTGATACTGATCCCAAGTGGGAGAAAATTAAACACTTGGCATTGCCCCATGGCATGCGCAGTTGTTGGTCTGAACCCATTAAAAATTCCTCCGGCAAGGTTTTAGGCGCGTTTGGTATGTATTACAACCATCCAGCGGTACCTAACGAGGAGGAGTCAAAAGACCTCACCTCTGCAGCAAGGCTAGCAAGTATTGTCATGGAACGAGATCAGGCTCAAAAACGGATTCGTACTTTAGCCTATACCGACGAGTTAACAGATCTTCCAAGTCGTGCCCATTTTCATCAGCATCTTGAAAAGGTGATAAAGCTCTCCCGACGATATAATCGACGATTTGGTCTTTTGTATGTAGACCTGGATAATTTTAAAGCGGTTAATGATAGCCTTGGTCATGATGCTGGTGACTTGCTTCTGAAAGAAATAGGAGTTCGTTTAAAAAGGGCCTGCCGTGAAATTGATTTTGTTGCACGCCTTAGTGGCGATGAGTTTTGTATAACGGCTGAAGAGATAGAGGGGTATTTTACTACAAAAATCGCACAACGCTGCCTTGATGCAATCTCCCAGCCGATTGAACTTTTTGGTCGGAAGGTCACGCCTGCTTGTAGTGTTGGGATTGCACATTTCCCTGAGGATGGAGAAGATTTTTCATCTTTGTTAAAAGCGGCGGATATCTCGCTTTATGCAGCAAAGGATAATGGGAAAAATCAATATGCCTTTTTTAAACCTGAGCTTACACTCAAAGTTGAACGGCGTTTTCAGGTCGAGCAATACTTAAGGGAGGCAATTGAAAAACAGCAGTTGACTCTCGTATATCAACCTCAGATAAATGTAAGTACCGGTGAGATTGTTGGTGTTGAAGCATTGTCACGTTGGCATCACTCGATTCTAGGTAATGTTTCGCCGGTTGACTTTATTCCGACGGCCGAAAGAATAGGAATGATTAAACCTCTTACAGAATGGGTACTATTCACTGCTTGTCGTCAGGCGGTTTCCTGGAAGAAACAAGGATTTCATAATTTGCGCATGGGAGTTAACATATCGCCAAGTCATTTTCTCGATGAGGCGCTGGTGCCGCTGATAGTACGTACGGTTAGTGAGACGGGGATAGCTCCCGGTGAGCTCGAATTGGAAGTTACCGAAAGTGCCATACAGACAGATCAGCGTAATATCTCAGTTTTTAAAGCCTTGAAAAATTTGGGTATAAATTTAACCATCGATGATTTCGGTAGTGGTTACTCGTCCTTTGCTTCTCTAAAACACCTTAATGTTGATGGTCTAAAAATTGATAAATATTTTGTTGATGAGATGATTGCGGATAAAAAAGCGTTGTTACTTATTAGCTCGATGATAGAAATGGGGCATAAGTTGGGTTATGACATAACGGTTGAAGGTGTCGAGACGGCAGAACAACTAAAAACGCTTAGAAGTCTCAGTTGCATAAATGTGCAAGGGTATTTTTTTAGCAAACCCGTAAATGCTAACGAAATTTCAGCGTTACTGAGGTGTGGAACTGGTTGAAATAGGCGGCTGCTGTGCTATTAAAGGCATTGCCGTTTATGTGATTATCAATCACTTCTTCTTGAGCTCCACGTATGCATCTGGACTATCTACGGCCGTATTCTGTCGATCCAGGGTACCAACATCGAGTACCGGTGATGCATCTATGTGTTGGGCATCCATCATGTGTGCGACTCGTTGCAACGACGCAATAATCATAGTCTGTTCCCAGTCCTGTAAGTCTGAAAACTGACGGGTGAACTGTTCCTGTAAGGGGGTAGGGGCATTTTTGAGCTTCTCGAAGGCTTCATCGGTGAGAAACGCATGAACTTTACGTTTATCCTGTGCTGAGCGCTCTCGATAGACCAAGTTCCGCTTTTCCATTCTGTCGAGAATTGTCGTTACTGTAGCCTGGCTCAGGCTTATTTCATTAGCGAGTTCACCGATGGTTACCTGACCTTTATCCCTAATGGCTTGTAGTAGAAGGATCTGTGGAGCGGTCAAGCCTGCTGTTTTTGACAAGTGCTTTGAATGGAGATCGGTGGCCCTAATAACGCGGCGTAAGGATACCAGTACTTCTTGAATGCGATCCAAAATGAAGCCCTTTTCGAATGAATAGTTTGTTCGATTATAGGAGGAATACGTCTCTAAGCCGATCATTTTATAGGGAACTGTTCGGTTTTATCGAGATATTGGTAATGCCCCTCTGTATAGGGCCTCCACAGCTAATCTTGATATGTTTAGAGCACTATATTTAGATCACTAAACAATACTTTCAAATATCACTCAATTATCGTACAATATCGCCTAAATATCAGGGGTTACGTTGAATTGATCCGTTCTTTTGATATAATTTTGATAGATTAATTGTTTGAGATCTAAATATTAGGCATATATGAAAAATTTCCAAATAGAATTAGAACTCAGAGCACCCAGAGCGAATGATGGGTATGCTGTTTCTGAGTTGATTGCCCAATGTCCACCATTGGATACCAACTCGAAATACTGCAATTTATTACAATGCACCCACTTTTCCAGCACTTCGGTCGCAGCTTTTAAGCGAGGGGAGCTCGTTGGGTTTATCTCCGGCTACATCAACCCTGAAAATCCTGAATGCTTATTTATTTGGCAAGTTGCAGTAGGCGAACAAGCTCGGGGGTTAGGGCTTGCTACCCGTATGTTAAAACACATACTTGCGCGCACTTTTTGCAGAGATGTTTCTTATATGGAAACGTCAATTACGGAAACAAACGAGGGTTCTTGGGCGCTATTCGAAGGGGTGGCCAGAAAATTCGACGCAGAGATTAATACTACCGTGATGTTCGATAAAGAACACCATTTTCAAGGGCATCACGACACGGAATCCTTGGTGCGCATCGGGCCATTTGCTCAAATCAAGCAAATCAAGCAAATCAAGAAAAGTGTTCGTTCCGTTGCTGTTGCCTAGCTCAGAACACGAATATTTTAGAATTTTAGGATGTAAAACCTATCAATGATTGTTAGAACATTAGAAGAATCAAAGGAATCAAACCGCCGAATTACATCACCTGATGGAAATTGGGAAAGTACCCGTATGCTGTTGAAAGATGACAATATGGGCTTTTCTTTTCACATCACGACGATCTATAAAGATGCTGATTTTCAGATGCACTACCAAAATCATTTGGAGTCGGTGTATTGCATATCTGGAGAAGGCGAAGTCGAAACACAGGTTGATGGAAAGAAATTCGCCATCAAACCGGGGACTGTCTACATCCTGGATAAACATGACAAGCATACCTTGCGTGCTTTTTCTGAACTGACGCTAGCTTGTGTTTTTAACCCACCTCTTAATGGTAATGAGGTTCACAACGCCGATGGGGCTTACGAATTAGACGCTGACCCTATTGCGGTTAGTTAACGCTGGTTGGTTAATCGTCTTATTTGAGCTTTTTACGAATACGGCTTAGCGCTATAGGGGTGATGCCGATGTGTGAAGCGATCATTTTTAGTGGTAATTTGTCGCGTAGCTGAGGGTTGGTTTCCAGAAAATCCAAATAGCGTTGTTCTGCACTGTGTTGAACAAATGCATATTCCCGCTCTTCCTTTTTGATAAACATGTTTTCTAGCAAGCAATTGTAAGCTGTAAGAAACCCTGGTTGGGGTTTCATTTGTTTATAAAAAATGAACCATTCAAATTCAAGACAAAGCACGTCATCTAATGCTTCTATACTAAATAGTGCTGGAGTTTTTCGGGTCATCGCACGAGTTGACCCACAAACACTGGGGGCGCATGCAAACGATTGCGTAAATTCTTTTCCCTCTGGTGAAATACTTATATAACGCACAAAACCTTCCACTAAGAAAAAGAGTTTCGGTGCTGGTTGACCTTGGCTTATGAGTAATTGCCCCTTTTTGTAGTGTTTGAGTTCGGGGCATAGTCCGTACTTGTCAAAGTTAGACGCTTCTAAGCTGCTGCCTGGCTCTGTAAAATAACCAACAAAATCTTGCATTTGTGTCTGAATATTCACGGTGCTTCGCTCTCTATGCTGGAAGTCTGAGTTCGAGAAATCTGAGTTCGAGAAATTAGGTGCAATGCCAGAAGTGTTAGTGCTATACCAGGCAGGCTGCTCCATAGCTGAGGCATAACTGCCCCTTGGGCGAAGGCCACTAGGCCCGGAATCAAATAGGTAAACGCTAGTAGGCGATTAGGGCCTACTTGTTGCACAAGGTATTGTTGCAAAAAGAATGTCGCCATTGTAGTGAATATTGTTAGATATAATAGGGTTTTCCAAAACTGTATTTGCTGCCAGGCGATTGTCTGTAAATCACCAAACAGAAATAGAAATGGTATTAGCATGATGCCACCTATCATCATAATATAAAACGCACCTTGTGCGGGAGGTACATCGCCTCCCCATTTTTTTACCAACATAACGTGCATGGATAGACTGAAACATGCAGCTAGAAATATACCGTCCCCTGAGTTCCATTGGAGTAGCTTAACGCTTTCAGGATTAACGGTCAGCAGTACCCATATAGCTCCTATTGTCCCAAGTATAAAACCCAGGAGTTTGGTTTTTGATGTTTTTGTTTTGAGTACTGTATACGTGAGTATCACGCTAATCAAAGGTACCAAGGTATAGATTACAGAAGTTCGTATTGCAGATGTGGTCTTTAATGCTTCAAACAACCCTAAAAAAAACAGTACTAGAAATAAACTGATAAAGCTGTACTGAGCAATTAATTTTTTCCCAATCAAGTGCGTGTTTTTCTTCCATACATTTTCCCTCAAAATAATAGGCAACATTAAAATACTGGCAAGAATAAAACGTAGCCCCGTGCTTGCAATAGGGTTTGCGTAGGGTAATAAATCCTTGGAAACAACAAAGGACGATGCCATAAGGCTGACCCAGAGTAGCAGTAAAAAATTCTGAGATAGAGAGTGATTCATTGTGATTGCCAGTATAATCAAAAGGGTATTGTTAGTTGGTTTTGTCTTCAATGAATTTTGAGAATAAAAATTCAGAAACGGCAATATCTACATCTAACTCAAAAACCTCTGTCATTACTTGATGTAAATGCTTAGGGTTGGTGATTTTTGTTATGACAGTGTCGCCATTTTTCACCTGATGAAATTCACCATTTCGTAGCGAATGAATATCATTGAAGTACTTACGACAAATAACAAGGTTGTTTACAAAGGCGGCTTCTGGATGCCGATGGGAGTAAAAATGTGCTGGAAGGCATTCAGCTTCACTGTACTGATGTAGGTTAAAGGTATATAGAGTAAAAAACTCGTTATCTTTAAACACCTGATAGCAGTAGTCGCCTTGTGAGTTATTGATAATGCGGTAGACGCCGTCCCCCTGGTCTTGTTCTAACCCAGGCTCAACCTTAACCGGGAAGCGGGCACCAAAATGTCCAAACCCCGCATCAACGATATATTGTTCACCGTGGAAATCCAGTAGGGTGACTCTATGTGTTCTGGCAACATCTACCTCGCGATTATAAATAACCTTTGCCAACAATAACCGTACATTAAAACCCAGCTCTGACAAGATATTAAGCACAAGTTTATTGTGTTCAAAGCAATATCCACCACGATGTTTTTCAACAATCTTATTAAACAGTGTTGGAAGATCCAGGGGGAGCTCTTGATTCAATACCACCGCTAAGCTATTAAAACTGTAACGGGCGATATGTTTGCTTTGTAAGTCTCGTAGAAAATCAATGTCCAATTGCTCTGATGATAATGCTAGATCCTCTAGATAAAGCTGAGTCATTTGCTCCAATGTGGGTATCGCGTTCATATTTGTATTCCAGTTCATTGATTGAGGATGCAACAATAACTGTTTTTTTTACGTGTGTAATGAACTCAGGTTTAGTGAATAATTATTTTTTCATAATAAACCTGGGTTAAGCCTTGAGGGGATTTGTAACGGTAGACTTCAGTTGTCGATAACAGATGTGTCAATCAATTGAATAGGAAGGATAAGATTATGCGTATAACTGTATTTGGAGCCACCGGTAATGTGGGGCGTCGTGTTGTAGCTGAGGCCTTGTCTCGAGGCCATGAGGTAACAGCGGTCATGCGAGACCCCACCCGTTCACATGAGCTGAGCGTCGCTGCACATGTTCGTACCGGTGATGCGGGCAATAGTGAGGACGTAGCCAAGTTAAGTGAAGGTCAAGATTTGGTGATCACTGCGACACGGCCACCAGCAAGTAAAGAGCGAGAGCTTGTTGCTATCACCGAGTCATTGTTTGCCGGTCTTGCCGAGACCAATGTACGACTATTGGTTGTAGGTGGTGCGGGAGGCCTAACGGTACCGGGTGATAGCAACGCCCTAGTGGTGGATGATCTACGATATGTGGGGCTTGCCTGGCGAGAGATTGCCTTGGCTTGTACTGAGCAGTTAGAGGTTTGCCGTGCGCAATCTCTGGTAGATTGGACTTATCTTAGCCCGCCAGCAATGTTAACTCCGGGAGAGAGAACTGGTACTTTTCGTGTGGGGAACGATGAGCTTTTAGTGGATGCAGAGGGGAATTCAACTATTTCAATGGAGGATTTTGCCGTGGCCTTGATGGATGAAGCTGAGCAGCCCAAACACCCGCAGGCGAGGTTCACCGTTGCATATTGATGTGTTCTGCTCATTTGGCGTTAGTCTAAAGGCCGCTATAGGTAGGGCTGCTATACTATAAGTGACAAGCTTACTGTCTCACTCTCCACGGTATAGAGCATCAATAGCCCGCCATGAAAACCCATCACAATAGTCGCCTCTATATAAGTTTTTTTGTTCAGATTACGCTGATATCAATTTTTCTGATATCTCTAATGGCTTCTTATTTTGGTTATCAAAGTTATCGTTCAGCGGTGATCCGAAAAGAAGTCAGCCTGGCCAAAGAGCTTATTTCTATTGTTAGAACTGCCTCAGTACAACTTGATGTAACAAGCCATGAAGATGTTTTTTTTGATCCTGATGATGGGTTAGAAGGCCGTACTGAATTCGATATGATTCAAAAAGTTCTCGCAGCTATTCGAGATGCCAATAATCTGAGTCATGATAATGGTAGCCCTGTCTATACGTTGCGAAAATCTTATGATTTTGAGGAAAATCAACAGGTAGAGTTTGTCGTTATGAGTGATGTTAACGATAACGGGAATTTCTATACTGGCGCTAGAATTAAGGCTGAACCTATACATCTCCAAGCTTTTCTGGGTGAATCTGCTGTTACAGGGGTGTATCGAGACAGCGAAGGAGAGTGGATATCGGCGGTAGCGCCATTATTTTTAGATGGAGAGGTTGTTGGAATAATACAAGCAGATAGAACGGTAGGCTTCTTTTTTCATGAGCTTGCGGAAATCAAAAAAAACTTTTTTGTTATCGGTGCTATATGTGTATTAATTGGTACCATTTTTTCGTTTCTTTTTGCGGTGTATGCAGCAAAACCCCTAAATATACTGCTTGCAGCTATTAAAGCTTTCGGTAATGGGAATTATGATTTCCGAATCACCAAGCATCGTATCGATGATTTTGACGATGTTTTTTCTGGATTTAATGATATGGCCGATAATATTCAACGAGAACACCGAGAGAATATTATCATTGATGAAGAAAGGTCTAAGTTAAACGGAAAACTAACGAAGAGTCTCCAAGATATTGAAAAGTCGCTGGCGGTAAAAAACGAATTTCTAGCCAATATGAGCCATGAAATAAGAACTCCAATGAACTCAATTGTAGGTTTTACTCGTATTTTGTCGGATAGCCAGTTATCGAAGAGACAACACATGCTGCTAAAACGTGTCGATGGTTCATCCAGAAACCTTATGCGGATTGTAAATCAAATTCTGGATCAATCCAAAATTGAAGCCGGAAAACTGGAACTCGACATAGCAGAATACGATCTTCGTCAAGAAATGGTTGACCTGATCATGATGAACGCAGAGGCGGCAAAAGAACGTCGAATAAATTTGCTGTTAATTGTGCTCAAACCGTTACCAAAAAACCTCTCCGGTGACGGAATGCGGACCAGCCAGATACTATTAAACTTACTCAATAACAGTGTTAAATTTACTCAAAAAGGCTACGTATCCATTACTGTGGATTGGAAGGAAATAGAAGGCCGAAGGGTTGAGCTGACGTTTGTGGTTAAAGACACGGGGATAGGGATTGGTTCTCAAGCAAAGGACGAAATTTTTAACCCATTTACGCAAGCTAACACATCGATATCTAAATCGTATGGGGGCACAGGATTAGGCCTGTCCATTGCTCGAAATATTGCTGAGCTTATGGAGGGGAAGGTTGAATTTGAGAGTGACGTCGGGATAGGCTCCACATTTTCGGTGATCGTGATTCAGCGCGTTCCCGATACTGTAACTATTCCTACGAAACAAGAGTGTAATGAAACAGCTCGCTTTGATTATGTTAACTCAATCGGGGCCAAATATTTATTGATTGAAACCTGTGTGCCAGTTATTGAGCAATTTACTATGTGGTTTGGAAAAGAGCATGTAGATAGTTGTGCAAATATGAGCGATTACGAGAATATACTTAAAGAAGGATCGGAGGTATTTACCTTAGACTATATTGTTGTAGATGATTATTTGGGGCGACACAATATAGGCGAAGTTAGGTCGTTGGCAAACAAACATGGTTTTCCTGGCGCAAAAATTGTAGCAATGACGGCAATAGATGATGTTTGTGAGAGTCGATTAGATTGGGCGGATTATGTGATAACAAAACCGCTGATATTGGATGAAGTTGTTACTAGTTTAAAACATGTTCACGAGAGGGTGTCGGAAAAAAGCGGCGAGAAAACGAGGTCAATCATAGAAAGAGGCACACAGCCTGAAACTTCGCTGCCCTTCAAACGTAAAACCCATGTATTGCTAGTAGAAGATAACGCTGACAATGAATTGCTAGCAACAATGCTGTTGGATGAATGCGGTGTCTCCTATGTTGTTGCTAATGACGGGGCAGAGGCAATCTATGAATTACATAAGGGGAGGTTAGCCAATGCTAATTTCGATCTTGTGCTTATGGACTTACAAATGCCGGTGATGGATGGTATTACGGCGACAAAAAAGATAAAGGCCGACGCTAGAATATCATCTGTGCCGATTGTCGCTATGACTGCCAATGCGACGGCAGCAGACAAACAGCAATGCATGGACGTGGGTATGACAGCAATATTACTGAAGCCTATAGATGAAACTGAATTTAGCCAGCTACTCGATAGTTATTTGGTTACTCCCACAGTAAGCCATCTTCTTCTTGTGGATGATGACGATAGCAATCGAATGTTAATGGGCATTTTGCTAGAGAAGTATGGTGTTACTTATGATGCTGCCAATAATGGAGAGGAAGCTGTCGAAAAAGCAAAGCAGCGAAAGTATGATTTAATTCTGATGGATGTAGTGATGCCGGTTATGGATGGCTTGGCAGCAACGAAGCTAGTTATAAGTGATGGAAAAAATCAACATACGCCGATTATAGCAATGACGGGTTATAGTGATAAGAATAAACTGAAAGCCTGTAGCGACGCCGGCATGGTTGACTATGTCGGGAAACCAGTGCAAGCCAATCTTCTCTACAAAGCACTGGATCGGTACCTGTCATCTACCAACCAACAATAACTTTTTTGTTATAGGCTACACTCAATGAAAATCAACATATTTTAAGGGATAAGTTTCTGGGAGAAGGGCTATGAAGACAGCGCTTAATAAGAAAAAAGGTCAAGTTATAACGCTTGCTGTATTGATAGGTTGCTTGATAGCCTCTGCGGCGCATAGTTCTGGCTCGTTTGTACCTTCTGAAAGAGGTCCAGGAAACGCACGCTACAATAACGGCAAGGCGCTATTTTTAGGCAGAAAAGGTGATGCCAACTGCTCTGAATGCCACAAGAAATTTAAGCGATCCAAATTATTAGTATTAAAGTCTAAAGTTAGCCAAAAAATAACCGATTGTACAACACATACGCCTTGTTTTGATGCCATGCTGGATGATAGACAGCTACGAGCACTAGATGCATATTTCTTCAAACGCTATCGGTTAAAATAGGGAGATTATCATGAGGAACCTACGCCTTTGTTCGATATTTATATTGGGTCTCATAGCTGCTACTAATGCTTCCGCAGAAAATCCTTGGTTGCTAGGTGAGGGGCAATCGGTTGTTTCTGTATCTTATGTGAGCGAATCCTATGATGAAGCCTTAATCGCAGATAAACGAACAGATATACCAAAAATCAGACAACAAACAACATGGTTATATTATGGGACTGCGTTAAATGATTCGCTAATGGTTGATGTTCAAATAGGGTATGTAGAAAGTTCGTGGGATGCAGATCCTCCGTTGGGTGATATTAGTGGATTTGCCGACTCCAAAATTCGCTTACGATGGAATGCTCGTAACGAATTTTATGAAGACACCGGGCCTTCTTTGTCTTTCGCTATTGCCGGTATTATACGGGGCAGCTATGAGCGATCACAATTGACCGACAAGAATAATGATGGGATAAAAGAACCTAATGTTCACGCACCGGGAGATAAAAGTAATGGCATTGAAGTTACTGCGCAACTAGGCCAATCGCTAACGGAAATTATTAGTTTGAGTGCAGAGCTAGGGTACCGCTGGCGTTTAAATGATGTCCCTAATGATGCCATTGCCAATGTCGGTTTTTACGTATCTTTTACTGAGCGGTTATCGGCGCGCTTTATTTATAGTGTGGAACACAGCTTGTCTGGCCCTGATATTGGTGATCAAGGAGTGAACCCAGACGTTTTCCATAAAACAAAAGAGGAGGTTAACAGCAGAGAAATTGTTATTGGTTATGATTTTATGAATGGGCATAGCATATCTATTGGTGCTGCCGACGTTATCTCGGGTAGAAATACGGGCGACTCTTTAATCTATCATGGCGGTTATTCCTATTTATTTTGAGAAGCCCAATGCCTTGACCTCACTTAACTTAACTATTAAAACGGATGTTATGTTTTATATGATGGTGAGTGGTTAAATTTTTGTGCCCACCTCATATTGGGGATTGTATCCAGTAATAAACGGCATAAGCTGGGAATGACAATCAGTGTTAGTACCGTGCTCATTGCTAGACCTGATATGATCGCCCAGGCCATGGGTGGCCATAATGTAGAATCAGATAGTGCTAGTGGTAGCAATCCTAGAATGGTTGTAGTGGTGGTTAATAGAATGGGTGCCGTACGTTGTTGAATGGCATTGCTAATCGCATCTTCAATAGTGTTACCCGATTTTAATTCAGCATCAATTACATCGATAAGAACGATAGCGTTGTTGACCACAATACCGATTAATGCGATGACGCCTAGCAGAGGCTGAAATCCAAAAGGTTGTCCGCTAATTACTAAGCCTGGAACAATACCAATGGCTGCCAAAGGGATGGTTGTTATGATAATTCCCAGACGGCGAAATGAGTTAAATTGCAACATCATGAAAAACAGTAATACGAGTATGCCCAAAGGTGCTGTTTGTAGTATGGCCTTGTTGGCATTGCCTGCCCCTTCAGAATCACCGCCAACGGAAATAACAACACCTGAAGGTAGTGGGTTTTGTCTGATTTCATCATAGAACCTCTCCATCACTTGGTTAAATGCCGCATCGGGCTGCAATTCGCTTAATAGCGTTACCGTTGGCATGTTGTTGAAATGGTGAATTTCAGCGGCGGCCCATCGAGTCTTAATCGCTGCCATTGAGGCCAAGGGGACAGCCTGTTGGTTTTGATAAATATAAAGTGATGGCACATCAGATAGGGGCGTGCGATCACCTTGCGTGGAACGAACGCGCATTGTTACTGGGTTGTTACTATAACGAAATTCTCCAGATTCAAGCCCACGGGTTTGGCTAAAGATTTCACTGGCCAGTTGAGCGCGGTGTAATCCAAGTTCTTCTGCGGTGTAATCTTCAATATCCAGAATTATCTC